>JAEEGL012095573.1_pt1 | contig 18812 bp, 11 predicted proteins | sample 9134231 | NCBI WGS metagenome assembly JAEEGL01 (sample SAMN16246548, study PRJNA631951) | gut metagenome | biome: gut microbiome; feature: rumen; material: fiber-attached | host: Bos | place: Iran: Karaj | collected 2018-10 | reverse complement strand
TTACAAACTTTTCTGAAAATATAGTTTTTGTATTATATATAAAATTTAAGAATTGATAATTTATTAATTATATAAGTTAATTTAATCAAATTATATTTTTATATCCAAAATTAAAAAGTAAAAATATATCAAAAAAATAGAATTAAAAAAAAATAATAAAAAAAAAAAATTTATTATATTTAATACAAATAATTTATAATAATATAATGAATTTAATGGAAACATTATATATAAAAAATAAAAAAAAAACTAAATGAGTTCAAAATGTTCATCTTTAAATTGTAATTCAGACTTAAAAAAAATAGGAGAAAAGACAAGAAAACAATCAACCCAATCACTAATAAATTTAACAAACCAAATAATAGTTCCAGAATACAAAAAAGATGTAGAAAAAGATTATTACAAGATACAATTCTTAGGTAAAGGTGCATTTGCAAGTGTTTATGCAGTAAAAAATAAATTAACAGGAATAATAAGAGCAGAGAAAACATATGACAGAAAAAAATCAGTATTAAAAGATGAAACAATATTAAACGAAATAAAAATTTTAATTGAAATGGATCATCCAAATATATATAAAATATTTAGTTTTTATTCAAATGAAAATAATTATAATATAATAACAGAATTATGTTCAGGTGGTGAATTATATGATGAAATAATTAAAAAAGCACCTTTTAATGAAAAAAAATCATCTTATATAATGTATCAAATATTATCTGCAGTTAATTATTTACATAAAATGAAAATTATTCATAGAGATTTAAAACCAGAAAATATATTAATTATAAATAAAGATGAAGATGAAGATGATAATAATAATAATGATGATTTATTATATATTAAAATATGTGATTTTGGTGCTGCAAAATGGTTTCAAGAAGGAATTAATGAAAAATCTATTACTGGATCACCTTATTATATTGCACCTGAAGTTCTTGAGAAAAATTATAATGAAAAATGTGATTTATGGTCTTGTGGTGTAATAATGTATATTTTATTATCTGGTAAAGTACCTTTTAATGGTAAAAGTAATAATGAAATATTTGAAAATATTAAAAAAGGTGATTTTGATATTGAAAATGGTGTTTGGAAATTTATATCAAAAAATGCAAAAGATTTAATTTGTAAATTATTAGAAAAAAATGTTAATAAAAGAATAAATGCAAATGATGCATTATTACATAAATGGTTAATTGATAATGAAAGTAAGAAATTATTTATTAAAATTGAAAATAAAGTTATTACAAAGAAATTAGTTAATAATTTAATTAATTATAAAGCAAATTCTGTTATTCAAGAAACTGCACTTGCTTATTTAGTTCATAATTTTAATCAAACTAGAAATGTTATTAATGCTTGTAAGTTATTTTGTGAAATTGATACTGATAATGATGGTAAAATTAATGAAAAAGAATTATTTTTAGGATTAAAAAAAATTATTAGAAAAAAAAATTTAGATAAAATATGTCAACAAATTTTTAATAATATTGATATGAATCATAATGTTTATGTTGAATATGAAGAATTTGTAAGAGGTGCTGTTGATAAAGAAAAATTTTTATCTGAAAATATTTTAAAATTTGCTTATAGATACTTTGATAAAGATGAAAATGAAGAAATTAGTTATGATGAAATTGAAATGATTTTTAAAGATAATATTATTGATAAAAATAAAATATGTGAAGGATTAAAAAAAATTATTGATGAAGTTGACTCTAATCATGATGGGAAAATTACATTCGAAGAATTTTGTATTGCTATGAAAAAAATGTTAATTCCATAATTAAACAAATAAAAAATTTAAAAAAAAATTTTTAAATTAATAATTAATTATAAAAATATATAATTAAAAAAAAAAAAATATTTATGACACATTTACAAAATTTTATTTTGCCAAAAATTAATAAAAATAATAAATAACTATTTTAATAAATAATAAATCAATACATTAACATAAAAAATAAAAAAAAAATTCCAAAAAATCAAAAAAAAAAAATTATTAATTTTTTCTTCTATGAATATAAACAGTAGCAATACCCCAAGTCATTAATCTTCTAAAACCTCTTTTAGATTCCCAATCAGAATTTAAATTTGTTAATCTTTTACTAAAAGTAACAATAATAGTACCTTTTTTACATTCATTATTAGCTTTAATTGCAATTTTTCTAATTAATTCCTCAGAAAAACAAGTAGAATTAGCAAGCATTAAATTAGCATCTTTCCAATTTTCTTGTAAGAAATCTCCATTAATTAAATTTAAAGTATTTGGTTTAGAAAATTCAAATAAATTTCTATTTTCTTTTAATATTTTTTCAATATTTTTATAATATATATCATACATTTCTTTACTTAATTTATATAAATTTTCTATAAATTCTATTCCAATTAATTTATAAAATTGTTTTATTAAAGAAAAAGCAAGAACACATTTTCCTGCTCCTGAGCCTAAATCAATAAAAATTCCATTTGAATTAACGTATCCATATTCTCTTTTTAAATATTCATAAATATATGCAATTGAACGAAATGTCTATATGTAATATTAATGTAAAAATTAATTTATACTATTTCTCCATATACAAATGATGAGTCTTTTATTCCTTTTTTCTCTCTTTCTTCTCTTGATTTATCTTTTGCTAATGATAAAGATTCTTCTGTATAAAATGAATTAAATATTTTTTCTAATTTATAATATTTTATTTGGTCTTTTATTTCTATTTTAATTGGCATATCTTCTTCATTTGATTTTGGTAAAAAATATTTTTCTGCTTCTTTTATTTCTTCTTGGGTTAAATTTATATTTATAAATATATTTTTCGGGTTCATTAAAATTAAATAAAAATATTGTTTGTAAATATAAAAAATAATAGATTTTTCTTTTATTTTTTTTTATAATTATAATTAATAATTAAACAAAATAACTTTTCAAAAAAAAAAAAATGCTTGATATTTTATATGTAGAAAATCCAAGAGAAAAGAAAATAAAAAATTTCTATTTAAATGATATGAATTACTATAATAAAAATTCAATTAAAATGCGTCATAAAAAATATAAAATAATAAATAGAATACATTTAGAAAAAGAAGAAGAAAGAAAAAGAAATCCAGTTCCAAAAATGTTATATTCAACTGGAGGATTTCGTTTTCATACAGATAATGAAATAAAATTAATAAAAGAAAAATTAAAAGAAAATGTTAAAGAAACAGTAGAAAAAGCAAAACCAATAATTGAAGATGTTGTACATATGATAAATAATTTTAATATTAATTTTGATGAAGAAGAAGAAGAAGAAATTGAAGATGAAGAAGAAAAAAATGAAAAAAAAAATAAAAAAATTAAAGAAATAAAATATTTAAGTGATGGTGATTTTTTTATAACAAAACCAGAAGAAAAAATAATAAAAAATGAAATTATTGAAAATGATTTAAATAATGTAAAAGTTGCTCAATCTAAAACAATATATTCAGAAAAAAAAGTTGATAAAATAAAAGATAATCAAAGAATTTATAAAGATAATTTATTTTTTGGAGATTATGGTAAATATAAATATACAAGAACTGGACTTTATTATCCTAAAAGTATAGGAAAATATGAATTACCTGAATATAAAGGAAAAAATAAAACGGAAAAAGAATATTTTGATTATAGAAAAAAAATTGCTAATCCTAGTTTAGTTTATAATAAATTAAATAGTTTTGATGAACAATTTAATAAAGATTTAGGAGAAATTTCTAATAATTATAATAAAATTAAAAGTAGAGGAAGATTTGCAAAAAATCCTTTATTAAAACAATATATGGATATGATTCCTATTTATGATATTTATAAAGATATTAAATCTATTGAAAATAGGTATATTGATAGTAAATATAAATATAAATTACTTCCTTTGGTTAATAATAAATTAAGAAGTTTAGATAAGTTAGCTGATAAATTTTATAGAATGCAACAATTAAAACAAGGATTAAATAATTTATTAAAAATTCAACCTTCAAATTTAAAATAAAAATTAAAGAATATTTTTTTAAATATAAATTAATTAATAAAATTTATATTTTTTATTTATTATAAAGAAACTTTTGTTAATTAATAAATCTTATAAAAAAAACTATTAACAAACAAATAATATAGAAATATATGATATTTTTTTCCCAAAAAGTATAATATAAAAAAAGATTTCAATTATTTATATAAATTTAATTATTTTTTTTTGAGTAAAAATTATTAATTATTTTTTAAAATCTGTAGATTTATATAATTTTTCTCTACTTTTTCGAAGAAATTCTTGTTCTTTTTCAATATTAAGACTACTATCATTATTTTTATTATAAAGTTGTACTTTTTTAAAATATTCATCAGCGTTAAATAATGTAGTAGAAGGAGAATGATTTAAAGTTTTAAAAGGTTGAAAATTTATATTAGTATTTGATTGAGAATTATTTAAATTTTTAGTTGTTTGAAAATGAATATTTAAAGTTGATTTTGAACTATTAAAATTATATAAATTATTTAATTGTTTATTATTATTAGATTTAAATTGATATGATTTATTAAAATTATTTTTATCAATATTACTTCTATTATTATTATTATTATTTCCATTATTATAATTTCCAATATTATTATTTTCATTAATATTAGTATCACTAAAATTATTTGATAACATAAATTGATTATTCATAATATCTTTCATTGATTGACTATAATTTATCAAATTATAATTATTGCTTTTTAATTTTTCAATTTCTAAATTTTGAAATTGAACTTGTAAATTATTTTTTTCAAATTCAATTTTCATTTTTTCATTTTTTAAATCATTAATATAATTTTCTAAATCACTATATTGTTGTTTAATTAAATTTTTTTCTTGTTCACATATTTTTTCTTTCTCATCTAATTTTTTTATAGCATCATTTATTCTTCTTGCTGCAATTGTAATATCTTCTCTATCTTTTTTTAATTGATAATTTTCAATTTCAAAATTTTTTTTTGTTCTTTCATATTCATTAAATTTTCCTGAAATAAATGCTTCTTTATTTTTTAAATTTTGAATTCTTTCTTTTATTTCTAATTCTTCTATTAAATATTCATTTTTATTTCTTGAAATATTTTCTTTTTGAGTTTCTATTAATTTAAAATTTTCATTTTTAAATATTTCAAAATATTTTTTATCTTCTTCTAATAATTTTCTATCATAATTAACTTCAAATAATTTTTTTTCATATTCTGATTTTAATGACTCTAATTCTTTTTTTAATTCTTCATTTTTTTTTTCATTTTCTAATTTTTCTTTTTCAAATTTATTTCTTTGTTCTTCTTCATCTTTTTTTATTTTTAATAATAAAGTATTTATTTGTTCTTTTTGACTATTTAATCTTATATTTTCTTCTGCATTTAATTTCATTTTTTCTGTAGTTTCTTTTTCAAAAATTTCTTTTTCTTTTAAAAATTGTTCTTTATCTTTATTTAATGTTATTTCTAAATTTTTTAATCTACTATCTAAAGTAACTAAAGATTCATAATATTTTTTATTTGATTCATTTTGATTTTCTTTTTCATTTGAAAATTTTATAAAAATATCATCAATTTGTTTTGAAGTATTTTCTACTTTATTTAATACTTTATTTATTTCCATTTCTTTATTTAATTGTTTTTTTAATAATTCAATTTGATTTTCAAATGTTATTTGTTGATTACTTATTTCTTTTTTATGATTATCTATTAAATTATCTATTTCTTTTTGATGTATTTTTTTTAAACGTTCATTTTCTTTATTTACTTCATCTTTTATTTTATTATTTAATATTTCTTCATTTTTTTTATAAGTTTCTTCACTTATTTCGATATCTTTTTTATGTTTTAATTTTATTTCTTCTATATTTTTTTTATGTTCTTTTTCTAAATTTTTTATTTCTTCTTCTTTCATTTGAATTTCATCTTCTTTTGTTTTTATTTCTTTGTCTTTTTGAATTATTTGATTTTGTAAATCTTTTATTTCTAATTCATATTTTTCTTTTTCTTCTTTTAATTGATTTGTTAATTCATTTATTTTTTGTTTTAATTCTTCATCTCTTCCTTTTTCTAAAACATTTTCTATTAAATCTTCATTAAATATTTTTCTTCTGTTTATAGTTAATTCATTTGTTAAATTTTTTAATTTATTTTCATCTCTTGAATTTTTTCTATAAATATTTTTAATATTAGAATCTTTATTATTAATATCTTTATTTTGTGAATTATTTAAATCATTTGAAATATCAAAACTTTTCTTTTCTATTGTTTTACTTGAATTGGAATTTTTTAATCTAGTATTATTTTTATTTGTTTTATTTGGACTTGGTGTATTGCCTCTTCTTCTTCTTCCAAAATGTTCAAAAAGAGATGATACATCTTCTTTTTTTTCTTCTTTTTTAATATCATTTTCTATATTTGTATTTCTACTTTCATTAATTATTTTATTTTGATTCAATTCTAAATTATTATTATTATTCATTGTATTATTTCCAATATTATAATCAAAATTATTATTTTCATTTATTAAATTATTATTATTAAAATCCAAATTATTATTACTATTCATTGTATTATTTCCAATATTATAATCAAAATTATTATTTTCATTTATTAAATTATGATTATTAAAATCCAAATTATTATTACTATTCATTATATTATTTCCAATATTATATTCAAAATTATTTTTTTCATTTATTAAATGATTATTAGTCAATTCTAAATTATTACTATTCATTATATTATTTCCAATATTATATTCAAAATTATTTTTTTCATTTATTAAACTGTTTTGTATATTAAAATCTAAATTTTTTTTTTCATCATTTAAAATATTTCTTTTATTCATTTCTGAATTACTACTATCATTAATTTTATTACTTTCTGTAATAAAAGGTGAATCATTTTTTTCATTAAAATTATTATTTTCAGTATTATAATCAAAATTATTATTATTATTATTCATTTGAATATTTTTATTTAATTCATAATTTATCTTTTCATTCATAAAATTATTTCCTCTATTAAAACCAAAATCATTATTTTCATTAGCAATTTGATTTAAAATATTACCCATAGGATTATTTTCAAATGTCTCAAATTTCATTTCATTTTGTAAATTAGATAAAATAGGACTATTTTGATAATCCATAAAAGATTGTTTTTTTCCATATTTTATTTCATTTTCTGAACTATGTGATTTATTTATATTATTATCATTATAATTTTCTGATATTGGATTAGGTTCTCTTATATCATTAAATCTTTTATGTAAATCTTCAAAATTAATATTATTATCTGATAATTGATTATTGGAAAAATTTGATTTTGATTCTGAATCAAAATTATCATCAAAATCATTCATATTTATATTATTATATTATATTATATTTTTTATTTAATTGAATTTATGTTAAATTTTTTATTTTAAAAATTGGATATTATTAATTACGATTAATCTAATATAAACTATTTTAAATATAAAACATTTAAATTATTTTATAATCATTTAAACTCTTTATTTATCTAAAACACATTCTATATCCAATAAAATAAAACACTTATTTATTCATTATTTATATTTGATTAATAATTGTCTCTTATTAACAAAAACTAAACTAGTTTAATAATAAAGCAATAAAAATACCATAATACTAAATATATATTTACATTTAATTTTTAGAATAAGAAGTAATGATTATTTTCCATTTATTAATTAATTTTTTATCATTTAAATTAACTAAATTGTTTTTCATTGAATTAATAAGAATATTTTGTATTTGCTTATTAATTTTAGATGCCCTTAAAGCAGTTTGAATAACATAATTACCATAATTATTTTTCATTAATAAAATAATGGAATTATCATCACTTGATATTTCTTTAATAAAATAAAATAAAAATTTTTCATTTTTTTCTATACATCTTTCAATAACATTTGAAGAAAATTTTTGAATTGATAAAATAAGTAATTTTCCTTTATAAGGTTCCATAATTTCAATTAAATCTTCAAGTTCCCAATTATCAATTGCAGTTTGGAGTGCATAATTTCCAAAAGGATTTTGAATTAAGATAATTGAATTATCTATTAAATACTTTTTAATTTTTTGAAAATTAATATCATTTATTTTCTTTCTTTTATTTTCTATTATAATAATTTTTTTTACTATACATAAACCATTTGAATTATTAACTAAAAAAATAAAATTATCAATTATAAAATTTGAAATATGAATTATATATTTTTCATAATTAAATGTATTTAATATTTTTTCTAATACATGTGTTCCATATATATCAACACTTAATTTCATTAAATTATTTTTTATTCCATTAAAAACAATTTCAAATTCTTCTTCATAATTTAATTTTTCTATTATACATTGTATTGGATATGTTGAAATTTTATTCACAGATAAATTATCTAAATTATTCGAAATATTTTTTAAAAAAATTATTCGATCTTCTTTATTTAAAAAATAAAATATTTTTAAACAAAAATAATTCGCATAAATATCAAGAATTAATTCATCAATTATATCTTTAAATTCAAAAAAAATTTGATGAATAATATTTTCTGGAGTTTGATCTAAATAATATTGTAATATTCTACTTGTTTGTTGAGTTTTCATTAAAGAAATAAATTTTCCTTTTAATTTATTATAAATTTTTTGTGTAAAAAATCCTTTTTCAATTAACATTCCTTCTAATTCTTTTGCAATATTTTCATTAAATAAAAAATTATTTTGTTGTTTTTTATCTTGATTTTGCTTTTGTGCTTGATAATAAAAGAAACTTTTATCATGTTTATTTATATTATTCTTAATTAAATTATTTTTTAAATTTGGAAAAGAAAAATTTGATTGATTTTGATTTTGATTTTTAATTTTAAAATTAAAAGTTCTAATTGGCATTTTCATTCCTAATGGAGTTGTAGTCACTGGAATAATATTTAAATTATTATTATTATTATTATTGTTATTATTATTATTATTATAATTTAAAGATAGATTTATATTATTAATTTGATTAAAATAATTATATTGATTATTTAATATATTATTATTATAAATAAAACAATTTTGTGGAATTTGATAACCAAAACTATCATTTAAATTATTATTATTAATAGGATTAAAAGAATAATTTGAAATATAATTTTGTGTATTAAATTTTCTTCTTCTTGATTCTTGATTATTAAAATTAAAAATCATATTTTCATTTTTTAAAGTTAAACTTTTTTCATTTTGATTTCTTAAAAATGTTCCTTGACTAATTGTAGTATTATGATTTGTTTCAGCATCATCAAAATCAAACATTAAATCATCATCACCAAATAAAGTTTCTTTTATATCATTTATATTCTCATGAAATTCTAAATCATCATCTTCTATTACTCCTACTCCTTTTAACATTGAAAAAATTTGATTTTGCATTGTATCATCTTTATCTTTAAAATTGTTAATTTCATTTGATTTTGACATTATTTTATAAAAAAATTATTTTTTTATATTTAGAAATAACTTAATTTATAATATATATTTTTTTTTTGATATCCTTTTAATTAAAAATTATTTTATTTATATTATTATATAAATATATATAGAATTAATTTTTTAATTAGTAATTTTTTAAAAATTATATAATTAAAACTCAAATGATTATTTCAAAAATAGAATTAACTTGTTTTTCATGTAGGAATAATATAATTAATCCTTATTTTTGTGAACAATGTAAAAATCCTTTTTGTAATAGTTGTAAAGAAAATATAACAAAAACTTTAAATAAATGCCCTTTTTGTCATAAAAATCCTTTTAATCCAAAAAAAAATATCAATTTAAATAATCTTTTTAATTATATTGGATATTTTTGTCAATATTGTAATAAAGTAATTAATAATTTTGATGAATATAACAATCATAATAAAGGAAATAATTATAAATGTGAATTATGTAAAAAAAGTTTTCTAGGTAAATATTGTTTTATTGGACATTTAGAAGATGAAAAAAATCATAAAAATTATATCCTTTCGAAATTAGGGTATAAAATAGATAAATCTGAAATATTAAATAGTGATAGTAAGAAAAATGAATTAGAAGAAATTAAAAAAGAATTATTTAATGATAATAATAATTATTTAATTCATTCAAATAATATAAAAATTTTTTATAATTTAAAAAAAGATACTCCTACAATAAATAATAGTACAATTACATTTCCAATAATTAATGAAAAAAAAAAAGATGAACAAGGAAGATTAAATAAAATTGATAAAGACAAATTAGATTCTATAAATCAAAAAATAATTACTCCTAAAATAGGGAATGATGAGGATAAAAATTTAAATTGTAAGTATGAAAATAAATTATCACAAATAAAAGAATTATCAAAAGAAGAAAAAGATGTTATTATATTAGATGCATTAGAATTTGGTTCTTCAATCAATTATAATTATGATTTATTTTATTGTTATAATGATTCAAATTTAAATTGTAATTGTTGTCCAAAAAAAATATGTGAACCAGGAAAATGTTTTTGTGCAATTTGTATGGAATATAATAAAAAATATCATAATTTACCAAATCATTATTTAATAAATAAAAATGGAAAAGTATCAAAATATACTTTTGGTAATTTTTATTGTAAAAGTCAATATAATTCAATAAATTATAATAATGGAAATATTTTTAAATCAATTGATACTTGTTTTTATCCTTCTAATCCTTGTAAGGCTTGTCAAGAATTAAATTTACTTGCTAAAAGTTATTTAGGTAATGATTTATATGAAAAATTAATGAGAAAAAAAGGAAATTTTATAAAATAAAAAGATTTATATAATTTTTATAAATACCTATTTTTTATATAATTAATAAAATTAAAAGAAATAACTAAATGAAAAAAAAATTAATTTTATAAAATATATTTAATTTATATTTTATATTATATTAATTTTCATTTAAAATAAAAAAATTAACTATCATTAAAAAAAAAAAGAAATTTTACAAAAAAAATTAAATTTGAATAAATATAATATAAAATGGGAAATGAATTAGGATGTACTTCATGTAATAATGATCCAGGAAATATAAAAGTTCCAAATTCCGATATTGAAGTAGACAATAAACAAATGATAGAAAATGCTCAAATGAAACAATTTAATACAGGGGAAGTTTTCAATAATAATATAAATAATAATAATAATAATCAAGAAGAAGTATATGAAGAAAGTATAAAAGAAGAAGATAAATTAAAATCTCAACCAAAAAAAATAGTAGAACCAATTTTATCAGAAGAAGAAATTTTTGATGAGAATATAAAAAAAATAGCAAAAAAAGTTTCTGATAGTGAAATATTAGAATTAACAAATGATAATATAAAAAATTTAGAAAAAACAATAAGTAAATTTAATGATGATGATTCATTAAATTATCCAGATACAATAAAAAGAGATTCATATAAATTTACAAATGATAATTCAATTTATAAAGGAAGTTGGAATAAAAATGGAAAAAAAGAAGGATTTGGTTTATTTATAGATAAAAATGGAAATAAATACACAGGTTATTTTTTAAATGATATATTTAATGGAAAAGGTAGATTAATTAATTCAAATGGAGATTATTTTGAAGGTGATTTTATAAATGGAAATGCAAATGGTAAAGGAATACTTAAATTAAAAGATGGTTACATTTACGAAGGTCAATTTAAAGATGATAAACCAAATGGTTTTGGTAAAGAAATTTTTCCAAATAATTCAATATTTGAAGGTAATTTTATTAATGGAATAAGGGAAGGTGAAGGTGAATTTAAATGGGATGATGGATCAATTTATAAAGGTAATTTTAATAATGGGAATATTAATGGTAATGGAAATTTTATTTGGAATGATGGAAGAAATTATAAAGGGAATTTTAATAAAGGACAAATGGAAGGTAAAGGAGAATTTAATTGGCCTAATGGAAATAAATATATTGGTGATTATAAATTAAGTAAAAAAGAAGGTTTTGGAACTTATTATTGGAGTAATAATGTTTATTATGAAGGAAATTGGGTTAATAATATGCAACATGGTGATGGTGTTTTTTATAATAAAAATAGAGTTTTTAAAGGAGTTTTTAGATATGGAAAATTAATTCAATGTAATGAAGAAAAAAATCTTAATAATAATTATAATAATGATAATGATAATAATAATAATAATAATAATAATAATGATAATAATAATTTTGATAATAATAATAATGGTAATAATAATAATTTAAATGGAGAAAATGAAAAAAAATTAAAGAAGAAAAGTACTATTAAAAAAGATAAAAAAATTAATATGAAAAATAATAGACCTAATCCAATGGGAATGGTTATGAGTAATAAATTAGGTCAGAAAAAAAAATTTGAAGAAATGGGAGAAGTTGAAAATGAAATAAATGGAAAAAAAATGCCTAATATTGGGAATAATTTTGTTGAAGAAGAAGAAGATTAATAAATAATTAAATAATATTTATTTTTTGTATATATTTTTTTATAATTACTTGTTTATATGAATATAATATTTTTTTTTTAATTAATTTTTAAATAATATATTTTTTTTTATTTTAAATGGATTTTATAAAAAATTATATACCAACTTTTTCTTCAATTAAATCATCAATATCAAATGCATCATCCTCAGTTTCAAAAATGATGTCAGATTTAACAATGAATGAAACAGAATATTTATATAAAAGAGAACATACTGAAAAAGAAATATTAAATTTTTTATCTTCAAAAATGGAAATGGAAGTTATTTATGCATTAAAAATAATAATAATTGATATACAAAATCAAAAAGATATTAATATTTATATTCCAAGAGTTTTAGATATTTTTGTTATTAGTAATGATTATTATATTAAATGTTTATGTTTAAATATAATTGATTATATAACTTTAATTAAAAGAGAAGAATTAATTTTATTATATAATGTAATTGGGAAATTATCTCATAATATTGATCCTGTTAATAGAATGTGTTTATTGCATATGATTTCTTCTTTAAGTAAACAAGGAATTCAAAAAGATACTTTTAAATCACTTTTAGATTTTATTAATGATAGTAATCCTTTAATTAGGAGAATTACACTTATTATTATTATTAATTATTATAAAGATGATAAATCTCTTATTGAAGATGAAGATTTAAAAAATATTTTAAAGAAATATCTTTATGATTCAAATCCGATTATTTTTTCTAGTTTCTTCTTTGCAGTTATTGAATTAGGTAATTCGGATTATTTATCTTTTGGTTTACATAATAAATTTGAGGATATTTGTATGAAATTAAATTATATTGATAATTTTTATTTTGAAAGAGTTGTTTTTGTTCTTATTAATTTTACTCATATTTATCTTAAACATAATTTAAAAAATGAAAGTAATATTAATTTTATTTCATTATTATTTAATTCTTTATATAATTGTATGAAACAAACTACAGATTTTAATAAAGAAATTAATTGTATTATTGGTTTAATTAGTTTAATAAAAGAATTTGAAAATGATTTGGAATTTTTAAATAATATTTTAAAAATGAAAAAAGAGAATAATAGATTAAAAAAAATATGTTTTTCTTTATTGAAATGTTTACTTGAAAGTGAAAATAATAATGATATAAATTTATCGCTTGATGTTATTTCTCAAATAATAATAAATAATGATAATAGTGAAATCAATAATAAAATAAGAGAATATTATTCAAAATATATAAATTACTTTTTTATAAATGATATAAATGAAATGGAAATTTTTTCAGAAATAAAAATTAAAATATTATCATATTTAGTTAATAAAAATAATGTAAAACAAATAATAAATGAATTTAGAAGAGAAATTTCCTTTTTAAATATTAAATTAGGAATATGTATAATAAATCAAATTTATTTTATATCAATTAAACATAAAGATATTCCAGAAATTATTGAAGTATGTATTGAAAAATTAGTTGATATGTTAAAAATAAAAGAAGCAAAAATTATAAATAATGTTATTATAAATTTAAGTAAGTTAATGGATAATATTGGAGAACAAAAAAAATATATTTTAATATATGCAATTAAAAATTATAGTAAAAATATTACAAGTCCATATGCTTTATCTAGTATTATTAATATGATTGGAAAATATATTAATATTATTCCTACTGTTTCTATTGATTTTTTTAGGAGATTATTAATTAATATTGATAAAGAATCTATTGAAGTTAAAAAACAAATTTTATTTCTTGCACTTATTATTAATATAGAATTAGAAAAAATTATTGATAATTATAAAGATAATAAAGAAATTATTAAAAATAAAATTGAAAAATTAATAAATTATTCAATTGAAAAATTACTTTATGATAATGATTATGATGTAAGAAATAAATCTAGAATGATAAAGGTTATTATAAATAATAAAATAAAATTATTACCTTTAGAAAAAGAAATAAATAAAGAAAAAAAAGAAGAGAAAAATCAAATATTTGAAAATAAATATTTTATGGAAGTTATAACAAATAATAATAAAGAAATAACTAAATTTAAATATGATGATTTATCATCTGAAAATATTGAAAATATGAAAAATATTTCAATAAATGAGTTAATTCAATTGGATAATTCATTAAATAATACAACAAAAGAAGAAATATTAAAAAAAAGTGAAGAAAATAATGATAAATATTCTTCAATAAAACAACAAGAACAAAATACAAATGATAAATTTAGTAATATTACTAGTAACTTAAATATTGAAGAAAAGAAAAAAATGTTAAAAAATCAATTAGATGCATTTTTAAATGATGATGATGAAAATGATGAAGATGATGATGATGTACAAGTTGAAATTAAAAAAGGATAAAAAATAAAGTATAAAAACAATTTATAATTTTATATAAAAAAGAATTAATATTTTAATTTTTCATCAATATAAAAAAAATTTAATAACATAAAAATTTATATGATATAATTAATATTATATTAAATAATTTATAATCATTTGATTTTTTATTCTATTATCTTAAAATCTAGTTTTTTATTCTCTTTATTTAAATTCATATATAAATATATTTATTATCAATATGTTTGATATTAAAAAAATTCAATTATAATATATATTGTAGTAATTTTTATTATATTTATTTAAACTAAATATAACACTATTATTATTTAAATGTATTTAAAAGAGAATCTTCCTGAATTTTTACTATTATTTTCATTATTATTATCCTTTTCATTTTCTTTCTCATTTTCATTTTCATTTTCATTTTCATTTTCTTTTTCATTTTCTTTTTCAAGAGTTTTAATTATATTAAGTGTTTCTTCATTCTCTTTATTTAATTTACTAGTATTTTTAGGAGCAGATACAATTGAAATATCATCTAAAATTTCAAATTCTGGAGGAATAATATCATAAGATTTATTATTTTTTCTTTTACTACTAAAATTTTCATCTAATAATAGTCTATTTAATTTTTTTCTTTGATTTTCTTTTTCTAATTTTGAATAATTTGCAGTATTATCTAAATTTATAGGAAAAATATTTTTTATTCTTTTATTATAAACTGTTTTAGAACCAGTAAATGTTAAAGCTAAATTTAATTTTGAATCATTATTAATTGTAGTATTACTAAACTTTTTATTATTTATTTTTGTATTTGATCTTGAAATATTTTTTTTTTTTATTTCTGAGGATTGTTTTTTTTGATTTATTGAATGTTTATTATTTTTATTTCCTTTATTACTTATATTTGAATTTGTTCTTGTTGAATATTCAAATAAATCATTTTTTTTTTGTTCAATATATGAATCTTCCATTTTAATTACATTTTCTTTAAAAGGTAATATTTTATTTTTATTAGTACTTACGGTTGAAAATTGTTGTTTTTTTTCATTTTCTATTTCTGATTTAATTAAAGAACTATTTTTTTTACTTTGATTCTTAAAAGAATTTTTTGATATACTTTGATTTTGACTAGTATTATTTAAAAAACTATCACCACGACTATTTTTATTTTTATTTGAAAAAGTTTTATTTGGACTAATTTGATTTTTGTTTGAAAAATTTTTATTTGGACTATTTTGATTTTTATTTGAAAAACTTTTATTTTTTGGACTATTTTGATTTTTATTTGAAAAACTTTTATTTTTATTTAGACTATTTTTATTTTTATTTAATGAAGTATTATTGAGACTATTTTGAGTATTATTTACTGAAGTATTATTGACACTATTTTGAGTATTATTTACTGAAGTATTATTGACACTATTTTGAATAATACTATTGTTGATACTATTTTCATTTCTACTTGAATAACTTATATTTTGATTTTGTTTATTTCTACTTTGATTTGTTATAGATGTTTTTTTATTCAATTGATTTTTTTCATTTTCATTTGAATTAATATTATTTTCATTCTTTAAATTTATTTTTTTATCATTCATTGTTGCATTATATGTATATATTTCATTTAATTTATCTAATGATTGTTCTCCATATAAATTTTTAAAAACATTTTCATTAGTATTAAAAATATTTCCGTTTAAATATTTATCAATTGAATCAATACATGAATTAAAATATTCTTTATTATTGATTAATTGTTTTGAATTTAATTTAATATTTATTTCATTATAATTAAAAGGATCAATCATTGAATCTAAAAAACAATTTGTATTTACATTATTTACTTCAGAAATGAAATAATCATTTACTATATTTAATGCTTCATCAATAAAATTTATTTTTTTTAAATTCGTTTTTACATTAGAACGAATTAACTTTTGTTTTTCTTCATTATCAACATTATAATTTCTTTTTATAAATCTATTATAACCATTTAAAGCCATTTGTGAAAAATAAAATTTATAAAAAATATTAAATCAATTAAATAAAAAAAAATTTTAAAATTTCTAAAAATAATAAAAAATGATAAAAATAAGTCAATTTGAAAATCATCAAATAAATTATTATAATCTTCAAAATAATCTTCTACATTTAACAAACAATACAAATATAGAAAATATGAATCAAAATGAAATTTCAACATCTCCAACCAAAAATAAGTGAAATAAATTCCAATCAATTTAATCCATATTTATATTTTCAAAGTAATGATTTTAAAAAAAACACAAAATAATAATAATCAAAATAAAAATAATTTTAATCCATTTTCATTAAATGGCAAAACAAAAATATTAAATTTGGATATTTAATTAAATGAATATGAGCAAAATTAAAAATATATAATTGTTCTATGAAGGAAATAATACACATAAAATTGTTAAAGAATTTTAAATTGAAGATAATAATTGTAATTGGTGTAAAATTAATAATTATATAAAAAATATTGTAGTTGAATTAAAAAATATTTTATATTATAATTTTTATTTTCAAATTTAAAAAAATATTTTTTTATATTTTAAAATTTTTTAAAATTTAAAACTTGAATAATCATAATATAAATTATTTATTCAAAAAAGAATTTTTTTTACTTCATATTTAATTACTTTTATATAAATGATAAACTATTTATTTATATTCAATAATATTTTGACCATCAATTTCTTTTTTTTCATTAATTTCTTCATTATTATTGTAATCAAACTTTTCTTCTAGTTCATTATTATCTAAATAATTCATTTCATTTAATTGTTGATTTTCATTATTATTATTTTCTTCTCCTTCATTATTATCAATATTATTATTTTCTAAATTATTATTATTATCAAAATTATTTTCATTATTTTCATCATTTTTACTATTATTATTTAACAATTCTTCATTATTAATTTTATTTATATCAATATTATAATTATTATAATTATTAATATTATTAATATTATTTATACTTGAAATTGGTTTTGAATTAATTTCTGCTTTTAATTTAGTTTCATTAATATAATCAATAATTGCATTTGAATCATAATTTTTAATTAATCCTCTTAATTTTTCTAATTCTAATGTTAATTGTTTAATTGTTTTTTCTTTATTAATAATATCTTTACTTAATAATTTTCTTTGATTATCTAAATCATTATTTTTTTGATTATATGCTTTATCATTTGATTCATATTCTTTTATTTGAGTATTATAAATTTTTGTTTGTGCTGCTTCTTCTTGAGTTTTTTTTGATAAAAATTGAATTTGTTCATTTAATTCATTTATTTTATTTTGATTAATTTCTAATGTTTTATTTTGTCTTTTTTCAATTATTTTTATATTTTTATCATCAATCATTATTTTATTTATAAAATCAGTAAATTTTTTTTTATCATTATTTAATGATTGAAGAATACAATTTAATTCTTCTTCAGTAAATATTTTTAAAACTATTTCAGGATATTTTATTTCTTCTTCTTTTTTTTCTTCTGTTTCTAATTTTTTTTCAGTTTTTTCTTTATTTAAATTCTCTTTATTTTCTTTCATTTTTTCATTAAATTCTTTTACTTTTTCACATTTTATTTTTACATTTCTTAATTTTAATTCTATATTATCTTTTTTACTTTTAACTTGATCTAATTCATCTTTTAAATTAACTAAATTTTTATTATAAAACTCTTTTTTTTTATCACATTTTGAATGTTCTTTTAATATTTTTTTCTTTTGTTTAATTTCATTATTCAATTGTTCAATTAAAATTTTATATTTTTTATTTTTATCAATTAACTTAAATCTACCATTTAAATTTCCAATACATTCACATTTTTTTTTTAATTCCTTATTATCATTTTTGAATATTTCAATTAATTGATTTATATTATTTAATTGTTTTTCTTGA
>JAEEGL016210625.1_pt1 | contig 18813 bp, 15 predicted proteins | sample 9134231 | NCBI WGS metagenome assembly JAEEGL01 (sample SAMN16246548, study PRJNA631951) | gut metagenome | biome: gut microbiome; feature: rumen; material: fiber-attached | host: Bos | place: Iran: Karaj | collected 2018-10 | reverse complement strand
CCCGCTGTCTCGAAGTATTCAATGAAATTGCGGCTATATACATATTCCATCTTGACGGAGACATGTTCTGCATCTTGTTCTACGTTGAATATCTGGGGGATACGCACATGTTGGTATTCCTCCATTGATGCCTTCTGTTGTTTTTCCGCCTGTAATATCAAGCGGGACAAGTATTTCTTGTCACGGCTTGATTTGTAAATGAACAAGTCGTTGTCTTCTCTGACAATATCTATGCTACAGCCAGAATGTCCTTTAACTTCTATTTCCATCATTTGTAATAGTCTCCTGTAATTTTAACGACGTTTGCACCACTTCTCTCTGCTGCCATAAGTCCTACTTCTGTATCTTCGAAAATTAGTGTTTCCGTAGGGCTTACTTCCAATATGGACATGGATGTAATGTATATCTCTGGGTCTGGCTTTCCCTTTTTTACGGTATCGCCTGCAATAATCACATCAAAGATATCTTCCAATTGTAAGTGTTTCAGTACGTTCATTAGATTGCCACGTTGTGCTGTCGACGCAATGGCGGTTTTTACTCCAGAAACTTTTGCTTTTCGAATGAAATCTATCAATGTGACATTAGGCTTGAGATAACTAAAACATGTCGGATAAACTTTCGCCTTCTCCTTCTTGATATTGCTACGTAGGTTTGCATCATCTATTTTCATGGCATCCATGAATGCATCAAAGCGAAGACCGAAGCAAGCATGATACTGCTCTCTTGATATGTCAAGGCCGCATTGTTTAAAAGCCAAACAGTATGCTGTAAAGTTGGCCTCAAAGGTATCAACAAGAGTACCATCAAAATCTGTTATAATAGCTTTTATCATAAATATCGCTTTAGTTCTTCTGGAGTACCGTATGAATAATACTCTTCCATTGTTGCTAATCTAACCATTTCTCCATCAGCAAGCAGATAGTTGTAGAGTAAAGACACATAATACTCTGGTTTTGTAAATTTAGGCTCGTTCATCAAGTGATGTGCTGCACTCAGAAATCCTTTGGCAGAGGAAAAGAAATAAGCTCCGCAAAGAGCATGGTTACTAATCACTTCCTTTTCTGCCGTACGTTTGACAATCATGTTGTCGTCAACTTCCGCATAGCTATAGCGAGGCTCTGATGACTCGAATGACACAAGCATTCCACCATTCACTTTTTCAATAGGTTGTTCGAGAATATTCTTAATGCCTTGTGTGTAGCCTTTGCTGCGAAACTCTAAATCACAGTCCATCACTACAATGGAATCTTCCTCAGCGATAGCAGGTTCGGCAATGAGACAGGTTTCTACAGCGCCACGTGTTGTTTTTTCGACATAGAATATGTTAGCATTGGGCAGTAGCGCCTTGATTTGCTGATCGATATGATAACGGTCAATATGCTCTTTTCGTACAATGAAACTGTATTTCATGGGCGCTCCGTCAATGGCTACACTTCTTATTGCCCTCTTAAATAGTGGCACACCTTTTAATTCTATCAGCGGCTTAGGTGTCGTCCAACCTTCTTTAAGGAAACGACTGCCATCGCCAGCCATAGGCATGATGATATGTAATGGTCGCATATAAATACCTATTATTTTTGTGCAAAGATACGCAAAAGTATTTGAAAAGCAAAAAAATGCCACATTTTTCTTGAAAAAGATATTGTTTCGGTTTTTTTTTGATTTAAAAAGAAACATGTATTGATTTTTTTTGTATCTTTGCAATAATTTATTTGATTTATCTTATGCAAAAGACTACATTGCTTTTATTGGTTAAGTTATTTGCTTTGTCATTTGGGATTCTCTTCTTTGTGTCTCCCGATTCATATACACATGACATTTTCAGGCATGTTGATCCTGCTTGGTTCTTTAGCTGCGGAAAGGCATGGATGAACGGTTTAACTCCTTATGTTGACTTCGCCGACAGCAAGGGACCTTTGTTGTGGCTGATTTACGGTATTGGTTATCTGATAAGTCCTTATAATTATATCGGGGTGTTTTGGTTGAGTGTATTACTTTATACGGGTGTGTTCTATTATACTTATAGATTAACTCAACTGTTCATTAAGGATAATAGATTATCATTCTTTGTCATCACCCTTATGGTGCTTTCATTTTTCTGCTCATGGTTTCACAGGGAAGTCCGGGCAGAGGATTGGTGCCAGCTTTTTATTGTTATGGCATTCTTTTACAGTAGTCAATGGCTATATGCAGAGGATGGTGACAAGCAACAACAGTGCAATTTAGCATGTTTTGTCCTTGGCATATGCATAGCAGGTACGTTGCTTATTAAGTTCACAATAACCGCCATGCTGGGTTTTGTTGTATGCTATATCCTTTATGCCATTATTAGGCAAAGATATAACGCTTTCTTCCCATTTTTGAATTTTGTAACAGGATTTGTAATGGTGACGGCTCCTTTCTGCATATATATGTTATTTACTGGTTGTTTTGAAGCGTTCATCCAGGAATATTTTCTTAACACCTTCCAAACGGTCCAGTCAGACAGCTTTATCAAGATATATTGTCATGAGTGGCTACTGATGACTCATCAGCCTCAGATATTGGTTCTTTTTTTGTTGTGCGGTATTGGTACTTTTCTGATGTCTAGAATAATGAAGAAAGACAAGTGGTTTTTCCTCGTTTCCTTTATTGGTTTTTACGCAGTCTCGTTACATCATTATATTTATTATTATCTCAGTTCTTGTTTGTTGTTTCCTCTATTTTTTATTATTCCTGTTGTTTTAGAACGTTTGCCGTCAGAAAGGCAAAGAATTATTATTACGGGCCTGTCATTATGCTTTACTATTTTCATGAATTCTTTCTCGCATGGTTTTATTTCAGATGAGTGGTTTTTTAAGAACAGTACAGACCGAACCGGTTATTACAAAGTCGCATCTTTAATGTCGGTAATAAAGAATCCCACCGTCGTACATTATGGAACTAGCGATCATGGTTTAGGGCTTCCGGTGGGTGTATTGCCTGGCACAAAATACTGGTCGTATCAGACGGGTGCAACACCTGAAATGAAAAAGGGCCAAGAGGATGCCATCATGAAGAAACAGACGGATTTTGTTGTCAACGGCAGTTTCTATCCAGGCATTGAAGAACGTGACACGTTTATACGTGGCTGTGGCTATCGTCTTATCCTAGAACATAAATTCTGGGATGGAAACTATATGATATATACTAAACACCAGCACCTGTCCATACCTGATACAAGTTTTCATGTTAGTAGTATGGATATTCTGTTAAAACGTAATTTATTCAAGAAATAGCATGATGTTATTATTTCATGTTTTTCTTTGTGGTTTTATGCACCTAATGGCTATCTGGTCTGAGTAATTTACTCTCTCTACCTATAGTATGGCTTGGGTTTTGAGACGGTGCAAAGTTTCGTCATAGTGATTATTAGTCTCTTTACTATATCACAGGTAGTTACTTCACCATAATGCTGAAGTCCGAGAATTCCATTATCTCAGCATCGCCTTGACTATCTCCGTAGGCATACAGAATATACTCATTCCTGTAGGGTTCCACTTCTAAAAGTCTTACAACCTTTTCAATCCCGAAACAGTTCTTTGTTAGGAATCTACCAGTAAGTTTACCGTTCTTTACTTCTATCTGCGTGGACAAAACCTGCTTTATTCCGTGTGATGAGCACCATGGTAACAACCATTCCTCAATACTTGCACTCACTACGTAAACATCATTTGTTTTATTCAGTTCTTGATATAGCAACTCTGTACCTTGCTGTTTCCTCATTGAATCGATGACTGTGGAAAAAGCCTCACCGGCTTTCTTGAACTGAGAATAATCCCACCCCTTAAAGAAGAAGGCGAACACCATCTGCTTGGCTTTCCAATTAGGATAGAGACACAGTTTCATAAGTATCAGAATTGGGGCGAAAATAATGAAACCCGTCCAGAAACGAACAGAGTTTTGAGTAAATTTGATGAACTCTAAAAAGGTATCTTTTCGTGTCAGAGTGCCATCAAAATCAAAAACTGCTATACGCCGTTTGTTAATCATGACTTCAGAGATAAATTATTGCAAAAAATGAAAGCAGCCATGCAGCAATGCAAAGTTGGATATAATAATCTTGGATGAAGATCTTAGTAGGACTGCCGCTACATTCATACACAAGCATATTTTGCAAATATCGCAAGATCCCTATAAGAACGAAGATGCTTGTCAGATAGACATAGTTGGATCCGAATCTTTCTACCACCTGCTCTGACATTGTGTACATAATGTAGCAAACCAAGGTCACCGTGGCTACGATAGTTATAGCCAAGTCAATGAACTGCGCATTGTAGCCCGTAATGCTCATTCGTGGTTTCAATCCTGTTTTAGAGTATAGCCTAAAGTCATCTCTTCGCTTTGCTAGCGCAAGGAATAATGCTACGAGGAAAGTCATCAAAATTAGCCATGCAGAAGCATCTATGCCAGTGCCTGTACTGCCAGATAGCACCCTTAGAACAAACCCTAATGCTATGATAAAGACATCGGCTACAGCTTTTTGCTTCAACTTGAGACAATATGCTATGTTTATTAACAGGTAAGTTGCGATAATTGCGGTAGTGGAATTGCGGTCGTGCAAGTGTTTTGAGAAAAATAGTGAGCCAAAGGATAAGAGTAAGCATCCTGCCATCAGACTGTATGCACTTTTCACCGACACCCTTCTTGAAGCAACAGGTCTTTGGCACTTTACCGGATGCTTCCTGTCGTTTTCTGCATCGATGATGTCATTTAAACAATAGACAGCACTAGAAGCAAAACAGAAAGAGAAGAAAATGGTTGTCGTCTGCAAGATGTATCCAATGTAAAGCAAGTTGTTGCTGAAAAATATAGGTGCAAAAACAAAAACATTTTTCATCCACTGTAAAGGACGTAGTAATAGCAAATTTGTTTTCATACTAAAAAAGATGAGTTACATTATACGAAAAGAAGAAAATAGTGATCAGACTCAGAATGGACACTATAATATAGCGTATTAGCATGTAGCCAATGTTTTTTAGCAACACTCCCATCAGTAACGGCAGGAAGAAAAACCAGTGACCGCACATGATTTGTCCCTCTTCCACTCCGTAGCCGATAATAAATGTTATAAAGATATCAATACTCCAGAAAACCAAGAAAAGCTTCACTATTATGTTCTTCCAGTTAAGTATTACTGTTGTGAAAGCTAATATATAGACAGCTGTTACAGGTATATAGTATGCCCAACTTTGGTATGCGGGTAGTAAGATGGTTTCATTGGAATATACGGATTCTGACTGATGGAAAAGCAAAGGCTCAAAAAGAAAGTTGTTTGTGAAGAGTGAGAATTTGTTCAACTCCGTACCTTGGTATTGAAAGGTATCGTCAAAAAAGGCGTTTTTTAGATAACGTGAATGGATCATTCTCTCAACTAGGTTGGGAATAGTAATCAGCAGACAAAAGAAAAACAAAAGTGTTGATAAAAAGAAACGTCTGATACAAAAACATAGATTCCCGCTCCTTTGAAACAATTGGACCAACAGCACCTTGACGGCATTTGTCAGTGTTGTACCTGTCATACCGAGAAATAGAATGTTGTCAGTCACGATGTTTTTTTTCTGCTTTAAGGTATATGAAACAAGAAGCATGGAGAAGAACATCGTTACTACAAACGATTCTATCTGTATAGAGAGCAGCATGACATAGGCGAATGAATAGTAGAAGAGTAGACAAAGTAGTGAAAAACCATCGCACAGTTTTTCGTATCGGAGTACCTTGAAAATCATAAGTCCAGTCATTGACATCATGCCAGTAGTACATAAAGTGAATAATGCCCATGTGATATTAATTCCCATAAAACGTAAGATTTCATCAAGGATTATCACGGGCAAATATAGAAAGGTAAACAACGGATGCCTAATTTTCCAATTGGCTATATTGGTAAAGATAAATGTTTTGTCAGAAGGAACTAAAAAAAGTGGAGTGTCATACCCCATCATTCCTAATACATCCTTGTCTAAGGTGTAGTTTGAAAGTAGGTAAACTGCAAATGTCGAAAAATAAGCAAAAGATGCAATTGTCAACCATCTCTCTCTGCTATCAGCGGGCTTTATCAGTCGATATAGGATTCTTACTCCTTCTTGCAGTATGTTTAGGTTCATTTTTTGTATTGATATAGTTTCAAGAACATTTCTGCTGCAGCCCATAGGTGTGGATAACAAATATTATTCTTAACTGCCATTGGCGAGATTATTGCCATTCCCTCGTAGTGTGCCTGACTCGCTAATGCTTCCCAACTAAGCGGATAGTCTGTCGCTGGCATGGGCGCTTCGAAGTCATCATAGTAATGAGCACGTGCCCATTGTAGATAGGGGTATGGATAAGTTACTTCATTGCCAAATAGCATCGACAACTTCCAAATATTTTCTCTTTGTCCTCGATTCATGCCTGAATACCAACACAAATCATTGTATAAATCCTGTTTAGGACTGTTGGTATAGTCATCGGGTATTCCTTTCTTTGAGAGTGCAAACTTCAATATTTGTGTGGCATATTCAGAGTTCGGTACACCGTCAGTTATTCCTTTAAGGTATTTGTATCCTGTTTCTTTCACTGTTTGATGTTTTATCTCATTCATTAATCTTTGCATCACTTTCTCGTTTATCTCAGCTATATTCGTAAAGTATAGTAGTTCACCAAGGTTGTCAGCTTCTGCTTGACCATTCTGCATATCGTATACATGTTCAATATTTGAGATCCAGTCGGCCAAAAGCTTTGCATTACCAGTCTTTTCCAAACAAAGAACAGCCATGAAAGCATCTCTGTAAAACGGATTAGCATATACGAAAAGATTCGGATATGGCATTGACCCTCTAATGTTAATAAGCAATTCATGATGGAGTACTTTAAGCACTCTGTCATAGACAAATCCATCGAATTCGGGGAGGATAATCTGGTTTGAAGTACCTCCAAGCAAAAAATTCAAATGTGGCCCTATGACATGTACTCCATATTCGTCTTCCACGATGTGAACCACGCTGTCTGCCATTGTTACTTTTACTGTATAATTATCATGAGCAATGGAATCTGAAACAGGACTTTCAAAATTCATGATAGTCTTGCCGTTATCCAAATTTTGCAATTTATAATCTTTATACATATATTTTGTCCTGTTCCCCATGCCAAAGAGAAAGAAACGCGGAGCGTTTGTCTGATACACCATGCATTTAGCCCGTAAAGCCTCCAATTGCCCATGATAGTCATCTGGCACTATCTGATTTGCACAAGAAACCAGTAGTAGGGGAAGTGTCAGAGAAGTAAATATAAAATGCTTCATAAAGAGCAATTCTTAATTGTAAATATTTTATTTACAAAGGTAGGAAAATAATTGAGAAATAGCAAGGATTTAACATTCTTTATGCAAGTGAATATTGACGAGATTTAAAAGATATGTTTTTATATGAAATAGCAATATATGTCATGTCAATACCAGAACAGGGGCTTTTTCTATGAATTTCTACACTATTTACAGGAAAAGGAGTATTTGTCAGAAATAATTTGTATCTTTGCAACTCAGAAATAAATACAATTGAAGTGAACAATAAATGCATTATTAAAGTGAAGACATTGTTAAAGATGAATAGATTGAAAGAGTTTGTATGTCATCCCAATTTAGGAGAGTTGATTAGGTTTTGTCTAGTTGGAACGGCTGCTTGTTTATTGCAATATTTTCTTTACTATCTACTTTTAGGGGCTATCAACTATATTTTTTCTCATATCATCAGTTATGGTTTGAGTATGTGTGCAAATTTTTTCCTCTCTGCTTATTTTACTTTTCGTGTGAAGCCATCAGTACGTCGTGGGAATGGTTTCTTCGCTAGTCACGCCCTAAATTTCACCTTGCAGTTCCTGCTGCTTAATCTTTTTGTTTGGATGGGATTGGACAGACAATTTGCTCTTATACCAGTTCTATTTGTATGCATACCCATAAACTTTCTGCTAGTCAGAATATCTATGCTCAGATGATATCGTGTTTCAGATAAACTGAGACCCTTCTGCAGAGGATTACTTCATTCTTCGACAAATTATTTTCTGGACATGATTCTTTGAATGATGTCTCTTGCTCCTTTGACAAATAAGATATTAGTAGTTAATTCGATGGCTAGAAATATTACCATTACGGCAATAGCATAGCCTACCCACTCAAAAATGCTGTTGTATGGATTGAGGGGGATGTATCTAATGGCTATGAGTGATACACTAATAGAAAATGCAGAGACTGTATAATTTTTTAGAACGTGTTTCCAATAGTTGCTGATAGGTTCTTTGAAGCCCGCCGAGAAAAGGTAGTAGGGCTTCCAAATTACTACAATGGCAAATAAACTTACGATTTTTCCCAATAGGATACCGATAATCCCCCATTGTAGACCACAGATAATGGTGGCAGAAACGTTGATAATAAGTTCAGCCCAGGCAGACCATGTGTCTGCATATAGTCCATAGGCATAGTTGAAACTGTCAACAGAATTTCTTGAATTTGATATGTAAATATATATCATGAGTAGGACTAAAATACGATGATCCATGATGTATTTTGCTCCTAGCCAATGAACAATAAAAGATTCAAGTAAGGTGTATAGGGAAAAATAAAGCGTAGCAGCAATGATGTGCTGTGTGGTGGTATACTCCCAAAATACTTTTAATATTTTTGATTTGTTACCCTCAGCAACGAGATTGCCGATACTTGAGCCAATATCGCCAGATGCTGCACCAAAGAAGGATGTAAGTTTAGTGACGATAATCATGTAGTTGCCATAGAAAGCGACTGTTTGCAGCGATACGAAGAAGAATATAAATAATTCATCACTTTTCTTAAGGACAAAGTCCTTAATCTTATGTATGAACAATTGTTTGGTTTTGATGATAATTTCGGGATATTGCTTCAATAATTGTTTGCCTTGTCGTTTGTCAACTTTCAACCAAGGGTATTCCTCATTGATTTTCCAGTTCAGAATGATACATGCAATGATGCTAAACAGAAATTCAACACCAATCCAGATGAAAAGGTTACGGTAGTAGTAGGCTAGAAAAATTTGTAATAGGGTTTTGAATAAGCCTGCTGATTGCATAAACACGGCGACCACGTAACCTTTTTGGTCAGAGTATAAAAGTTGTTGTCTATAGTTGATGAAATATCCTATCAGTGACGAGCCTATAAATGAAAAAAAAGCAAAATAGATGATGACTAGGCTGAGACTTGTTTTTTCGAAGATGAGAGGGAAAAACAAACTGACAATGAAACCACCCGCCAAAATGATGCAACCAATCCATCTGTACAGATAGCCCAAAAGCGAAAGGATTTCATTAATCTTTTGATGATCTTTTTGCTGTAATGGCTTGAAAAGGAAATAACCGATGCTGGCTGTGATACCTAATTCGGAAAGATTTAGATAGCCTAAGATATTGCCAAGAGTACCTGTCAAGCCGATGAATTCAGCCCCGAGGCAGTCGAGAAAAATTTTTCGGGAAAAGAAAGCAAGGATGAGAGTCAGAAAGTAAAAAAATAAGTTTACTTTCGCGTTCAAGATGCTTTTATGTACTCTATCTCCCATGGGTTATTTGTCATGAGTAGTATGGATAAAATCCGTATTCTTCCGTTTTATTTTAGGAATATTCACGACCATTTTCCATACGAGAACAGGAACGGAGAGAATTTTACCAAATACGGTATGGCTGCGAAGTTGTTTGGGTATGGCTAAATATAAGGAAATACAAATAGCCAGGAACAGACACCACCATTTGATATACCAAGAGAGTGAAAAAGCTAATGAGAAGATAGTTACAAAAACAGACACAGCAAAAGCTCCAACCACCAACATGGAGCGTGGAATGAGAGCTTGTTGGATGGTTTTGTTGATATAGTCTAAATTTCCGGTCTTGATGGCATAAGGCAGGTAGGGAATTTGCATAAAGAGACTTTGAATTTGAGCCGTCATCCAACGAAGACGTTGCTTTTGGAAATTGTCTTTGTTGGATACTTTCTCATCAAACACATGAATATCAGGTTCATATTTAATAAAAACTTTCTGTAGTAGAAGATGTGCTTCCAATTCTTTGTCTTCTCCTACTGAAGATAACTTGAAAACATTTTCCTTGAATAATTTATAATCGAAACACATACCGGAACCAATAAGGGCCGATGAAAGTCCTAAACGGTTGTGGGCTTTGCGGAAAATAGTATTGTTGATTTCTTCACTGACGCCATCCAATACAGCCACGTCGTTATTGCTGTTTTTAGCGCAACGATGGCATTGAATAGCTTTGTAGCCATGGGCACACGATTCATTTAATTTCTGCAGGAAATCAGGATTGACTACATTATCGGCATCCATCACAATGACATAATCGTATTCTTCTTTGATTTGCCCCATGGCATATTGCATGGCTTTGGCTTTGCTGCTTTTTTCGAAAACAGGTTGGAGAAGCGTAATGGGGAGCGCCGCCAATTTTTCATTAGTTTCTGGCTGCATGTGGTCGGAAATAACTGCGACATGGAAACTGTCATAAGGATAGTATTGGGCTATAAAGGTTTGGACAGAGTTGATGATAACACGATCTTCATTGTAAGCGGGATAGAGTACCAAGTAAGAATAGTATTCTTTCTTGCGCATAGATACTACTTTATTTGTGAGATATTGTGTCAGAGAAGATTCTCGCTTTTCCCAAAGAATGGAAGCCAATGCAAAGAATAGCACATAAGCTGAAGAGGCAGCCATGAATAGCCATAACAGGATGTCAAGTATGTGAATAATCTGCCAGAACATGCTATTAAACTATTGTTTAAGATTAATGATGTCCAAAAGTTTACGTCCTAATTTAAATCGTTTCAAGACAGAGCTAAACAAAACAGCAGGAACCTTAAAGAAGGTGCTGTCCCATTTCTCATCGACTAAATAGTTCGGTGTAGCAATGGCAAAGACGAAAATAACGAGCGTAAAGATCCCCCACCATTTAAGAGCTGCTGTCATATAAATAAACGGGGTAATCACTGCCATTGCAATGATAATAGCCATCATTATTATACGTGGAATCAGCATCCATTGGAGAAGTTTGTCAATCAGATCGTAATGGCGATTGAACAGGGCGGCAGGAAGATAATGAATGTTGTGGAAAAAAGTCTTCCACTGCGTGATAATCCAACTTATTCGCTTGCGGTTGAAATCTTCTGCTTGACGGGCTTTCTCACTATAAACAAAGATGTTGTCAAAATAGTCGACATAAATATATTCGCGCATAATGGTTGCTTCCAGATCCTTGTCTGCCCATGAAACTTTTGCTGCTAATATGTGATTTTTAAACCATTCAAAATTGAATACCATGCCAGAGCTTGCCATGGATGCAGACAAACCAACGCTGATATGGCCGCGACGGAAGATAGAGTTGTTGATTTCTTCGAAAATAGCTTCTAATCGTGCTGAAGTCGTATCGCGATTTAATGCTAACTTATGAGCTTGGATAACCTTGGTCCCTGCAGATTCATAAGCATCGTTCATTTGTTGGAGGAATTCGGGTTCTACAAGATCTCCTGCTTCTAAAATGATAGCAGAGTCGTAAATCTTGAATTGTGGAAGGTTGTTGATAGCAACTTGTAATGATTTGGTCCAAATGTTGTCTTTGAAATTTGGGGTAAGTAACGTAATTGGTTGTTGAGCTAAGTGAAACAAAGTTATTTCATCTTCATTGTTAGCAACAACTGTGACATCGAAAAGTCGTTGGGAATAGGTTTGACCTAATATCGATCGAACTGTTGCTTCAACGCTGATTCCATTATTGGTGGTAGGAATAATGATGATGAAGCGGTTCTCGTTTTTAGACTTAGGGGTCTGGCTATGACGCGCAAATAATGAGGTAACGGCAAAGATAGTCAAATATAGTACGGTTACAAAAACCCATATAAACAATATTAAATCAGTATATATAAATAAATTCCAATATTGCATAATTACGAGAGTTGAGATTTGAAAGATGAAAATTGACAGTTTGCAATATCACGAAGGCCTTTGATGGTTGCTTTTGCTAAATCAAAATGGCCTTTAGTTAAGTGTGTCAGTACGTCTCTTAATCCGACTACACCTATTATATATATATAGGATAAGTATTTGCTAAATCGTGGATTATTACGTTTTACAAATAACAGACGATTGCGGGTGAGGAAATATGTCCGCAAGGGACTTTGCTGTCCTGTCGTCTGGCTTTCTTTATGGAATATGGTAAAGCCAGGCTCATACCATATCTCATAACCGGCTCGGTGAATCATCATCGACCAGTCTAATTCCTCATAATAGAGGAAGTAACATTCTGGCATCATTCCTGCTTTTTCAATCACTTCCCGTTTTACCATCATAGCAGCGCCATGAGCATAAGGAGTGATGTGGGCTGAATTGTATTGTCCGTTATCTGGTTCTCCACAACCAATCGTTTTGTTGCGTATCGTAATACGGGAGAGTGGGGTGTAGCCTGCAAATTGAATCGGGTTGTCTCCCCAAGCAAATCTTATTTTTGGACAAACTACTCCAATTTTTGGAGAAGACTCTAATCTGTCTATTAATGGCTGGAAGATCTTACTTCTTCCATCTTCCATCTTCCATCGAAGTATCGTATCATTGTTCAAAAAGAATAGGTATTTGCCATGAGCAGCTTTGATACCTAGGTTGTTACCACCAGCGAATCCTAAGTTTTTTTTGCTTCGAATGACTTTGACCTGTGAATATCGTTGCTCAATAATCGTTGCTTCATCTTCTTTGGACGCATTATCTACTACGATTACCTCTAAAGACATGTCATTTAAAGGTAATGTTTCAATCAATTCACAGGTGTCTTTGAGCCCGTTGTAATTGATGGTGATGATAGATGTTTTTATGTCCAATTAAAATAGGTTTTTACTCGTGATTGTTTTCTTTTTTCTAATTTTAAATGTTTTTTCTCTTCTTGTATAGCGAATTCTTTATTTTCCCATTCAATCCATTCTTTTTCAATCCATGGTAAGATATAGACAATAGTCAATCCTCCATAGAAAACCAGACAGTTGGGGAATTGAAAGAGGACTTGGTTCCCATAACCACCCATTTGTTGGGAGACAAAGGCGCAACAGAGACCTGCTCCAATTCCTCTGAGAGAAGGACTTCTTAGGGTGAAAAAGACAATCCAACATGCACCTGCTAACATGATAGCTGTGAGGATGAGAAAAAGCGTAATGCCAATAACACCTGTATGAATCCAAATATACACATATTCAGAGTCAGGTGCTACTGTTGCCATAAATGTATATTTGTTGTTAGCAGGTACATTCTTGTATCCAACTGCCAAACCAATACCCCATGGCGCTTCTGCTAGGTATTTTTTCATGGCTGCTTGATTGGTGCTACGGAGACTAGCAGAGGCATCGTTCCTGTCGAAGGCAGAACGCATACGGCGAATCTGTTGATTGCCATTTCCAATATTAGTGAAGGCTAACATAAATACAAATAGTACAAAAACAATAGTAGTAGGTAAGGCGATTTTGATAGATTTTGACAGAAAAATGTAAGCCATAAAGCCCGCCATCAGACAGGCTATTGCTGTTCGTGTTCCGGAAGGAAAGACAGCCCAGATATTAATCAATCCTGTTGCTAAGAAAAAATATTTGTACTTTTTAATTTTACTGGTGATGCCAAATATGGTAAAAGCAACAGCTGTAGAGGCGGTACCAATACCGGAATTCGCAGCGTCATTATAGATGGAAAAATAGCGAATCAATGTACCATTTTGTAGAAGATGGGTACCTCGGCCGGGACCATTGATGTATGCACTTTCAATACCGGTAAGACCTATATATTTTTGTTTCCAAACCCATAAGGCAGCAAATAATGCTAGTCCTCCCCATAACAGCAGGTATTTGTTGAGAATCTTGGGATTCGTGATGTAAAGTGTGAAAACGAGAAAGCAATACATGACTTGATAACCTAACTGACGTGCTGCAGGGTACCATCGCGCCACATCTATGCCTATGCCACAGGTGTTATTAAGCACTTCTAATGTGCAAAATCCGCACCATATCATCAAGGTATAAAGGAAGATGTTGCCCAATCGTTCAAAACGACTACCTTTTACGTCAATAATAACCATGACTAATAGAACAATCTCTATTGCCTCATTATATATGGATGTTGGTAGTAAGCCATATAAGGGAAAATGTCTCCAGCTGACAAGATAGTTGATAATCACCAATGCCCAAAACAGAAGCATCCTGTATTGGAATGTGGTTACCACAAGAAGTATGAGCAGCGGAATGATACAAACAACGGCAAAGGCGGGAAAACCTGAATTAACAAACATAAAGATAGCTAGCAAAAACAGGAGAAAGAGTACTACAACTCTTCCTCCGTGTTCATTTGCATATGTCTTAAATGCTGTATTCACCATTTATTTTGAATGTTCGTTTTCGACAGCAGTCAAACCTAATTGTGATAAGCGATAGACGAAGTTATTAAACTTGGTATATGGAGGTAGCTGACCGACAAACTCTTCTACAGCATAGCGGCTGGCCTCGGTGAGGTACATAAAGAGCGTATTCTTATGTTCCTCATCTAACATTGCCTGAACTTCGTTGAGCGCTTTTTGATCAACATCTTTCCATGTGCGATTGGCACGAGTTACCATTAAATTGACGGTTGCCATGTTCAGTAATGCAGGTGAAATGGAGTTGTCATCCAAATTGGGGTATTCAATAATGGCAATTTCGTCAGGAAGAATGTCTGGACAAAGGTCTTTGATTCCCTTAGCCATGATGAAACGGCTATCTTCTGCTAAGAAATCTTCATCATAAGTGAGACGACGGACTTGTAGACCAATGGAAATCCAATAGTTCTCCAGTTCCTGTGCCAAATAGCTCTTGCCGTTACCCGAGTCTGTAGACAATAGGTTAAGCACATTTTGTTGGCCTTCCTGGAAATGGGGTAGCAACGCTTTGCTCAATTGCTTCATGGACATGTCGGCAATAGTCTTGTTGAAACGACGATAGCGTAGATTACTCTCTTTGGGGAAACATCCCATAACAGGCACTTTGGTGATTCTTTCGGAACGCATGCGGTCACGAAGGGTGCGATCCAACAACTCTATAATCAAGAAATAGAGAGCAGTCAGCATGAAAGTCAGTAAGAAAGCACCCAACAATATCATCAAACGATTAGTTGGTTGGGCATTCAATGGGAACATGGGGGGATTCAACACGCGTAATGTGGCTGTTGACATTTGTAGATTGCGTTGACGCATACGGGCTGCATTCAGTGACTTTAGCATCTCCATGTAGTTTCCTTCAATAAAGCCTATATGACGGGCTTTACGATCCAAAGTGGCACCAATAGGGGCATAGAATAAATACTGTTTGTCAAGGCTCTGTTTCATGATGTCGGTTGCTGTCATTTCTGCTTTTGTCTTTTCTAACAGCAAAATTTGCTCTAACCATCTACCCAACATATCGTTAGCTCTAACACCAGTCTCTGTACTATACGTAGAAGCCTCAATATCTTTTGTTAATTGGGTTACACGACCTGTTGCAGCCTGTAAATCGCGCTGAGCCTTGGCTAATTCTTCCTGTGATTCTGCATTATTTCCACCACCTTCGCTGGTCATCAAGCGAAGATTGGAAATACGTGACTGAATACGGGAAATATCACGAACTTGATTGGTAAATTCTTTATTGGAACGAATAACTTGAGCACGATTGCCTAACTGACGCTCTAAATAGTCCATTAAAGCTTTGGAGGTTGTATAGTTCATTAATTGCTCATTGCGGAAATTTTGTTGTTGCGCTTCCAATGATGCCAATTGCCTTGTTTGTTCACCATAATTAATAATACGTTTGGAGACATTATAACGAATCAAGTCGTCTTCTGCAGCAGTTAATATACGATAGAGACGAGCAACTTCGCGTTCAAAGAACTTAATGACATTGTTGGTCTCTCCAAAACGCAGTTGCTGATAATGGCGACCAAATACTTCATTCAAAATATCCAATGTGTTAAAAGCTATTCCTGCATCATTAGCAGAATAACCAATATCAATGATGTCACTTCCTTCTAAACGCAACACTTTAAGCCGTGATGTGATGTTGTTGATACCAAACCATTGGTGATAATTCAGCAATCCGAACAAATAGTTGCTGACATTAGGCTTTTCATAAGCTTTCAAATTGGCATAGGTCGCCGATTCACTATTATGATTAATGAGGGCTTTGACATCTGCAGGTACCGTTGCGTTTAATTCACGGAAATGCTGTGCAGAGATATAGTTATTGTCTTTATTCGGATTACCATACATCATACAACGGGCAAATAAACGAAGGGCAACCTCGTGGATAGTGTTGTCTGTGGTAATGATAATCATCAAATTGGTGATATTGGCCTGTGCATTGCCAGCAGAACCCACGCCACCTTCCAAATTATATGCCGTTATCATACCCGTATAGATGGTGGTGTTAGCGTCGTAGATACGTTCCATGTTACGGGTCAAGAACCACGCTACAATGAGGGCAATTAGTGGGAGAATTACTAAATACCAACGTATTTTGTAGAGAAACCTGACGAGATATCTAAATAAATCCATAGTTGTCGAATTTAATTATTTTTTATTCTTTTTAGCGGCTTTAGCAGCTTCTTTAGCAGCTTTTTTCTGAGCGGCTAGTTCTGCCTCTTCCATTTTTTTATATCTTTTTTCTTCAGCTTTTGCTATTTTAAGGATGTTCTTTTCTATCGCTTTATTTTCCTTGCGGATCTGTTTTTCGGATTTCTGAATACTACTATTCAGTGTAATCTCTGTCGTCGTATTGGTCAAAATAGGCGTATGGGTTAATAATTCTAAAGTAATGATGTCTGTGGTTATTTGTGTCTGAAGGGCCTGGTAAGTTGATACGGCACTCTGTTCCCATCGCTTTGTATTAGCAAAATCTTCTATTGATTTATTGCCTTGGTGAAAATCTTCTTGGTTTAATGCACCAGCACCTTGGTATATGGCAGCATTTTCACTAGCAGTCTTCAGAGAAACAAGATCGTTCGTAATCTTGATAAATAAAGTTGCTATTTGTTTTTTTAAATTATCGTAAGCTAAATCTTTTTGGATTTGTGCTTGATCTACCAATAATTTCTTGCGTCTAACTGCAGCTTTTAAATCCAAGATGTCTTCAACGGGGACTGCCAAATTGACTCCCACGTTCCAATAGCTTTGTTCGCTACCTTGGTATTGCTGAAGTATCATGTTGTAAGCACTTGAACTTTGTCCCCACATGTCGGTTTTACCATAACTATAACTGGCATGACCAGTCAGATAGGAGAAAATATGGCGTTTTTGCTTGGAAACCTCGGCTTCTGCTATTTCCTGTGCTTTTTCCAAAGAAAGAATTTGTGGCGTATGCTTGGCATTCTCGAACAATACAGCCAAAGGCGGCAAATGGAAGTTTGAAAAATTAATAGTGTTCTCTTCGCTGGCATCAAAGAATCCTGCGCTGATACCGCTATTATTATACTGCGCATAAGCTGTAGACGCAGTTGCCATCAATAGGGTGGAGAATATAAATTGTTTTAAACCGTTCATTGCGATATGCTATTTGTTGGTCATTATACGTTTTCTTTCTGCACAAAGGCAAATAGGGTACGGAAGATAATCTTCATGTCGAGCATGAAATTGTAGGTCTGTCCGTATGTGATATCAAGCTGCTTGCGCTCCTCGGCACTCATCATGCCGCCCTTGCCGCGCTCCTCAACTTGCCAGAGACCAGTGAGACCTGCGGGAGCCATGAAGCGGTCGATGCTCTTGTCGGCAGTAAGTTTCTCGGCTTCGTAGAGTGGGAGAGGACGGTTGCCCACGATGGACATGTCGCCCTTGAGGATATTGAACAGCTGAGGCAGCTCGTCGATGCTGTATTTGCGGATGAAGCGGCCCACCTTGGTGATACGGGGGTCGTTTTCAATCTTGACGAAGGCATTGTTAATCTCTTCTTCCTTTTTCTTATTGAAGTCACTTTCTGCTACGACGAAGTCATCGCCAACAAGCATGATCTCCTCGTCGCTGATCATCATCTCGGACTCCATACCCATGTCAAGCATGTTTTGCTCAGCCTGTTCGCCCAAAGGAGCGGTAATGGTTTTGTGCTCTTCCTGCTCATGCTCGGCATACTGGTTATGCTCTTTGCTGAGGTCCTTGAGACGATCTTCTGCATCGACAAACATGCTGCGGAACTTCAAGAAATCAAAAATGGTGTAGTTGGTGCCCACACGTTTCGATTTAAACAGGATGGGACCCTTGCTCTCCAAACGGATGGCAATAGCGGTAATGATGAAGACGGGGGACAACAGAATGATAGCCAAGCCTGAGAAGAAGATGTCGAAGAGACGCTTCCATACAGGAATCTTGAACTTCAAGATGTGGTACTTGGGCCGCTCGTCATCGAACAGAACATTCTCACGGTCGGAGATGAACTGGATCTTCTTGTTGAGCTCAGTGACCGATGCTTCCTTCGCAATGGTGTCATTGATGCCGCACTTCATATAGATGTCACGCTCCTCACTAGTCATCTTGTCAGTCATGAGGATGATATAGACATTGTGCGACTTCTTTCTAAGATAGGTGATGGCTGTAATGTCCTCACTGCGCACATTCCGTTCGAAAAAGACGATGAAATGCTCATTGGCAACGTGAGCCGTACAGATCTGGGCGGCATCCTTGTAGGTATTGGTCATGCGAACCAATTGGCCTGGAATGTATTTCAGGCGTTCCTGGGTTTTTGCGTTGCTTCCTAAATATACAACACCTATCATATAT
>JAEEGL015766827.1_pt1 | contig 18814 bp, 13 predicted proteins | sample 9134231 | NCBI WGS metagenome assembly JAEEGL01 (sample SAMN16246548, study PRJNA631951) | gut metagenome | biome: gut microbiome; feature: rumen; material: fiber-attached | host: Bos | place: Iran: Karaj | collected 2018-10 | reverse complement strand
GTGCCCTTCTTAATGATGAGAAAGAGCTGGAAATCCTCGGAATTCAAGCCATTTTCAGCGTCCTTGATCTTATAGGTTCCCTTCTTTAATGACTTTTCAGCAGCATAGGCCTCCTTGTATGCCTTTTTACGCTTCTCCATTTCCTGCTGAGTTACATCCACTAATTTACCGTTTACCTCTTCCATCAATGGCTTGTCTTGAATTTTTAGAGTATTAAATCTTTCTTCAGTTTTCGTAATGCCGTGTTCCTGTCTAAGCAGAATTTCCACATAATCAGCGTATGCTTTTAAATCCTTAAGTTTATCTTTAAACTCAGGATGCTCATCAATATATTTCTTTTCATAACTGTTGTCCGGAGCTTCCAAAAGATGTGGCAGCGCAACATTTATTACATCATAATAATCGGAGAGATTGGCATTGAGATGTCTGATGAGATTCTCTCCCTTCATCTCCTTAGGGCTTGGAAGTTTATACTTCTGAACTCTTAAAAGAGCCTTTCTGATGATCTCTTCTTTTTCGTGTTGGTCCGTTTCCTCATCCTGATATTTCCTGTTTATCTTTTCCTTCTCTTCTTCTCCTTCTGTTACATAATTATCACCGCTCTTAAGCACTACACTCAAAGGCCACTGAGTCTTTTGTTTGTCCATTTCTTTCAGAGTCAGAAGCGTTCTGACAGCATCCTCAGACATGTCACTGTTGTAGGAGTGAAACAGCTGATACGAGGTATTCTTGAAATTCCTGTCAAACATGTTATCAATACCGGATCTGGACTCCTGCCAAATGCGGGCTGCTGATTTATTGGATTTCTCAAGTCTATCCCTGGCTGCCTCTATCATCTTATCAAGCTCTGCCCGCTTCTTGTTGAACACCAAAAGGGCATCTACATCCATACCGGCCTTTTCGCTAAGAACTTCCAGCTGTTCCTTAAGGATTGTCATACAGCTGAGTGTTGCCTTATCCTTGAGATATGCCTCATGTTCAGAGCTTCTGGCCTTGACTTCTGCAACTTTATGTCTTGCCTTAAGGCGAAGTTCCATTACCTGGGCCCGGTGGTTGAAAATTTCGACGGTAGACTTACCGCCTTCATTATAGTCATGAACAGCATTCTTGGCCTGTTCAAAGAGTTCCCCAGCCTCCCTTGCAGCCTGGCGCCTTCTGGTGGCCTTCCTGTTTCCGAACCGCTGGGAATATTGGTCTGTCTTTGCCACATCTCCACTAAGAGCCTTGTACCTTTCGGCTTTAGCACTGAGCATACCTTCGTTTCGGAAATAATAGTCTGTCCTCTCTTCCAGAGAAGTCTCGTCCATCCTACGCTCTATATGCTCCTGAAACTGATCTGTTCCATACGAGTATTCATGTTGAACTTCAATATTCCTATTTTGCTCCTGGGTTACAAATTCTTGTTTCTGCTGATCGGTTTTTTTACTTAAAAACTCTTCAAACTTCGGCATCTATCCACCTCCAAAATCAGAATGCCTTTTTACTGTCCTTATACCGGATCATCGCCTGACATATTAGCAGGGATAATCCCAACAGTTTATACGTAAAAAAAGGATATGTGGCACAATTATATTTACCAGGTAGCCTCAAATACCTGCTTGGTTTCAGCATTCGGGAATATCTTTTCAGCAAGGTCTGCAGCTTCATCGCTTAGTACGTCAAAAGACAGAGTAGCTCCGGCGTACCTCAGCTCAATTGCCCTTGCCACAGATGACATCATACACAGAAGTCCCTCCGGGTATTTACTGTAGAGCAGTGCCAGTCTAAGATTTCCATCAGGATTTTTCTGCACGAATACAAGATCCATCAATGTGTTTCCAATATAGTCACATCGGCAAAGCTCTTTTACACAGAGCTTTTTCCAGTCATCAAAGTTCTCAACAGTAAATCTTCCGTTCCTGCCTATCATGGTCAAAACTCTCTTCTGGGTTGCTTCCGGTTCTGAAAAGAATGGCTTCTGTGTAAGCCTGTTTTTCAATTTTTTATGTAGAAATGGTGAGAGGGTGATATCGGAATCTTTTACAAAGTATCGTTGATGAGAATAACCCACATCCATCTTGTCATAGGTCACAAAGAACTCATGAATGGGATTGACCTCATCATACAGACAGTATTGGGCGGATATGGGGTAAAATTCCATAGTCTCGGATGCAAAGGCTATGACCCTGTCCATCAGTTTTGTGGCTACGCCTCTTCTCCTCACAGTGGGATCCACATAAAGCCAGTCCAGATCGATCTGATAATTCACGAGTATAAAAGATACTGCCCCAAGAACAGATCCGTCTTTGGCATAACATCCAATGGAAATTCTGTCTCCTTCCCCCATATAGTCCACCGGAAGTACGCTGGAAAAGGATTCAATATTTTCATTGGTGATAAGGATATCGTAGGTCTCCATGTCTTTCCTCTCAAACAAAGTCACTTAAAAATGAATATAGTTATTTTTATTATCCCATGTATTTGTCATATTGTCATTTATAAAGAATATAAAAAACAAAAAAGCGGCAGGTTTTTCATCACCTGCCGCATGTTTATTACTCTTCTGTATTCTCTTCAGTCTTCTTTTTTCTTGTTCTCTTGGGCTTGTCTTCGCCTTCCTCTGTCTCGGCGTCAGCCTTCTTGGAAGTCTTCTTGGCTGTCTTCTTGGCGCTCTCTTTAGCGTTCTCTACAAGGAAGTCTGCTGCCTTCTGAACTGCCAGATCCTCTTTGAGGCGCTTCTGCTCTTCATCTGACATGAGCTCCTTGAGCTTGTCAAGCTCCATTCTGTACTGGCTTGCCATCTTCTCAAGCTCTTTTGCAACATCCTCATCTGAAACCTCGATGTTCTCCTTGGCTGCTACTGCCTCAAGGACAAGCCTTGACTTGATCCTGTCGATGGCCTGTGGCTTAACCTGCTCCATCATCTGCTCTACGGATCCGCCTGTGTACTGAAGGTACTGATCCATGTTCATGCCCTGCATCTGAAGTCTCTGAGCAAACTCATTGATCATCTGTCTCTGCTGGGTCTCGATCATAGCCTCAGGAAGCTCCATCTCAGAGTCCTCGATAACGGCTCTTACTACTTCATCTTCCCTCTTTGCCTTCTCGTCTGTTGCCTTCTTGTCCTCAAGTTTCTTTCTTACATCCTCTTTGTACTCAGCTACGGTGTCAAAGCCTGCATCGCCGGCAAAGTCATCGTTGAGCTCAGGAAGCTCCTTGCATCTGATGGACTTAACTGTGCACTTGAAGGTTGCATCCTTGCCTGCAAGCTCCTCTGCCTGATAGTCCTCAGGGAACTTAACGTTAACGTCACCTTCCTGGCCGATCTCAAATCCTACAAGCTGCTCCTCAAATCCGGGAATGAAAGCACCTGAACCGATTGTAAGAGGATAATCTGTTCCCTTTCCGCCCTGGAAAGCAACTCCGTCAACAAATCCCTCGAAGTCGAGGTTTACTGTATCGCCGTCCTGAACTGCTCTGTCAGTTACGTCGATGGATCTTGCATTCATGTTTCTCTGCTTGTCGATCTCAGCATCAATCTCTTCGTCTGTTACATCGAGATCCATCTTGGCAACCTCGATGCCTTTGTATTTACCAAGCTTAACCGGAGGCTTAAGTGCAACTTCTGCTGTGAATACGAAGTCCTCGCCTGCCTCAAGCTTCTCAACATCAATCTTAGGTGATGATACGACGTCCTCGCCGCACTCTGTTGCTGCCTTGGGGTACTCTGACTCAATAAGTTCATTGGCAGCATCCTCATAGAATACTCCCTTGCCGTACATCTTCTCGATCATCTTGCGGGGAGCTTTGCCCTTACGGAATCCCGGAAGCTGGATCCTGCCCTTATTCTTCTGATAAGAATTCTCAAGCGCTTTCTCAAGCTGCTCTGCAGGAACTGTAATTGTGAGCTTGGCCATGTTGTTTTCAAGCTTCTCTACTGTTACGCTCATCTCTGGTATCTCCTTTATACATTATATCTATCAGGAACGAATTCCTCCGTCTCCTTTTCATGCCTTTCGGGCACAGTCGCTATACGATTATAGCACAGAGGCCCAAAATAATCCATATTTTTTTATTTATCTAAAGAAATCTGACAATTATCATTATTCCAACAACAAAAGTTTTATTAAATCATTAAAAATTTATTATATTTGAGCGATTTAGCACATTTTTCCTATCGTAAGATGTATAATTTTTTTATTCCGGTTATCACTTTATGATGGAGGCGTGTTATGGCAAAAGAAGCAAATGTAAAAAAATCCAGTAATGGTGTGAGCTTCAAGAACAGCATCAAGACCAGGCTCATCGCAGTGATGCTCATCATCACCATCGTTCCACTTTTGATCTCAATCATTGTCAGCTACAATTCATCAACCAATAAAGCTGTTGATGATGCCATAGCTTCACTGAATTGGCAGGCATGGTACATCGAGTCAGAGTTTGAGACCATAATCCAGAAGAATATTGCAGCCATGCAGGCTATAGCTGCAGCTCCTTCAACGAAGACCTATTACATCAATCCCATGGACCTCACCGCTGCGTCCAAGGCTCAGGCTTATCTGAACAATGTCGATGCCCAGCTAAATGACGGTAATATTACAGTTCTGACAGGACCTGATGGCATGCAGCTTCTTAGGGCTTCAGGAAAACTAGTGGATGTCAGCGCAAGAGATTATTTTAAGCAGGCGATGGCAGGTAACACATATGTTTCTGACGTAATCACTTCAGCATCTACAGGTGCTCGCCAGACCACCTTCTCCTGTCCGGTATATGCCGATGACGGCACGATTGTGGGTATAGTTCAGAGAAACTATAATCTCGCGGAATTCCATGAATTCCTAAAGACAAAGGCTGAGAATGCATATATAACAGACAGAACCGGTATGATGGCAGCACACTCTCAGATTGAAGTCACCTCCGAGAATGAAAGCGACTACAATTTCAACGGTGCCGCATTCATGACCAGTGGAAAAGAAAACGGCACTTACGAGCAGGATACCGGCGAATACAATGCAATCATCTGCTATGTAAAATCAGCGACAACCGGCTGGTATGTATGCTGTGCACAGGACATTGTACAGATCAAATCTTCAGCCCGTTCAGCAGCATGGATCGTTATCATTATTGGTATAGTAATGGCAATAGCCGCTGCCGTTATATCCTTCATAATGGCTAAAAACTTTACAGAGCCCATTGGAGATGTCAGCGCTTCACTTTCTGCTCTTGCAGACGGAAGATTCAAAAAAGTAGACAAACATCTGAACAGAAAAGACGAATTCGGCGGTATGATCAAAAACACCAATACCGTTATAAGAAAGCTTGATGAAATTGTTTCCAGCATTAAGGCCTCTGCCGAAGATGTAGGTTCCTCCTCTGAGGAACTCTCAGATATGGCCAACCAGATTTCTCAGACAGCTGAGGACGTATCCAACGCCGTTCAGGAAATCGCATCAGGTGCAACCCAGCAGGCTGACGAAATACAGAGCGCTTCAGAAAATGTCGGAAGGATCGGCGATGCAGTTGGCGACGTTCAGACCTCCACCGGAAGCCTCTCTGATCTGGCAAACAAGATGAAAGAAGCCTCGGAGGTTTCCAGCAACTCCCTTGCATCCCTCCAGAATTCTTCAAACGAGATGACAGCCAAGATCGACGAGATTTCAAGAACAATATCGGCAACTCAGGATGCCGTTTCAAATATCAACGGCAAGGTAGAAGGCATTGCCTCCATCGCAACTCAGACCAACCTCCTGTCCCTGAATGCATCCATCGAGGCAGCCAGAGCAGGCGAAGCCGGAAAGGGCTTTGCAGTTGTTGCTGAAGAGATTGGAAAACTGGCCGACGATTCCAAGGCCATGGCAGATGATATCAGAAAAGAGATGGATGTCCTTCTTGAGCAGTCCAAGGCAGCTGTTCAGGCCGCTGAGGATGTAAGACAGGGCAATCAGGATCAGCAGATCGCACTTGGCGAAACCCTTGATGCAGTTAATGGAATGCTTGGTGATATCGGAAGCACCGTTGGTGGCGTACAGCTTATTTCCCAGGGTGCGGACACCTGCGAATCTTCCAAGAATGCAGTGGTAGATACTATGAGTGCACTGTCAGCCATCTCAGAAGAGAACGCTGCATCCTCAGAGGAGACCGGAGCATCCATGCAGGAGCTTTCCGCAACAGTTACAACTCTGGCAGGTTCTGCAAACAGCCTGAAAGAGATTGCAGAAAAGCTCAACACAGAGATGGAATTCTTCAAATCCTGATAACACATAAATTTACGGCCGGGAGCTTTAAAACTCCCGGCCTGTTTTTTTATTTATTAACCCGTAATGTAATTGCCTTATTTACAACTTCGATTTTGGTCTCGGTATACGCTCCGCCATACTCACCATCCAGGGTCCACTGTACTTCCTCATCCGAGTAGAAGTTTGCATATTTCACCTGTTTGAAAGTGATGTACGGATTGCCTTCTTCCCTGGTGGCAAGTGCTGCCAGCACCGCATTGAACTCTGTCAGATTCTTCGGAGCACGTATCAGCATGAGCTCCATCTTGCCATCATCCTGGTGAATGTCTGTGTCTCCAAAGAGATTCATACCGCCCACCGAAGCAGAATTGCTGACAGCTCCAAAGAGATAATCACCCTCTTCACTGATGCCTTCAGCACTAACTTTCATATGTATACTGTATCTGATGTTCTGAGGAAGCTCTGCTATAGCACTTATTACATAGGCCGCGTATCCTATAACATTTTTTAACTCCTGATCCGTGGCATAGCTGACCTTTGAAAAAGCCCCGAATGCAGCAACATAGTTGAAGTACCTGTCGTTGATCTTACCCACGTCATATATATACTCTTTTCCCTTAACAGCTATTTCCATAGCTTTGGATCTCTGCCCCGGAATGCCGATCCCCCTCGCGAAGTCATTAGTACTGCCTGCAGGCACATAGGAAAGAATCGGCTTGTCCTTCATGTTCATTATTGCATTCATGACATGATTGAGGGTTCCGTCTCCTCCACTGCACAATACCATATCTATTTTGCCCTCATACTCCGCCAAAAGCTTCTCTGAAGTCATATCTGTCCCCGGGACTATTGGGTAAACAATGGGCTCATATCCGTTCTCGGCCACTGTCTTGATAATATCATAGGCATCATTTCCTGCCTTACCTGTTCCTGCTATTTTGTTGATTAAAATCAGCGCTCTCTTTTTCATTTTCTCTTATACGTCCTGTAAGTGTAAGTAATGTCGAAATATACCTGTTCGTCGCTCTCATCTGTCAGCTCCCACTCAGGGAGTTTGTCAAGATTTGGAAAAAAACTGTCGGCCTCATATTCTCTGTCTATGAAGGTAACTATGCAGGTGTCACAGTCATCAAGAAATTCTTTGTATACACTTGCGCCACCGATAATGAATACGTCGTCCGGATCCATGTCTTTTACCGCATCTAAAAGTTCCTGCCTGCTGTGTACAACTTCCGCGTTCCTCACCTCGTAATCAGGCCTTGTGGAGAGGATGATATTGCGGCGTCCCGGTAGTACCACCTGCTGGGGAAAGGTCTCCAGGGTCTTTCGGCCGTAAACGATGGCCTTGCCCATGGTGATGTTTCTGAAGTTCTTCTGATCTGCAGGGATGCTCACCAAAAGCTGTCCTTTGTTGCCTATTGCCCAATTGCTGTCAACTGCTACTATTGCCTGCATTGCTGCTCCTTTCTATAATAAATTTCCAATATGCGTATTACTCTGTAAATCCCGCGCACGCAAAAGTATCTCTATTCTTTATTGCTATTTTCCATTTTGTATAAGTTTTCTTTTGATAAATCAGTCATCACATAACACATTTACATCTGTTTTTTTATTTTTGATTCTTTGACTATGTTATATTTTTGTCAATACATCCAATTCTATAAAATTCCTCTCATGGATGTAATATCTCATATCATTTTTACGAATTTTGAGGTCTTTGATACGTGCATTTTTCATATATTTCTTATGAAGACGTAAATTCAACAGAGTTACTTCCCATAATTCCTATTATCATATCTGCTTGTTACATCTTTTTTGAAACAACCTAAAATATAGATGTATCTGAAAAATCTAGACATAGTCATTTTTATAAAAGTAATACTTTAGATGTAATAATCGGTGAAACAGCTCAGATGGCAATCGGAATATCTTTCAACTGCTCTCCGGCGACTTCGTAGCCCTCCAGGGAGACATCGTTTCTTGTGAATTCGTAAAAATCTTTTACGTCGGGGTTCAGGTGGAACTTTGGTGCCGGAAGTGGCTTCCTTTCTATAAGCTCTTTTATCAGAGGCACATGTCTGTCATAGATGTGGGCGTCGGCAATGACATGCACCAGCTCACCAACATTCATGTCACACACCTGAGCTATCATGTGGACAAGAACCGCATATTGAACCACATTCCAGTTGTTAGCAGCCAATACGTCCTGAGATCTCTGATTCAGGATAGCATTTAACGTCAGTCTGTCCTCTCCCTTTTTCTGGGTCACGTTATAGGTGACGCTGTAGGCGCAAGGGTAGAGATGCATCTCGTGAAGGTCTGAAAAGACATATGTGTTGGTCATAATCCTTCTGGAGAACGGGTTGTTCTTAAGGTCGTAGATAACCCTGTCCATCTGGTCAAATTCACCCTCTTTATATATGCTCTTCTGGGCGATCTGATATCCATAGGCCTTACCGATTGATCCTGTCTCGTCTGCCCATTCATCCCAGATATGGCTGTTGAGATCGTTGATATTGTTGCTCTTTTTCTGATAGATCCAGAGCACCTCATCAGTAGCACTCTTAAGTGCAGTCTTCCTCAGAGTCATTATCGGGAACTCCTTTGACAGATCGTATCTGTTCACTACGCCGAACTTCTTAATGGTGTAGGCCGGTTCTCCGTCTGGCCAGTGTGGTCTTACCTTCTCCCCCTCAGTTGATGTGCCGTTTTCAAGGATATCCCTGCACATATCGATAAAGATATCGTCTGCTCTGCTCATACCTTCCTCCTGCTGATATTTATTTGCTCCACTTGTCGCAAAGTGAATTTATCTGATCGGCAAATTTTGCTTTGTCCTTGTTGGTCATGCCTTCTGATCTGGCTATGATGCCCATAAGTCTTGCACCGGCTGCCTTGAGCCTTGCAAATACATCGGATACTGTTGCACTTTCCTTCTTCTTGACAGGAATGGGCACAGCTTCCTTGATAAACTGTCCGGATATAATGTCAAATTCAGTTCCGCTGTAAGGCGCGTAGGTGCTAAAACCATATTCGTCTGAAAGACATTTGGCAAAAGACGTACATACGCTGTCTTCACCATGTACAATAAATACTTTTTTAGGCGGCACCTTAAAGGCCCTCACCCACTCAATAAGGCCGTTCTTGTCTGCGTGGCCTGATAGTCCATGAAGCTGGGTTATTTCTGCCTTCACATCAATGGTCTCACCAAAGAGTTTGACCTGATCTGCGCCATCGACTATAGCGCGGCCCGTGGTGCCCACTGACTGATAACCAACAAAGAGTATAGTGCACTCCTCTCTCCACAGGTTGTGCTTGAGATGATGCCTTATTCTGCCCGCATCGCACATGCCTGCTGCCGAGAGAATTACCTTTGGTTCCGGATCCTCATTGATGGCACGGGATTCCTCAGTGGTAATTGATAGATTCAGTCCAGGGAAATCTATCGGATTTATTTTCTTATTGATGAGTTCAAGTGCCTCTTCATCATAACAATCTATCTGGTTTTTCTGAAATATCTCGGTGGCTTCAACAGCCAATGGGCTGTCCACGAACACCGGAAAGTTTGGATAAGAGCTTACCAGGCCGTCCTTTTTTATCTTCCTGATAAAATACAGTATCTCCTGGGTTCTGCCTACTGCAAAAGAGGGAATGACTACATTTCCGCCCCTTGCGAATGTCCTGTCGAGAATCTCTGCCAGCTCTTTTACATAATCAGGTTTAACATCAGCGTGGAGCCTGTCCCCGTAGGTGGACTCCATAACCACATAGTCAGCCTCATCAGTGTACTGAGGATCCTTAATTATGGGCTGGTCCTTGTTGCCTATATCACCAGAGAACACAAGCTTCTTGGTTACATTCTTTTCCTGAAGCCAAACCTCTATGCTGGATGATCCAAGCAAATGTCCTATATCAGTAAACCTTATCTTAATGCCATCGCAAATCTCAACCTCAGTACCATATCTGCATGGAACAATGCTCCTTATGGCATTCTCAGCATCTTCCATTGTATAGATGGGTTCTATCTGGGCGATGTCCTTATTTCTTTTGCCCTTTCTGCTCCTCCACTCAGCCTCCTGCATCTGGATGTGGGCACAGTCACGAAGCATTATGCTGCAAAGATCTGCAGTGGCCTCTGTTGCATATATTTTACCCCTGAAGCCCTGTGAGTACAGGAGCGGCAAATTTCCTGAGTGATCCACATGCGCGTGGGTCAGGAAGACATAATCAATCTCTGGCGGCGAAACCGGCAGTGGTATGTTCTCATAATAGTTCTTGCCCTGCTCCATTCCGTAGTCCACCAGCATATTCTTCCCCGCTGCCTCTATAAAGTGACAGCTGCCTGTGACCTCATGATCTGCTCCGATAAAAGTTAGCTTCATAAGCACACTCCTTTACCTGTTCAGGTTTTTAACGATGCAAATTCCTACACATAATTGTATCAAAAATAGAGCATAATGGCTAATCGTAATAAAACAAATAGGGCAGCATTAATATCCTGTCAAATCCATTGATAATTATCATTCCGCTGTGTTAAACTTTGTAAACATATGAACGACTATCTATCAAACTTCAAAAAAATAAACGGACATACTCTCAAGATCATTGCCTGTATCGTGATGCTCATAGATCATGCCACAGCAGGAATTATGGTTCCGGTGGTGAGAAATGGGCTTTATCCGGATTCAATACCCTTTGAGAAGGTTGAGCTTGTATATGAGATTCTAAGGGCTATTGGAAGGAATTCTTTCCCGATATTCTGTTATCTGATCGTTGAGGGGTTCCTTCATACATCCAGCAGGCTACGGTACGCGCTTGGACTGATGATATTCGGCATCATATCAGAGCCCCTGTACGACATCGTTTTGTATACCCTGGAAGATGCATTTAATCTCAACATCATTGAAGTGCTGCAGACCAACAAGCCCTATCTCAATGAGAAATGTAATGTGTACTTCACACTGCTACTTGGCCTTCTGGCCATCTGGGCCATGGAAAAGATATATACCCTATCAGTGCGTTTTGAAATTAAGGTAGTTGCCGCTCTAATCTCCTCAGCGGGATTCATCTTTATTGCAGAGAAGATTCACAGCGATTATCACGGTTTTGGAGTCGGGCTTATCATAATCTTCTACATGCTAAGATTTTTCGAACCGCTTAACCTGTTCGCCGGGTATATTCTTCTATGTTTTGTTCACAGGGAATATGCAGCACTGCCATCCTTTATCCTGCTATATTTCTACAACAAAAAACGCGGCAGAAAGCTTGGAAACCTGAAATACCTGTTCTATGCCTTCTACCCCGCCCATCTTCTGGCAATATATTTTGTGAGATGCATACTCTATGGATGATCCTCCTACGGATACTCCTAACATAAAAACGCTGTAAAGCTAACAAAAAGGCTGTCGCCTGATGAATTATTCATCCCAGGCAACAGCCTTTAAAATTCAATTGATTACTCGAATATTACGTTCTCCCATGTATCATCGGGAACAAGTGCAATGTAAGTCTTACCTGTGTTGATCTCCAGCTCATCGCCATTCTCATCATAGAATCTTGTCACACCTGTCTCGCTTGGCTTAACCCATGTTACATCCTTGGCAACGCCGTTGGTGATGTACCATGCGTACTGGCCGGAGTCAATGCAGTTGTAGATGAGGTAGCCGTTCTCGTCAAGCTGTGAGAATGTGCACTTCTGAAGGATTACATTCTTGAAGCTCAAAGGCTCGCCGTCCTCAGCGTCCTCGTGTCTGCTGCCGTACTCGTAGTACTCGTACTCCTTGGTGTCTGGATTGTAGATAAGCTGTGACTGGTTGTGCTTGAAAGGAAGTGAGATGTTGAGCGCCTTGTAAGATCTGTCATACTTCTTGTCAAGCTTGATCTCATTGCCATACTCAGTGAAGACAAAGTGGTTGCCTTCGTTGGCATACTCGTTATAAGTTGTTGTATAGGTGCTGTTGCTCTTCATGTCCTCGAACTTGTCGTCAAGGTCTCCGCTTAAGATGTACTCTGTGAACTCAGTAGCCTTGCCGTTCTGAACTCTTGAGAAACCACCTGAGAAGTGTGTTGCCCAATCCTGTGAGAAGTACTGGTCATTGTAGAAAGGGCCACCGTCGTGGCAGAGAACTGCGTTCCACTCTGCTGCAAGAAGGATGTTTGTAGGTCTTGTACTTCTGATACTTCCCAGCTGTTCAACCTTGCCCCAATCCTTGAAGATGCACATAAGTCTTGTGATGCGGTCGTTCTTGGTGCTGTTCATGAGCTCGTATACAACGTCTGCTTCTGATGTTCCGTAATGGGGAAGAGCCTTCTTCTCATTGTCCACCATAACAGCGATAGGTCTCTGATCCTTGATCTCCTCGCTTATTGGCTCACCGGTGATCTCTGAATAATACATTCCCTCAGGAAGTTCATAGTCCTCTGCGACTTTCTCTTCCTCTTTTTCCTCTTCTGTCTTAACTTCTCCGGATTCGTCTACCTCCTCAAAAAGAGATGTTGACTCCTCCTCAACAGGAGCATCCTCTGGTGTCTCCTTGCCACAGGCTGCTACGCCCATAACCATCACTGCGCAAAGAATAGTTGCGACAGCTTTCTTACCGAATAATTTGTACATTTTTCATAATCTCCTTAAATTGCCAATTTGAATCAATTCAATATATTCTAGCAGATGTTTAAAATTTTTCCAATACTTTTTTTATTTTCTCCAAGTCTTGGGCTGCAGTACGATAAATATGGGAAGAAGCTCAAGTCGGCCTGCCAGCATATCAAACATCAGGACTATCTTGGACAGATATGAGAACTCGGAGTAATTGCCCATAGGTCCAACCATACCAAGTCCTGGTCCTATATTATTGAGTGTTGCTATGACTGATGTCACTGTAGTGGCAAAGTCAAAATTATCAAGAGATACAATAATGATGGATACTATCATGGTCATCACATAAAGTCCCAGATATGCTGAAACAGATTTAACCGTAGTTCCTGCTACAGAATGGCCATCCATATATACCCTCTTCACAGCCTTGGGATGTACCAGGAAATTCAGCTCGTTTCTAACATTCCTGAATACGATCAGGACTCTTGAAAACTTAAAGCCACCTCCAGTAGATCCGGCACAGGCTCCCACAATTGAGAGAATACAGAGCATGACCTTGGAAAACATTGGCCACTTGTCAAAATCAAGAGTTCCAAATCCTGTTGTGGTCATGATGGAAGTAACTGTAAACAGGGCGTGATGGAAAGCGAGTCCTGCGTTCTCCACAAGGCCTGATCTGTATACATTAAGGCCTATAAGTCCGCCTGCAATAACTATGGTTCCCAGATAATACTTGACCTCGTCAATGGCAAAAGCTTCCTTGGGCTTGCGGTTGATGAGGAAATAATAAACAGTAAAGTTCACGCCGCACATGGCCATAAAAAACGTTATGATGCCCTGGGTGATTACTGAATATCCACCAATTCCGCTGTTAGTCACAACAAATCCTCCGGTACCTACGGTGCCGAAGGTGATAGTGATGGCTTCATATAGAGATATTCCTGACAACTTCAAAAGTATTGTCTCAGTTACAGTTATTCCGAAATAGATCAGATAAAGAATCTTGGCTGTATCCTTAACTTTCGGAACTATCTTGCCCACGACGGGTCCCGGGCTCTCTGCCCTCATCAGATGCATGCTGTAACCATCAGCCATGGGAACAACTGCGAGCAGGAACACCAGAACTCCCATACCCCCTATCCAGTGGGTAAAGGTCCTCCAGAACTGAACGCTCTTTTCCATGCCGTCCACTGACGTCAGGATACTGCCTCCCGTGGTGGTAAATCCGGATATGGTCTCAAACATTGCATCGATATAGTTGGGTATCTCTCCTGTAATAACGAAAGGAAGTGCCCCCACCATGGAAACAATTATCCATGCTACTGCTGTTATCGCAAATCCTTCTTTTGCATATATTACTTTGTTCTCAGGCTTTTTATAGGAGCCCGCATATCCGGCTGCAAAACATACCACAGCCATGATCACAAAAACAATCGCACTGTCATATTCCTGGTATATAAGAGCCACCAAAAGAGGCAGCACCAGAAGCAATCCAAAGACCCTCAAGAGCCTGAACAGTACATATCTAATCATAGAGTAATTCATTTTTAGTTCTCCAGAATATCACTTATGTCTTTTAGTCCTGTGAGTGTTGTCACAACGATCACAGAATCTCTGTCTCTTATAATGCTCTCACCGCTGGGAGATATTATCTCACCGTAGTGGTTGATGCAGGCTATAAGAATGCCCTTTTTCAGTTTCATCTCGGAAAGTGGCTTACCGATTACAGGGCTGTTATTCCTTACGATGAACTCAAGGGCTTCTACCCTCTCGTCATTGAGCTTGTAAAGAGTCTCGATATTGCTGTCCTTGGATGCGGACATTCCTCTTACAAACTGAACAATTCTGTCAGCCGTGATATTCTTGGGATAAATGATGCTGCCGATGTTTAGGGATCCGATAATCTCGCCGTAATCAACCCTATGAACCTTGGTAATGAGCTTAGCCTTGGGGTTGATGCTCTTAACATACATGGACAGCATGATGTTCTCTTCATCAAGATTTGTCAGTGCGACAAAGGACTCAGTTCTGGTTACACCTTCCTCCAGAAGCATGTCTTTATCGGTTCCGTCACCATTTATGATCAGTGCCTGAGGGATCAGCTCGGTAAGTTCCTTGCATCTCACGGCATCCTTCTCAAAAATGGTTACTTTGATACCAAGCGAAAGAAGCTGTGTAGCCAGATAAACTCCGGTCTCTCCACCTCCCACAATGATTGTTGAGTGAACCTTGGCGGTATCAAGACCCAGCTTCTTGAAGAAAGTCAGCGTATTTCTGCCGGAGCCGAAAATCGTAATCTCATCCCCTGCCCTCAAAATAAAACTTCCATCAGGGATATATACTTCATTCCCCCTGGATACAACTGCAATGATGACCTTCTTTTGAAGATCAGAGGGGATATCCTTAAGAGCCAGGTTGCAGATTCTGGACTTCTCATCAATTACAAGCTTTACCAGCTCAGCTCTTCCTCTTGCAAAGGTCTCAATCTTGGTAGCTGAAGGAAGTTTTAAGAGCCTTGCCGCCTCAGAAGCTGCTGCCTCCTCAGGGTTGATGACCATTGAAAGTCCCAGCTCCTCTTTGATGAAGTTTATCTCCTTCTTATAAACAGGATTACGAACTCTGGCGATGGTGTGGCAGTTACCTGCCTTTTTGGCTATAAGACAGCATAGAAGGTTTAGCTCATCCGAATCTGTCACGGCGATCATAAGATCTGCGCTCTCGATTCCCGCGTCCTTCATAATAGAATAGCTGGCGCCGTTTCCGACGATTCCCATCACATCCAGGTTGTTCACCACCGTCTGGACAACACTGCTCTTCTCTTCGATGACTGTGATGTTATGTCCTTCCTTACTGAGCTGCTGTATGAGCTTAAGCCCAACATTTCCACAGCCCACAACGATTATCTGCATAAAATGCCTCCGGGTAAATTATTATTGTCAATTCTTCTCAAAGTCAGCAGCATCTCTCTCATAGTCCAGAGCCTGTTCGTCATTGCCGAGCTTCTTGTAGCATTTAGCCAGAGCAAGTCTCGGAAGCGAACCACTCTTCTGGGCATCAAGAATACTGCTGCACTCATAGGCAGCATTGTAGTACCATACTATGGCTTCGTCAATGTCACCTTTATTAAAATAGAAATCTCCCAGCTCATAACACATCTCGCTGGACATTTCTGTAATGGCATCCTTGAGAGAAAACTTCAAAAGAAGCTCAGGGTCATTCTCTATCACCGCAACATGAGCCAGAACACAGCTGGCCTCCTTGATCTCATCCAGTCCCCTGGTTGTGTCCATAGAGGCGTTCTCAAAAAACTCTCTTGCCTGAATGAAATCTTCGTCATTACCCGCCATGAAAAGCTCCCTGGCATACATGCCCATAAGGCGCCTGGACAGATGTCTTCCCTCGGACACAGTCCTTCTGAAAGCACCCAGGTCTCTCTCCGCATGGCTCTCTGCAGGCCGATGGATTATCTCCACTTCACTGTTGCAGATCACCGGATCAAGAAGAACCTGCTCATGAATAGGACCTTCCCAGACAAATGTCCTTATTCTCTTAAAGAGCTTGGGACGAAGTTCCCTGTCAAAGTTATAAATGGTTCGATAAGACAACTGGTTACAATAATACATCTGAACAATATCTATATCAAGTTCCGCCAGATCATTCTTGAGGTCCCTGAATCTGCCGCGATTCTCCTCATCGATTTCCTCATCTGCATCTGCTGAATAGATATAGTCACATTTCGCCAGAGAAAAAGCATAATTCCTGGCTTCACTGAAATCCCCGGTCCACTCAAAATTCTCCACTCTGGCACCGTATCCTGCAGCGATCTCCCTGGTCCTGTCCGTGGATCCTGTATCTACTATGATCATTTCATCCACGAGGTCTTTTACGCAATCAAGACACTTAGGGAGCCTTTCCTCTTCATTTTTAACTATCATGCAAAGACTGATTGTAACCATATAACCCTCCTGGTTCTGGAAGTACGAAGATGATATTATAATTACAGGGATTACTGTAGAAAAAAACATTCTCGCAATCCTACCATAATGTTATCCTTAAAAGTGTTTTTTTTCAACTTTCATATAATCTCCCGTTATTGTACAATAATTAGATATCACATCATACCGGTCTGGTTCATCCGCCGGTACAGTTTAGCGAGGTAGAAATTCAATGTCAATAAAATCACGGCTTAAATCGATCAGGTTACCAGGGCCTGCGCTCCTGCTGATCTGCCTTATCATAATACTTTCCGGATGCAGCCTTATTTCAGGTAGAAAAGCTGCTCCCTTTGACGGCAAAAAATATATAAGAGAATCCGAACTCACCGCAACCGGTGAAGATATCGAAGCGGCTCTTTCTTCATATGAAAGAATCAACAACTACGACGACGTCCTCAGCGTACCTACATATGTGACCAAAGTCGGGGACTACTACTTTATAGTAGACTGCTACCACAACCGGGTCATTTATTCATATGACATATCCGCTCCTTTAAACGAATGGTACATCATGTGCAGTGATGCCACACAGCCCCACACCATGGCCAGCGACGGAGAGCTGTATCTCATAGAAGATACAGAGAACAACCGTGTACTCGTGTATGAGCTCATCAACGGATGTTTCCTCAATACACAGGCCATCTACAAGATAGGAGACCGGCCCCACTTCACTTATTATGATGAAAAGAGTGACACCTTCTATGTCTGGAGTTCCAACACCGGCGAACTCTATTGCTTCAGACACACCCCTGATTCGTCAAGGCTCTACCTCACCGACATCCGCACCATTGATAAGCTCTCCGGGCTATATGTCAGGTCTTTCTCCATCATCGACGGAGATATTTACTTCGTGTCCGGGACTTCGCCGGATGCCCCTCAGGGAGAGATCCTGGTCTGTGACCTTGATACCCTCAAGGTGAAAAAGAGCTATCCCGTCCCGGGACAGTTGGCAGGCATGGTTCAGATAACCAAAATAGACAAGATGTTCTACATCACAGTTTCAACAGATATTTACGGCAATCAGGATTACGCCGACCTGGTGCGCACTTCGTCCCTGGACAACCTTGCAACAGGTCAGTATGAGAGTATTTATGAGGAATACTTTATAGGAGGCGGCACTCCCTACAACATCTCCCAGATAGAAGACACATACTATCTCACAGAACACAGGCTGCAGGGTCACTCCATCTGGAGTTTTCAGGTAGAAAAGAATGGCCTGATAAGAAATGTAAAGTCACTTTTTTGAAATAACGCCAATTTTCCAGTAAATGTTTTTATGCAAAAGAAATAACACCGGAAATCACTTTTATCAGTGATCTCCGGTGTTTTATTATTCTAAGATTACTCCTCTGATGTATCGCCAACCGGCTTGCCGCCAGTAGCCAGCCATTTAAGATAAGCATTGATGAACTGATCCAGATCTCCATCCAGAACACCGTCGGCGTTGGATGCCTTGTAGCCTGTCCTGGTGTCGTTGACCATGGTGTAGGGCTGAAGCACATAGGATCTGATCTGGCTTCCCCATGCGTTGTCCTTAACCTCACCTCTGATGCCGGAGAGCTTCTCCTGCTGCTCTTCCTGCTTCATGATGTAGAGCTTGGCCTTCAGCATCTGCATGGCCTTGTCCTTGTTCTGGAACTGTGATCTCTCATTCTGACAGGCAACTACGACACCTGTAGGTATATGTGTGATACGAACGGCACTGGAGGTCTTGTTGATGTGCTGACCACCGGCACCACTGGATCTGTAGGTATCTATCTTGAGGTCATCAGGATTGATGTCGATATCTACATCCTCCTCGATATCAGGCATTACGTCGCAGGACACAAAAGATGTCTGCCTCTTGGCCTGAGCATTGAAGGGACTGATACGCACGAGTCTGTGAACTCCGTGCTCGGATTTCAGCAGTCCGTAGGCATTGGTTCCTGAAATCTGGAAAGTCACTGACTTGATGCCGGCTTCATCGCCATCAAGAAGGTCCAGGGTTTCAATAGAAAAGCCCTTTCTCT
>JAEEGL014678362.1_pt1 | contig 18814 bp, 14 predicted proteins | sample 9134231 | NCBI WGS metagenome assembly JAEEGL01 (sample SAMN16246548, study PRJNA631951) | gut metagenome | biome: gut microbiome; feature: rumen; material: fiber-attached | host: Bos | place: Iran: Karaj | collected 2018-10 | reverse complement strand
CAGGGCATGGCTGGAGAAGGCATGAAGCAGAGAAAGGACATACATATAATAATATATACACGCACGCGAGAAAAAAGACAGAAGTAGAACAAGCAAACAAAATAGTAACAACAATATTGCAATGAAAACCAAAGAACAATTTGTCAGACCTGCAATCCTTCGGGTTGTGTCGCTTCAGACAGAAGGCCACATCCTAGGCGCATCGCTCGTGGACGAGTCACTCGCGATCATATCCGACGGGCAGGAAGTCGTCGACATTGACGCATCCAGCGAAGATTTCGACTGGAACAACAGTTGGGAATGGGAGTAAAAAATGGAGGACACGAACATGAAAAAACAGACATCAATCATTTTCGGTGCTCTCATCGGAGCCATTCTCCTTCTGAGCGGGTGCTCAAAAGGCACATTCAACTTCAACAAAGGAGGACAGGTGTCCTTCGGTGCGAGTTCGGGCGGATCAGCCACCAAGACCGAATACGGTGATGACTTCACCAATAGTGGCGTCAAGTACCAGGCCATCGACTGGTCGACCGGAGATCTCGTACGCATAACCAGCGATGTCGCAGCCGTCTACAACGACGGAAGCGGACTCACATTCTCCGACTACAAGGTGACCTCCGTCACCAGCAACAACGGAGCCAGCGAAGCCACGGTAGAGAACGCGAAGCCCAACGGCCTCGCTTGGAAAGACGGCTACACCGGTACATACAATTTCTGGGCAGTCTACCCTGCAACCTCCGACGAGGCAGGATTCAGCTTCACCACAGCGGTGGGAGCTGACCAGGGCAAGGTTACCCTTCCCATCAGTGCGACCCCCGCGCTCCCCACAACGACCGACACCAAATACGTCGGCGAGGACGGGAAGCCCGTTGAGTCCGCTGAAGGCGCAGCGCTTTCTTACACCGTCTACAAGCCGGACATGACCAAGGCGTGGATGACCGCCAGTGCAGCCGACGTCAAGGAGAGCGACAACAAACCTCAGGTCCAGCTCCATTTCAAGCCCGCGTTCACCGCATTCGAGTTCAACATCTCGAGCGAGGAGAACCAGGCGATCGAGATCGTCAAGATCGAGCTCGAGGCCCTCGGCGCTGATGACTATCTCGCAGGCAGCTTCTCGATGGTGGCCGGAAACCCCGTCTCCACTGCCGGCAACGTCACCGTCGGAGCCAATCCTTCGAAGACCATCACCCTCAACACCGTCACCGGTGAGGGAGATGACGCCAAGGGCGTGATGATCACTCCCGCGACGGAATCAGCCCCTGCCAACGGTGCGACGTTCACCCTTTTCTCGCTCCCTAAGGACAATGCGGGCATCGTGATGCTCAAGGTCACCATCAAGGACGGTGAAGGCACCAAGCTGGCCAGGCTCAAGATGACCTACGCCGACGGCGGAAAGGATCTCGAGAACAGCAGTACCACCCATGCCAAGGGCGAGCCCGTGGTCTTCAAGGCCGGGAAGAAGTACCGCATCAACATGCTAAAGCTCCCCAACCGCTTCAACTTCGCGGTCATAGACCTCACCGGCAAGGCAATCGAGTGGACCGACGTCCCCTGCCTGGTCGACAACAAGAATTATCCTGAGGCCACTCAGTTCGAGGTTGAGGGCGTCAACAACGGAAGGTACAACACGGATGCCACCCAGGACGGTCATCTTCTCGGCAGGGACGCCAAGCAGTTCAGGCAGTACTGGCTGCTTGACGCTGACCACCCCGCTACCGTCAAGTTCAAGGTGATGTCACCTATCGGCTATGACTGGTTGGTCGTTCCCCAGGGTGACGTCGATTATTACACGATAACTTCCAACGTCAACGCGGAAAATTACACCGCGGGCGGACTGCGCGGACCGATCAACACCGTTGACGGAACCGCCTCGACCACCAATGTCATACTGTACGTCTCCGCGAAGACGGCCACCGACACGGCGGAGCACAGCCTGTATTTCAAGACATATGTCATCTCACGTGACAACAAGGTCCAGTACAGCCTCGACACCGAGACCCAGTTGGTGGATTTCCGCGGATACCATTACTTCATCCTCAACAACTCCTCAATAGTAGAATAATAAAGCAATGAAAAGAATTCTGACATTCATCTCTATATTGGCGTCACTGCTATTCGTGTCCTGTACAGACACGATGGAGTTCAAGCAGGATAAGAAGGACGTGCTGTCCTTCGTCGCCAAGAGCACCGATCTTCAGACCAAGACGGCTGGGGATAATGCATACAAAGAGAATACGATAAACTCCGTCGAATGGTTCTTCTTCAAGGATGCGGAAGGAAAAGAACTTCTTCATAAGTTCCACACCGACGGCGTAAACCTCAGGATCGAAACCCCTGCGGATGGCGATTATGCGGATCTCCGCTACAAGTCATACCTTTATGCTGTGGCCAATATCACACTACCTGCCGAACCTGAAGGAGGTTGGACTCTTGAGAAGCTCCTCGAAATCCCCGTCAGCACACAGTTCACTAAGACTGAGGAAGATGACGAAGGTGACGACGCGGAGGTCCTTGACAAGGCGAACCTCAATTTCATCATGGACACCTATGATGAGACACGCACTGACAGCGAGTACCTGTTGCCGCTTGTCCCTACTGAGATTGACCAGGAGGCCGAGATTGACGTCTACCTGTCCCGTCTCGCAGTGAAGTTCACTACCAAGATCAAGATACAGAAGAACGTCACGACAACTGACTCCTTCGGCAACACCGAGCACTGGACCCCAATCCTTTCCAAGAAGGATTTCGACGTCTACATGGTTGACGCCCTCAAGGCAGGTTATCTCAGTGGCGAGCCTGTCCGCAGAGCTGACGCGACTGATGAGCATATCACCGAAAGCTATTTCACATACGGAAGGAATCTCGCCGATGTGGAAGAAGTAACCGAGGAAGAAGATGATACTTACTTCGTATGGCAGAACGTCGATCCTTTCTACACCTACCCTCAGACATGGAACGGAGAGGACAACCGTGAGCCTTTCATCAAGATCATTTTCCCCTGGATGAGCGACGTCAAGGGTTCCAGCGAGTTCCACTACAAGATAGTGCTCCCCGCTCCTGAATTCATCGAGACAGAGGAAGAGGACGGAAGCACCACCGCTCAGATCAAGTTCACTCTGAACCGCAACTGCTGGTATCAGGTGACCGCCACCATCAAGGTTCTCGGCGGAACAGAGAACGACTATGTACTTGTCGATGACGTATACTACAGCGTTGCCGACTGGGCCGATCCTTCATGGACTTCCGGTTCTGGACTCAGCAGCCCTATTTACTTCCTTGTCCCTCAGACAACATTCCACATCTACAGTACAGATCAGTTCGACATCCCGTTCTACTGCGACAACCAGACGGACGTGACAGCGTACTTCACTGAAATAGTCTACAATGATTATTCTGGTGCTACTACGGCTGTAAGAAGGGCCACATATACTAATCGTCCCACGAACGTAACTCCTTCCGGTGGTTCAGGGACAAGCGCATGGCAAGACACTCATCCTTACTCACTGTCCGTAAACAATACCGACAAGTATGTAAGGTTCACCCACTCAATGGCGGATGTTTACGTTCTCCGTGAGATCCATCTTACCGTCTACAAGAATGCCAGCAAGACCGCAGATGTGATAATATACCAGCATCCTGCTATCGAGCTCAAGAAGCAAGGAGCAGGTGATGTATTCGTCAATGGACATTTCGCAAGGCTGTCTACCAACCCCGGATTCGGAACGACTAAGAATATAGATGGTGTCAATTATTATCACAGCCGTAACGGATGGGATACTAATCGTATTGGTGGATATAATTATACTTCCCGAAACACCCGACCGAGTTGGGATGATCCAGTTGTTCATGGTCTAGGTCGATACGATTATGGCACTATCACTGACGGTTCTAATGTCGACACCACTATTTCTCGAGATTGGTATACCACAGATATCACAGTTACCGCTTTCAGTGAAACAAACAATTTCTACACTGCAAATAACACAAAGATTTATTATAAGATTGCGGACCCGCGCGTTAAAGCATCAGTTCATTATGGGACAGGCTGGAGTCTGCGTCCATATCTGACTGGAGAAACGAGGTATAACAACACTGATGCTTATGACGATGTGACAGCCAACTGGACAAATCCTTCAGATATCCTTATCAGTTCACAAGCCGAAGTCGACCGTCCTAAGATTGCTCCCCGTTTCCTTGTATCTTCCGCTTTGAATGCAAATACAGGTCTTACGTGGGAACAGGTGGTCAAACGTGCAGCAACATATCAGGAGGCTGGATATCCTGCCGGACGTTGGAGGCTTCCTACTGAAGCCGAAATGGCATTCATTGTAGCTCGCCAGAAAGACGGTACGATTCCGAATCTTTATGCTACGAATACGACATACTGGGCAGGTAGTGGAAGAATTTTGGACATGGTTAATTCCACTGCAAACAATCTCATCTTCTCGAACCCGGCCGCAAATTCAACTCGTTCCGTACGTTTCGTCTACGATCTTTGGTACTGGGGAGAAGAGCCCATGAGTTCAGGTCAGTATCACGCTAATCAGCACATCGAGTCAAACTAGTTAGCATCCGAAAGCAATGAAAAAAATATTTTATAGCATTTCCGCAGGACTGCTGGTTTTAGCGATGGCATCCTGCAACAAGACAATGGAGATCCCTTCAGCTGTCAACTCAACCACGGTTCCTCCTGCAGAAGGGACACTGGTCAAGGTTCAGTTCGACGTAACATATCCTGGTTCTTCAGTTGATACTAAGGCCGCTATGGCTGAAGATCCTGTAATTGATAAACTCTATCTTGCAGTTTTCTCTGAGGATAACGGATATCTCCAGAATTGGATACCAGTGACTTTGGTTAATCCAAAACTTAATAAAGCCGGAGTCAATATTACTGCGAAGTATGAAGCTTATCTTCCTATAACCGGCAATGAAATTTTCCACGCGATCGCCAATCCTCCGATTGAGCAGCCTTCCTTCGACTACGAGAATGATTTCGTGAAGTCGATGGTCACTAAAGGCACTGAAGGTGCATATTGGCAGCGCATTGAGGTTGACGGCGGTATCAAGGCAGCTAAGTATCCTAATGGAGAATATATTCTTGATGATGATGGTAATTACACCGTCGATCCGGCATCGCTTGGTGACCTCAAGCACATTGTTCTTGTCCGAAATTATGCCAAGATTGTCGTGCAATCCGCTGATGAGACTGAGTTTAAAGTTGTTCAGTATGCATTGGGATACTATCCCACCAGTGGAACTGTCGCTCCTTGGAACCAGAAAACAACAGGAGATAAAGTAATCGGATTCGATATCCCTTATACCGAAATCAAGAATTATCTCCCTCAGGTTGAAGGTCATTTAGATGAAGACACTGATCTGCATATCAGAGGCCGGTTCTACGAAGAACTGACCCAGAAAGGCACTACCGGCTACAACGGTTATTCCGGTACCATGCCGGCAGATGTCGAGTTCAACGACACAGAACCCGCTACATTCGTCCAGGCAAGTGCTGCTGACAATGGCCTTTACATGTACGAGCGTACTATGCCCAACAATACAGACCAGCTCCCTACAGTAATCCTAATGCAAGTACAGTGGCAGGCCGATAACTCCCTTGGCATTACCGATGGCACCAAACAGTGGTACAAAGTTGAGCTGCTCGACAATGACGGTGAATTCATGCCTATTCTCCGTAACATACGCTACACTCTGAGCCTCTCTGGAATAAAGGAACCTGGAAAAACCTCTGCTCATTTGGCTTGGGTCGGAAGTGCTCTCGGTAACATTTCATCTTCATTGGAGACCGCTCTGCTGAATGATATTTCTGACGGAGTATCCCGTCTGCTGGTTGAAAACCTTGAGCATACTTTCTTCACAAACATCGGAAGCACCACATTGGAGTTCCAGTTCTATCCTGATGCCGATGGAACGACAACAGTTAATAAAACCGGCACTTATAATAACGAGCCTGTTACTATAACTATCAGCCGCAGAGCTGTTGACGGTTTCGGCCATAGTGTCAGCAATGAAGTTACTGAAGCAGACGTTGTGGTTCATGACGGATGGGGTTCCGTTCCTCTTACGATAAACAATCTGCCTGAAGACGGAAGCACATTGAAGAGCATCATCCGTGTCCAAGGTAAATATGGCTCGAACAGGGCTATCTACCGTGAGGTGACATACACAGTCATGGGTAGGCAGGACTTCACCAGTGAAACCAAAGTGGAGAAAGGACAAGGTGCTACGGATGCCATGGATCAACCCGTAATTGTAACGATCGGTATTCCAGATGGACTTCCCCAGGACCTTTTCCCGCTGCAGGTAAGGATAGAGGCTTATGACAACAACTTGTCAACTACGGATCCGAAACTTCCTGTCCAGGATGGAATTTCCACTTTCGAAGACAAGAAGGCCAAGAATCAGCGCAGCTTCTATTATATCTACACTATCGATTTTACAGAGTATCGTACATACGACTTTGATACTGCTGAATACAAGTACAAGACTGCATGGCCTGTAACTCTGTATACTACAAAGACTGATGGGAACAGCACGGATGTCAGGTTATCAATCAACTCGGATGATCCTGCAGATTGGACATTCTCTCCTGTAACCAAAGCGCTCACATTCTGATAATCGATATCATTTATCCAGGAATCCCGAGGTTTTCCCCGGGATTCCTTTTGTTATACCGATATCATAAATAAAAAAGAACGGATCAGGAAACTTCTGACCCGATTCATGTAAATGAGTATTAATCTTCAGTATTAAACTTTCCTCTTTTTCTTGAAAAGACGTTTGAAGAGATTCTTGCGGCTGCGTTTCTTTCTCCTCATTCCTGAAATGAACTCGTATATGTCATCCCATTCGGGAAGACCACCGACATTCTTGTCATCAATGTACACATCGGCTACAACCTTGACGGAAGTCCCCTCAGAACGGTCAGCAAACAACGCTCCTGCAGGTTTATTCGTATTGACGGCATAGAACTCCAGTCCCCTCTTCTTGCAGTACTCCACGGCATCTTCAAGGAGCTTCCCGTCACGGGATGTCCAGAGAATGAGTTTATGTCCCTCGAATGCAAGCTGCTTGAGAGTATCTATCGCGAAAGGCTTTTCTTTACCGATATCAGGATACTTGTGCTCGACTATCGTCCCGTCAAAATCAACCGCAATTGTCATCGTCAGTATTGTTCTAGAGTTATTAAAAGATGGCAGGAAGCAGAATATGACACTTTACATTCTGAATCACCTGCTGCATGCCTTACAACCTTCAAAGTTAGGAAGAATCCCCAACAACTCAAAAATAATTTGCTGAACGCAAAATCTGACATCAAGGAAAGACCCCGAAAGTTTTTATCAAACTCCCGGGGTCTGTGCTTTTAAATAATACGTCAGAAATCAATTTCTTTAATCATTCAGATAGTATGTCACCTTGATAGATGTTATACGAGTCTGAGCACTTGCTGTGAAGGACATTCCTTTTGCTGGTCCTTCCCAGATACCGGTAGATCCGGATGTTGTATACGTACCGGCTCTAGGGACGAGTTTATCAGCATAAGAATTCCCAGCGAATGTGAATTCAATTTTTACGATATTGTCGGTATCTATGAAAAGTTCATTATCGGCATACAATCTGATGGCCGAGCCCGAGTTGAAATACTTTGGAGTAATAGTTCCTTCACCCTGCAGGAACTGGAGAAATACATCCATGTTCCCGTTATCATCCTTCGTCACATTCTTGACTTCCTCCTGATCCGCAAAACCCATTTCAGAGAACGTGAATGTGGCCGTCTGAGTCACAATATCCCTCTTGGTCGGAGTAAATTCTACAGGATCACCTTCATACCTGTCTTCACCCTTCGTAGCGAATGCATAATAAGTAACTTTTTGGTCAGGTGTCAAATCACTGACATCGGCAAAGTACACAAATTCTCCGGGAGCGTCTTTATAACCGATACTGTAGATAAAGAAATCACCACCAAGTTTATCGACATTGAAACCGAACTGGAAATCTTCTTTTGAAGCGCCATATTTCAGAATGAATTCCGCCTCAAGCCTGGCAGTTTCTCCTGTTTCAGTGTTTTCATAAAGATTAGGAGCAAGAGTTCTCACTTCAATATAAGGATCGGGGACCTTACTCCAGAACTCCACATCATCAATATACAGCGTCAAATTAGAAGAAGAAGCTCCCGGTGAAGAGTATTCGAACTTGACAGCCACATTTTCTTTGGCTTCATCGAATGATACACTGAAAAGTTCCCATATGTTGTTTTTCAAATCGAAAGAATCTCCTGCGGTCCATGTCCTTCCGTCATCAAAGCTATAGTACAGCTGCAAATCATAGTACTGGTTGGTGGTCTTCGCTTTGAAAGTGATGTATTTCAAGGATGAAAGCTTGAAAGCTGTAGAAGCATACGGCAAAAAGTCATTGGAGGTATAATTTCTCAAAAGGAGGTCCTGCGATCCACAAACCGCCTGAGCTGTTGATATTGCACCGGAGAGGATATTCCACTGTTCTCCTTCATTACCGGCCTGCTTCTCACTTGTATTATTGTATGAAGTTTCTGCAGTGAATCCTTCCGGAAGCTCAAATCCTACGATATGAGGAGATGAACTGATATCTATGACAGGGAGTTCTTCCTCTTCCGTCTGAGCATAGGATACATTGACTGTACTGAACTTGCCTGCTTCGAATTTGACAGCTGAAGATAAATTCTTTTCTACAACCTCATCACCATAGTTTCCTGTAACAGTAACGATGATCTTGTCACCGGATGCTGCTGCGAAAGGTTTTACAGCGAGGAAGAATTCAGCGGATTCTCCTGGTTTGATAGCTTCTCCGCTTACTACGGACAGTTCAGCGGTGGCGCTGACATATTTGTCTCCACTTCCAGTAAAAACAGGATCATCACCAGTGAAGTCGATGAAATATGTTCCGACGATGGGCTCAGGGGCAGTAAATGAGACATGTGAAACAGTGACATCATTCTCTGTATCGTTCTTCACAACAACCTTCACAAGAGAAGAAAGATGCTTCATCGGAACGGAGAAGATTGACGAAGGATCAACGTCAAGAACCTTTCCGGCTAAAGGATAGTTATCTCCAGCTATATGAGAGGTCGTTCCGTTACCCGTCTGGACCTGATCTTTTGCTTCGCCGCCACTGACCCTGCTGCCTACTGTGACGAAACCGGTAGATCCGGTGTTCGCAGGTGTTGTGATCTGCGAAGTGTATGGATAGATAGCATACCAGTCGTATGTCTCAGAAGCATCGAGAGCAGAGGCCAATTCTCCTTTGAATGTTGCAGTTGCACCTGCTGCATCAGTGGAAAACTTACCATCAGAGACATAATCTTCTGAACCACTGACTGCATGGAAAACAGATAAGGCGTCATTCTCCTTCCAAAGGGTGCTCATGCCGTCATTGGTTGTCTTGGTGGCATCACTGCTCGCACTGAACTCAAAAGGGACACCAGCAATAATATTATCAACTGCAGGTTCTGTCTTGTTGCAACCGACCAGGGTCATGGCAGCTGCTGCCACGACACCGAAAGAATAAAGAATCTTTTTCATGATCATCAGCATCATTTATCAGATGACAAGACCGCTGTCTTCCCAATCAGAGATATCTCCTTTTCCGCTTGCGCAGACAATACCTTCAGCCCTCAGTTCAAGGACCTCACACTCAGGAGCCTCATAGACTTCGAGTTCGATAGAATCTTTTTTGATCATAGAAACTGTAGTTATTAATTTTAAAGTATTATTCTGTGTGTCACAGGAAGAATTTCCATGTTAAGGATTTCCGCAAAATCCTACAAAAGACAAAGTTAGGCAACTTTCCCTAAAGATGTTCACAATAATTCATACTTTTTGGAATCTAAAAAGAAGTCCGCCTTTTAAGGGAGTTCCCTGTAAAAGGCGGACAATCTTAATCAATTTGTTAAGGTAGAGTGCGATTATTCTTTTTCTGAGTAGCCGTAGCACTTAACAACCTTCAGAAGTACAAACATCATGACTGCTTCCAGTAAAACTTCGTGCGTTGCTGCTTCGGTTTCCTGTCTTCTTCGGGCGGCAAGGACATGTAATTCCCATAAATATTCTTCAGATACTGGTCGTAACCCGCTAATGCTTTGAAAGAATAACCCTCAAATGGCAAATCAACCGTGTCAGAGAACAAATCCATGGTCTGATAATTCCTCGTACTGTCATCAATGACTGTAAGTTGTGACCAGTGCCCTGTGGAGCCATAAGGATATTTCCCTCTTACGTTCTTCATTATCCTGTTAATTCTTCTGATAAGGATTCCAGCTGTTCCTGTAAACTTTATTGCAGACAATATCAAAATATCCTTGATCGGGAAAGTCTTCAATATCGAAGAATATGACGCTTTCGCATAGCGATAACGAATCTGCCTTTTCCACGGCATTCTCAAATTATGAATCGTTTCCGAGAACTCTTCAAAATCATCAGACACTCCGTCAATCGGGAAAACGTCAATCCATACGCCACCTTTATAATGAGGGCAATGCGGATTCATTGTGATGCAGATAGTATCATCATTATCATACACCCTTGAGAAGATTATATAACTTCCCTTGTCGGTTTCACGAAGGATACCTTTACCTGGTGCACTAAAAGAAGCGCAGAACTTCTCATAATCAGGTCTAGGCATGATGATATCCACATCGTCATCCCAAGGTATGAATCCCTTGTGACGGACTGCTCCGATAAGAGTTCCATACGCTATCGAATATTTCAATCCGTTTTTGACACAAAAATCATGAACTGAAATCAGAATATCCAAACTCTTCTGTTGCAATTCTTTTAACGTCAATTCTCTCATTTCACAAGTCCTTTGATTCTCTTATAAATAATGTTAAAGAATGAAGGAGTTCCATCATTCTTGTATAATAAGCTGAGCTTAAAACGGGCAATCCAAAAATGCCAACGCCAAAAAGCCTTGTCCAAATGACTTTGCTTTTCAGTCCGTACACAAGGACGCCTAAAAATGTAAGAAAGATAATTTGTGTTAGGATACGATGCGATTTCCAATAATCTGAAACCGTTCTTGAAATGAAACTTCACTGAGCTGTCCGCTCTGGTTGAAGTATCACTCAATATGTATTCTCCCCCATCTCGTGCACATGAAAGAATACAAGTTTGCAAAAGCTTTGACGCTATTCCACGTCGCTTCGCCTCAGGGTGTACGCCAAGGTACTCAAATAATCCGTACTTAGGTTTCCCGGGTTTATCATACACACGTACGAATGAAGTGCCGATAAGCTGTCCTGTTCCTTTATCAATCGCTACAAATGTATTTCCGGTTTTTGTATCTTCAGAATATTCTTCTGCCGAAATAAACGAACAAGAGAAACGGAGCCCTTCTTCCAATCTCTCCTTGAAGGACAGATGGAGAAGATTCACGACGTCTTCATTTGTGAAAGATGTCTCACTCAGATTCTTTATGACAACCGGCTCCATTTGGCTTAACTTCTGAAAGTCAACTTAGAATACAAAAACAACAAGTCAGAAATGAAAGGGAAAGTTTTCCGGATAGAAGTCTTGATTTCTTTACGGAAGATGATAGAATTATAATTTCGCGACTTCCATTTGGTATATTTCAATTTTCTGAAGCCATGTTTCAGATGCCAAGCGACTGAAGAATCTGCGGATTCAGCAGTGTTTGAGATGATATATGCACAATCTTCCTTCTTCGCATGTTCTTCAAGACGGGAAAGCAATTGTCCCCCTATTCCTCCCCTTTTAGCAGTAGGAGCAACTGCAACATACCCAAGATGACAATATCTTTCAACTCCGCTCCGGCGCTGGCGTTCAGTATATCTTGCAGTAAGTACACCCAACAGTTCTTTATCAGAATAAGCGACAAATATGACCGCATTGGTGAGAATCTGCGCAAGTTCTTCTTCCGTTATTGAAGATCCACCCATCGTCAAACCCTGACGTGTTCTTTCTTCAAATGCAGCATGCATCAGAGATACGACGTCCGACAATGTGAAAACTGTATTATTCAGTTCATCAATGCGATAAGCTTCCATCAGAGACTATAACTTTTAAGTTTTCCCAAGACCATAGATGTCAGCATCTTCCGTTCAGATGAAGTGCAACCTATAAAAAGAACGGCGAGGGCATTGACTATTAGACTTGAAACAAGGGTCAAGATGAATCTTACCCAACCATCCGACATGGAGAAGTGAATGATGGAAGGAACAGCAGCGGAAACCAGACAAGTTATCGTCAACGGAAGCACGACCGTTTTCAAGAACTCACTAATGGAAACCGAGAGTTGATTCTTGGCCAGAACCCACATCGCGAACACTTTGATTACAGCTATGACAACGCCGCAATAATAACTCCATTCAGGAGAGAAACCATGGTTAAGAAGGACGTATGACAGACCAAAATGCAGGAATTCCAGAGCGCTGAAAGATATTTGATACCACACGATCTTCCCAGTCGCTCTTATGCCCATCGCAAGCACCACTTGCAGAATACTAATCGTATTTGCAATCAAAGAAAGCCTGATGAATATGATAGTGTAATCAGGATACGTTCCCAACCAAAGTTTTACGACAAAAGGAGTTTCTAACACAAGCGGAAGAAACGCAAACCACATAATGAAGAAAGTGAACTTGGTTCCTCTGAACAACAGGTCCTTAACATAACCATGATCACCTGACGCATAGGACTGGGATATCTGAGGCCAAATGGCCATCGTGAAGTTGTTCACAAAAATCTGCACGGAGTGATTGACCGTCCCGGACAAAGACCTTGCAGCATTCACCGCGGGGCCTAGAACTACATTTATAACCATATTCACTCCTTGCCCAGCAAATGTGCCTGATGTCTTTCCAAGGAAACTCCATCCAGCATAACTGAACATTTCGATGAACTTCTTCTTGTTCCAATACCACCTGATACGGCATTCCTCGAAGTGCTTCATCGCATATATTCTTGATATCATCTGCTTCGAAAGGGTAACCACTAACAGAAGCGCAGCATATAAGACAAGTTTGTCAACATTACCGAACGAGAAAGTAATCAGCAATGCTATCAGAAACTTCAACACGACCTCACCAACGTCTATATAAGAGAAAACACCCATTTTCTCATGTGCGATGATTGAGGATGTGAAAGAAACGACAAGAAAACTGGAAACAGATGATAGAACAGAGAACTGGAAGCACCAGAAAGCGGCGCCTATACGGTCCGGAGGAATTGTCATTCTGTTATAAAGGAACCACAGACCGAAAGTTTCTGTAAGCAGAATGACAATAATAGAAAGGATGAGCATTATGTTAAGAGAAAGGGCGAAGGTGTTGCTCATATCCTGTTTATCACCTTTGCCGAGCGCATAGTTATAAAATCTGCTGATAGCTCCTCTCAGAGATCCCGTAACTATGGAAAACATCGACACGAAACCACCTACAACCCCATATATTCCATAATTGTCAACGCCCAACCCCTTCAAGACTAACCTGCTTGTATAAAGCGAGATAAAAAGGCTGATCAAGGAACGCAAATAAAGCATGACCGTGTTTTTCGCGATCCTCCTTGTCTTTATTTGCACGCTTTCCTGCATATGAACTGTTTACTACAAGATTATAAAAAAACCGCACCGCTTAAGTTTATCCCTTCAAACGATGCGGATTATACATAATTAAGTTACCGCTTTATCAATTACTCTTTTTCACCGTAACCGTAGCCATAACCGTAACCATAACCGTAGCCATAACCGTAGCCATAACCGTAAGCGCCGTATCCGGACAGACCTCTCTTGACTTCAGAGCCGTTAAGGATGATACTGATATTGTTCAGGTGGCCGTCCTCCATGAGAGATTCAACCTCAGGGAGGTTACGTCTGTCAAGCTGGCCGCTTCTTATCACTAGGAGGTTGATGTCAACAACCCTGTTCATGATAACAGGATCCGCGACAACATTTACAGGGACACCATCGAGGATCACATAATCGTACTCTTTCTTGAGTTCTTCGATGAGAGAATCAAACCTTGCACGACTGAGAAGTTCTGTAGGGTTGGGAGGTATGTGACCTGCAGGAATGAGATCTACGCCTTCCATGACTTCTTTATGAAGGATATCAGAAAGTGTGACATTCTCATCATAGAGATAAATTGAGATACCTTTCACTTTATGCTTCAAGTCGAATATTCCGGAAACAGTCCTCTTTCGAAGGTCAACATCCACAATGACAACCTTCTTCTTAGCATCCGACAGACAGGCAGCCATATTGATTGTGGTGAAGGACTTACCGGCACCAGCAGCAACAGAAGTCATAGCAAGTACGACATGATCTGTACCTTCAGGCTTCATGAAATCGAGGTTGGTACACATCATACGCATAGCCTCGGTGAATATGCCCTTGGAGTTCTTGTCGTAGACGAGGTTCTTCTCGATAGGTTTCTTATTCTTGGCGTTCTTGACTTTCTTGAGAGGAATTTCCGCGAGGAACGGCACTGTGAGTGACTCCTCGAGTTCCTTGCGCGTACGCACCTTGGTATCGAGGAAGAGCTTGAACAAAAGAATGATCGCAGGAACAAAAAGCCCCAATAGCAATGCAAGAATCATCATCTTGCTCTTGCTGGGATAGATAGGAATCGAAGAGCCCGAAGCAGGATCCACCAATTTAGCATTGGTATCCGCCATCGCCTGAGTAAGAGCATTTTCCTCACGTTTGTTGAGGAGATACATGTAAAGGTCTTCCTTGATCTTCTGCTGACGCTCTATAGAAAGTACTTCCAATGCCTTGGTAGGCATGGCTGTGAAGTTCGAGGTCGCGATTCCTTCCTGACGGGAAAGATTGCTCTTTCTGATATTGAGCGAAGCGACAGCATTATCAATCATTCCGATAATATTGTTCCTCAATGTTGCCAACTGTGAGTCAATCTGCAATACAGCAGGGCTGTGTTCACTACTGGCTTCAACCAATGCCTGGCGGCGAAGAATGAGTGTATTGAACTGGGCAATAGCCTGATCAGCATTGGTATCATTAAGTCCCACGTTGATAGGAATCATTTCGTTATTCGCGGCATTTGTCTGCACAAAATCCCTCAAATAGGAAGCCATTGCCAAACGGGTCTCAATCTGAACGATATCAGCATTGTATCCGCGGCTCTCAGTCAAGTAACGATTAGCCTGCTCATTTACACTCATGAGCCTTTCCTTCCTCTTATAATCTGCGAGTTCGTTTTCGACAGAACCGAGTTCATCCTGAATGATAAGGATACGCTCGTTGATGAAGTCAGCTGTATTGTAAGCTATCTCATTCTTTTCGAAGAGTGCTACCTCGTTATACTTGTCTATCAGGCACTCAAGTACATCTTTCGCCCTATTCAGGTTGTAGTCTTGTACAGAAACTCTCAACACGGTACCGGAGCCCTGAGTGATTTTAAGTCTGCTGCGGAAAGCTTCCGTTGCAGAAGCCAGTGAAATCTTCTTTATTACGAAACTCTTTCCTAGAGCGTTTTCGTTGTATTTGGCAGTAGGTTGGAAAAGAACAGGGCATTTCCCGATCATGACGGTATCACTGAGCGGATAGGTCTGTTTCTTTCCTGCTATATCAACCAAAATGGTGGATTCAGTCTGAGGAGTAACTGTCATAGTTATACTCCCAAGAGGATTCTCCTCCCTTGAGAAGAAAAGCCTCACGGGAGAATCATCATAGATTTCGACGCTCCTAAGGCCGTCCTGCTTAAGATAATTGACGTCAACGTTCAGAGTCTGGACAACCCTTTCCATGAGATGTTTTGAACGGAGTTCCAGCATCTCAATAGTCATATCTATGCTGTTGAGACTATTATAACGTCCGAAACTGGCAGCGGTCTGTGTATTCTTAGGAGTCTTAATGACAACAGTGGCATCACTGCGATAAGTGAACTGTGTCTTGGCATACCTGTATGCGGTTATCCCCAAAGCAACGCCTATGCAGAGAACAAACCAATACCAATAAGACAAAAGATACAAAAGAATGTCAAACAAGTTGACGGAATTTCCCGACGGTTTCGAAGGGGTTGGCGCACTTGAACTCTTTTTCTTCGTCTTCGTATTTGATGTATTTCCTTTCATGATCGGGATTGATTATCGGCGCAGCCACCAGCTGGCGTAAGCCACTGAAGTAATGAATGAGAATACGGTCTCGATAGCCCTTATGACAGTTTCGCCAGTAGCTGAGAACTGCAGACCCTGAGGCTTGACATAAACAATATCGTTCTGCTGGAGATAGAAAACAGGAGAATCGAAGATGTCTTTAGACTGAAGGTTCAGAGAATATGCCATCCTTTCATCATTCTCGGTACGGATGACCATGACATCCCTGATCTTGGAAGCTGTTGTAGTACCACCTGAACTCGCTATCACCTGAAGGATATTTATACGATTGTCAGGAACCGGCATTACACTCTTCCCAGTTTCACCTAAGACAGTAATAGTGAAGTTATTAAGGCGAATATTAATAACCGGATTCTTCATGTAACCGGAAGTATTTATACGATGAGCTAATTCCTCCTTGACCTGATTTATGGTCAGTCCCTCAACATAAATTTTGCCAAGTACGGGGAAATCAATATTCCCGTCGTAATCAACCACGTATGCTTCAGTAGCGCCCATATTGAAAGGAACGGCCAAAAGTTCATCAGCCGTACTGTATACGTGGATTGATAGATTGTCATTAGTCTGGATCTTAAGTTCGGGGGCTTTTTGGGCATGATATGCCGTGTTGTACTCCATATCCCTCAAATACCCCAACTTGGCAGGTGAGGAACAGGCTGCCAGCAAGGAGGCAGCAGCAAGGAGAATCATAAAGGATTTAGCCTTCATAGATATCTAATATTTTGTTAATCATGTTTGAACTTACAAAGGTAGCAAAAAATCTATTTTTCGCACCTAATGAATATTTATGATACGCATTTTCATCCTCACAAATGGACATAATGGCCTCTGCCAATGCTTTAGGGTCACTCGGCTCGACATTCAGGCCAGATTCTCCATGGGCATTCACCCATGAAACTCCAGACTCAGGAATCTTTGTAGCGACTATAGGTTTGCCACATGACATGGCTTCAATCTGAACAATTCCGAAAGCTTCCGTCTTCATCACAGAGCTCATCACAAATATGTCGCAAGCCCCATAAAGAGTAGGAAGTACCTCGTCCGGCACAAAGCCGATGAGAGAGACTTTGTCCTGCAAACCGTTATAATCAATTTCCTCCTGAAGATGCTCTTTCAGAGGGCCGGTTCCTCCAATAAGTATCTGATAGTGTTCCGGAAGATATTTGGCTGCACTGATAAGGTAGGTGAATCCTTTATAGGGAACAAGTCTGCCCAATGAAAACACTATCTTTTTCCCCGGATATTGCTTTCTGTACTCCAGAGCCTCAGTTTCATTGAATTCGACGGGATCAATTCCGATAGGGACGTAAGTCACTTTGTTTTGCACTTTTGAAAGCGCTTTGGATTGAGCGACATATACAGGAGTTGTTCCCACAATCCTATCAGCCCGCTTGATGAGCCAAGACTGGAAAGGCTTGTACATCGCAAGAATCGCTTTCCTTTTAAGTATATCGCTATGCCAGTGGAGTATCACTTTCCCCTTGAATCCGGACATACGTAGGGCTATGCATGCCATCGGATCCGGATGATGCACGTGGATAATGTCATACTCCCCACAATGCTTTTTGAGCCATGAAATCATCTTGGGACAGATCATCGTTCCTGAGAACTGGAATTTGGTCGGTAGGACAATGATACGGCCATGGCTGTTGAATACCACTTCCTGATTATCTGATTTCGGATCGAAATTGGCGCAGAGCATATCGCAGTCAATGCCCCTTCTGGAAAGGTTGTCGGTGAGATCGAACATAACCTTTTCGACCCCTCCCCTGATCGGGTAGAACTTACCCAGCTGGAGTATCTTCATGATCGCAAGTCGGTTTAATTAATGTATAAAGTCCTTGTACTATTTCTTTTCCACACTTGACCTCACCTGATCGCTAGCCGGCAAGAATCAAGTCAAAGAGTTCTTTCCAAGATGCAGCATAAGGCTCCGCATGTGTCACTTCGCTGACATGCCCGAAAGACTTCTTTTCTCCGGTAATGATTTCTTCCATAAGGGAAGCAAGCCTATTGGCATCCTCAGTATTGCAGAACGCAACCTCGTCAGCCCCCTCTGCCGTCTCATGCGCAAAAGGAAGATCCGAGAGAATCATCGGCTTTCCTGTTACCCTAAACTCGGATATCGGAAGCCCCCATGTCTCAATTCTGGATGTGAAAATAAGACAATCAGATTTTGAGTAATGCTGCCCAAGATCCTCCTTTGACAAATATCCATGGAAATCTATGCATCTGAGGTTCCCCCATTTATCCTTCAGCCAAGAAGAATACTTGTTCTCTGTCCCATCAAAAGTGAAAATCACCCTGAACCGGTCTTGGCCGAATTTCTGTTCAAGGATGGTTGCCGCCTCACAAACAAGCTCAAAGTTCTTATGGCAATCCGGGGTGGATGGATAGAAGAACAAGGTCTTCTTTTCTTCGTCTCTGATTGGACTGTGCTCCGGAATGAGTACACCTTTAAAAGACGGAGGTGAAACAATGATCCTGTTCTCAGGAAAACCTATTAAATAAGACAACCCTTTCCTGAACCACTCCTGCTGGACCACAAGATAATCATCCCGCCCGGAGAACATCTTGTAGGCATACTTGGTGAACATCGAGAAGAGAGGGATCTTCTTGTCCATCCGGAAATCATTCCGCCGTCTCTTCAGAAAAGGGAATGATGTGTG
>JAEEGL014000928.1_pt1 | contig 18814 bp, 15 predicted proteins | sample 9134231 | NCBI WGS metagenome assembly JAEEGL01 (sample SAMN16246548, study PRJNA631951) | gut metagenome | biome: gut microbiome; feature: rumen; material: fiber-attached | host: Bos | place: Iran: Karaj | collected 2018-10 | reverse complement strand
GTTTGGATGACCTGAACATATAATGACAGTCGGGGCACATGCTGTTCTCCTGACTTGTATATCTCTCATTTACAGAAGACATATCCAGGCCTCCAAGGTTAAGAGATGTCAGTTCATTACAATAATAGAACATTGCGACCATCTCCGAGACCGAATCGGAATCAAAGGTGCTGAGATCAAGCTTCTTAAGTTTCTTACAGCCGCAGAACATATAGCTTAAGTCCTTGACCTTCGATATGTCAAACCCGCTGACATCCAGTTCTGTCACCGAAGCGCAGTCATTGAACATGTATGCCATTTCTTCGGCAGATGTTGTCTTGAATCCACCGACCTGTATGGTCTCTGCATTCTTACATCCCGAGAACATTCCGTGGAACGATCTGACTTTTTCAACATCGAATCCTGACACATCGACAGATTTAAGTGATGAACAGTCGCAGAACATCCCTCCCATATCGGTGACATTGGAAGTACTAAACGATCCGATATTAAGCGACTCCAGTCGCGTACATCCCGAGAACATTCCACGCATATCTGTCGTCTTAACTGTGTTAAAACATTTAAGATCCAGTTCTTTTAACGCTTCACATCCTGAGAACATCTCTTCCATATGCTGAACTTCATATGTATTAAAGCCACCTGAAAAGACAATATCCGTAAGTGTCTTATCTCCGGAGAACATATACCCCATATTGGTGACTTCAGTAGTGTCAAATATGCTCAGGTCAAGCGATGTAAGACTTGAACATCTGCTGAACATATATTCCATGTCTGTAACATTTCCTGTAGAAAAACCTTTGACATCCAGAGATTTCAGGGATGTACAGCCGCTGAACATGGCTCGCATATCCTTGACTGATGAAGTATCGAATCCGCTTAAGTCGATGGCCTCAAGGCTCTGACATCCGTTGAACATGCTTTCCATATCCACAACGTCGGATGTATCAAGATCGGATGGCCATACTATGGTCGTAAGCTGGGAATCCCAATAAAACATACCATCCATCGTGTACACATTCTTAGTATCCGTCCCGGTCAGATCGGCATAGGTCAGATTCCAACAGCCATACAGAAGTTTTGACAGGTCCGTAGCATCCGTTATGGATATCTTGGCCGTCTTGATCATCCGTGGGTAGTCTTCATATTCCCATGGCCACCATCCGCCCTTTGTTGATTCCCTGCCATATTCATTTATCACGCTTCCTGTAACCGTCAGATTACCGTCTGCATCTATGCGCCATATTATATTACCGTCCTTCCCGCCTGCAAGATCACCTGCAGCAGACAATATCTCTTCTTCGGCATTTGCGTCTTCTTCCGTAATTAGCCCGGCATCGACTGTTTCGGACTCTTCCTCTGAGAGTTCCTCTTCAGCATTGCTCTCATCCTCCGAACCGGTCTCAGTCTCAAATTGCTCTGAAGGCTCCTCCTCCGAACCTTCATCCTTTTCCGATTCATCAGATCCGGCGGCATCAGACTCTTCTTCAACGCTCGTTATATCACTTTCACTCTCAGTCTCGGCAGACTCATCCGAAAGTTCCGTTGCGGCTCCTGTGTTATCCGCATCTTCTTCCGCCAGACTTACGATCCCTTCCGTCACTCCCGCAGCATATACATCCGTTCCCACGCTCGCCACAGTGAGTACAGCCGTAAGTAATATCGATATCGATCTTGTAATGACTCTTTTACGCATATTGCCTCCGCATGTTATTTCCCGTTTTACTTTGATACGGTCTGAATCCGACCTCATATATAATACCACATATTCCCCTTATGGTAACAAAAAGGGCGCCGAAAAAACGATCGGCGCCCGATGATACTGATCTGCTGAGCCGGACAAGATCCGGCAGATCATATCTTCTCTTACAGGAAGATATACTTAAGTACGAAGAGTACAGCCAGTACATACATAAGAGGGCTGACCTTCTTAGCCTTGCCTGCACATGCATTGATAACAACATAAGAGATGATACCTACAGCGATACCATCTGAAATGCTGTACAGAAGAGGCATAGCGATCATTGCAAGGTAAGCAGGAACTGCTTCCGTGAGATCCTTGAAATCAATATCAACAACTGCAGTGATCATAAGGAATCCTACAAAGATAAGAGCAGGAGCCGTAGCGAATCCCGGGATCGCAATGAACAGAGGTGATAAGAATATCGCAAGGAGGAACATAAGGCCTGTAACGATAGATGCAAGACCTGTACGACCGCCTTCAGATACACCTGCAGAACTCTCTACGAATGTAGTGGTCGTAGATGTACCGAGAACCGCACCTGCACTTGTTGCGATAGCGTCTGCAAGGAGAGCCTCCTTGATCTTCGGAAGCTTGCCGTCCTTATCGAGCATGTCTGCCTTGTTGGCGCAGCCGATAAGTGTTCCGATGGTATCGAAGACATCAACGAACAGGAACGAGAACATGATGACGATGAAGTCAAGTACTCTGAAGTTCTCGAATGCAGCACCGTTGAAGCACTGTCCGAATGTAAGACCGAGAGCTGTCAGATCGAAGTTGCTCCAGTGAGGAAGCACTGACATGCCGGTGTATAATCCGGTGAGTTCACAGATGATACCGAGTATCCATGTAACAATAACACCGATAAGGATCGAGCCTTTAACCTGCTTGTAATGAAGTACTGCGATGATGAGCGTACCGATTATAGCAAGGAGTGCACAGATACCTACGTTGGTAAAATCTTCCTTGAAGCTGACTATGGTAACGAGTGTTGCATCGCTGTTGACAACGATCGAACCGTTCTCAAATCCGATGAAAGCAACGAATAAGCCGATGCCCACTGAAACGCCCTTCTTAAGCGTGAGCGGGATGGCATTGAATATTGCCTCTCTCACGTTTGTAACAGAAAGGATGACGAAAATGATACCCTCAACAAATACTGCGAACAGTGCGAACTGCCATGAGTAGCCCATAGCGCCGCATACGGTGTAAGCGAAGTATGCATTGAGTCCGAGTCCGGGAGCAAGTGCAAAAGGATAGTTGGCAAGCAATGCCATTGCACATGTTCCGATGAAAGCAGCCAGAGCCGTAGCGATCATGATAGCCTGTGAATCCATTCCGGAAGCAGACAGGATCTACGGATTGACGGCGAGAATATATGCCATCGTCATGAACGTTGTAAGTCCGGCTATGACTTCTGTCTTGACGTCGGTATTATTCTCTTTCAGTTTAAAGAACTTCTCCATACCTTGTATACCCTCCTTCATTTGAGTATGTTTGTAGTAGAAATACACACCAATAATAACAACACTTAGTAGCGTTGTCAATATCATTATACAATATATTGTGGGTGCACGGCGGGTATCGCTTGCCAGACACGGATGTCGTGGGTCCGTTCACAAGTACACAGATGTACTTGCAGACCTAGGTCATCAGAGTAGTCATTGCCTCGTTAAGGCCTCTGACCGTAAGCATATACATGGGAAAAAGACCCTTGACTGCGGTCTCGGCCTCACGCCAGGGAGCGTGGCCCGGTGCCATCTTGGGATTCATCCATACGACCTTCTTATAATGTCTCTTAAGAAGATTAAGCCAGTCCCAGCCGGACAGTCCTCCGTTGGGACCGCGGTAGTTGCCGGTCTCCGAATAGAGTTCCTCCGGAGCCATGGCGGCATCACCCACGATGATCACCTTGTAATCGCTGTCAAGATTGCGGAACATCCACTCCGTGTCTATCCAGTCCCCGTTCTCACACTCCGGGGTATTGTAGAGTTTGGAATAGATGCAGTTATGAAAATAATAGACTTTTACGTCTTTATAATGATTGGATTTGTTAACGGACTGGAAGAGCTCGTTCATAAGCGAACTGTAGGGGATCATCGTCCCGCCGCTGTCCATGAGCAGAAGGAGCTTGACCGTGTTCTTACGTGGCTTGTCCATGACGATCTGAAGCACGCCTCCGTTATTGCATGTCTTGTCTATGGTCCCGTTTATATCCAGTTCCGTCTTGGGAATATCGAGCTTACTTGAGAACTGACGCAGCTTGCGAAGAGCCTGCATGAACTGCCTGTTATCTATGATCCTGTCATCACGGAAATCCCTGTACTTCTTCGCACCGATAACCGCAAATGCCGACTGATAACCGGTCTGTCCGCCCACACGAACTCCGCCTATGTTACCGCCGGTATTACCGAAGGAGGTCTTGCCCATCGTGCCTATCCAATGGGATCCTCCGTTATGCTCACTGTCCTGATCGCGGAGCCTGTCCTTGAACTTCTGCTCCACATCATCCTTGTCCACCTGGATCTCTTCAATACGGTTGAGCCACTGCTTCTCTTCCATCTGCAGCATCTCATTCATCTCGGGCTTATCGAGCCACTTAAGCATATTGGCACCCACCTCGGGATCCCATGTCTTGCCCTTGAAGTTGCTCTCAAAGACCATATCGAACTTATCGTATTCGGTCTCAGACTTAACAAGGATCATCCTCGCAAGATAGTAGAAGTCAGTCATGGAACTGTTGTGCATCCCGCGGTTAAGAGCCTCCATGAGTGTAAGCCACTCACCGAGGGTCACCTGCAGTCCTGCTTCTCTGAGATCATAGAAAAACTTGGTGAACACGTTTATTTCTCTCCATGGTCAAACATGCCTGTAGGGCGGACACCTTACGCTTACGGTGTCCGTACTAAACCATGTTTATCTTGGTCTTTACAGTCTCTAAGTCCTCGTCTTTTTTGACTATGACGCCTACAAACGGAAGTGCCTTACGGATCTCATCCGCAGGGATCCCCGCTATCTGCAGGACATTGATCCAGTCAATGAGTTCGGATGTTGAGGGCTTCTTGCGGATATCCCTCATCGCACGGATATCATAGAACACCTCGAATGCATTCTTAAGAACATTCTCCTGTACATCCGGAAGATGAACGCGGACTATCTCTTCCATCAGTTCGGCATCCGGGAAATCGATATAGTGGAATATGCAGCGGCGCAGGAACGCATCGGGAAGTTCCTTCTCCGCATTGGATGTTATGATGACTATGGGGCGGTTCTTGGCCTTGACGGTACGCTTGGTCTCATGGATATAGAACTCCATCTGATCGAGTTCCCACAACAGGTCATTGGGGAATTCAAGATCCGCCTTGTCGATCTCGTCTATGAGAAGGACAACCTGATCCTCTGACTCGAATGCTTCGCCGAGCTTGCCGAGCTTGATGTATCTGGCGATATCATCAACGCCCTCTTCGCCGAACTGTCCGTCATAGAGACGCTGTATCGTATCATACATGTACAGACCGTCCTGAGCCTTGGTCGTTGACTTGATGTTCCAGATGATGAGCTTCTTGTCAAGTGCCTTGGCTATGGCTTCCGCGAGCATCGTCTTGCCTGTTCCGGGCTCACCCTTTATAAGCAGCGGCTTCTTAAGCGCGATCGCCACATTGACGGCATTGAGAAGCTGTTCGCTTGCCACATATTCACTGGTTCCGTTAAATCCCTGATTGATTCCCTCTGTCATATTCATCTCCATTCTATGTTCAGATGTTCATCCTTCTTATCTCTTCCCATAAGGGCTGTAAGCGCTTCTATTGCAGGCTTGTCTTCAAAGAGAACAAGATTGACCTGCTCTATGATCGGGAGGTCCACACCGTACTTCCTGGAAAGACCCATTGCAGCCTTGGCACTGTAGACACCCTCAACGACCATCTTGACTTCTGCCATGGCCTCATCATAAGTCTTGCCCTGTCCGATCAGGATACCTGCACGTCTGTTACGGCTGTGCATGCTGGCACAGGTAACTATGAGATCGCCGATACCGGTAAGTCCGCAGAAGGTCTCAAACTTGCCCCCCATGGCCATGCCCAGACGGCCGATCTCGGTGATACCTCTTGTGATGAGTGCCGCCTTGGCATTGTCACCGAATCCAAGTCCGTCGGCTATACCGGCAGCAAGAGCTACGACATTCTTAAGTGCTCCTCCAAGTTCCATGCCCAGAATATCCGAACTGGTATATACCCTGAACACATCATTCATGAATACATTCTGAAGGTACTCCGCCGTATCCTGTTCCCTGGCACCGACAACGACCGTAGTCGGAAGTCCTCTTCCCACTTCCTCTGCGTGAGACGGACCTGACAGTACTGTCACAATTGCATTGGGAAGTTCTTCTTCTATGACCTGTGACAGTGTAAAGAGAGTCTTCTCTTCTATACCCTTGGCCACATTGACTATTATCTGGCCGTCACGGACATACTCCTTCATGGAATGAGCCGTGCTCCTTGTATAAGGTGAAGGAACAGCCAGTACAAGTATATTCTTATCCGTACATGTGTCCTTAAGATCCGTTGTATACTCTATGCTCTCAGGCAACTTCACTCCGGGGAGCTTATCTACATGCTCATGCTTATCCTTAAGCATCTCTATCTCTTCCGGGATGATCGACCATACTGTGACCTTATGCCCGTTATCGGCAAGCAGTCTGGCAAGGGCTATCCCCCAGCTTCCCGCACCTATGATACCTATTTTCTCCATATCACTGATCTCCTTATTATCTGTTATACGACCATCGGCAATTATGCAACCGACAGAGTCAGTCATGCCTTGCTGTCTTCTTCTTTTGTGCTTTCACTCTCAGGTTCCACGCCCGAGTGAGTGGGATTCTGATATCCTTCCGGCTTCTTCACGAGATATGTCTTTCGCTCCTTGCCGTGAACGAGATTAACTATATTGGTCCTGTGCCTCCAATATGCCATCAGCATAAGGAATCCCGCCACACAGTACATCTCGATCCTGTTAGCCTGAGACATCGGATCAAAGAACCCTGTCTCGCCCATGATGATCAGCTGCACGACATACAGGAAGTACACGAGCAGGGATCCGACGGAAACGATATGAATGGTGAAGAACGGGATAAAGAACGCCAACAGTCCCATCACGATAAATGACCAGTGAGACGAGAATACGAGACCGCCCGTACATGCGATACCCTTTCCGCCCTTAAAGCCCATATAGAAGGGATAGTTATGCCCTAAGATCGCACCTGCAGCTGTATAGAGAACAAGCAGATACTTAATGTCCGGATACTGAGGTCCGAACACTGCCTTAACGATCCCTATCGCTATCATAGTCTTGGCGATATCACCTATCATAACTACGAGCCCTGCCTTGGGGCCTAATACTCTGAGCGCATTGGTGGTTCCCGCATTACCGCTTCCTGCAGTACGTATGTCTATCCCATGAAGCTTTCCATAGAAAAAAGCTGTCTGGAACAGTCCGAACACATATCCGATCAATATACACCAAATCCTTACCATTATGTCTCCATTCCGAAATCATGACATCAGCGCTGTATGCCCTGAGGTCACTTATCTTCCTTACGTTCTCTTATGATGAACTTAAGAGGTGTCCCTCTGAATCCGAAGGTCTCTCTTATCTGATTCTCGATATATCTCGTATATGAGAAATGCATAAGCTCCTTGTCATTGACAAATATCACGAATGTAGGCGGCTTCACGGCAACCTGTGTGATATAGAAGAGCTTGAGTCTCTTGCCCTTATCCGAAGGCGGCTGCTGCATGGCCACTGCTTCGGCCATGATCTCATTCAAGACTCCCGTCTGTATCCTGAGTGCATGGTTCTCTCTTACCGCATCTATGACCTCATATATCTTGCCTATCCTCTGTCCTGTCTCCGCAGAGATGAACATTATCTCCGCATAGGGCATGAATGACAGGGTGGATCTGATCTTCTTCGTAAACTCACCTACCGTCTTGTTATCCTTCTCGATAAGATCCCACTTATTGACGGCAATGATGAATCCCTTGCCTCTCTCATGCGCTATCCCGGCTATCTTGGCATCCTGTTCCGTTACGCCTTCCACCGCATCTATAAGGAGCATCACCACATCCGCTCTCTCAACTGCGGATACGGTCCTTACGATCATATACTTCTCAAGTTCTTCCTTGATCTTGTTCTTACGTCTGAGTCCCGCAGTATCGATGAATATATAATCCCTGCCGTTATACTTAACCGTCGTATCCACGGCATCTCTAGTCGTTCCTGCGATATCGGATACTATGAGTCTGTTCTCACCGATGAGCTTGTTGATCAGCGATGACTTACCGACATTGGGCTTGCCTATGATGGCGATCCTCGGTATATCATCCTCTTCCTCATCCTCGGAAGGTTCCGGGAAGAACTCAACCACCTTTTCAAGCATATCTCCGATACCAAGCCTGTTGGCGGAAGATATCGGGATCGGATCACCCAGACCCACGTTGTAGAACTCATAGGTGTCCGCCATGAACTTATTGAAATCGTCGACCTTATTGACGATGAGCAGCACAGGTTTTTGCGCACGACGAAGCATATCCGCAACCTTCATATCCGCATCCGTAAGTCCCTGCCTCACATCAGTCATAAACAGGATCACGTCCGCCGTATCGATGGCGATCTGAGCCTGCTCTCTCATCTGACTTAAGATCACATCCTTGCTGTCCGGCTCTATTCCGCCGGTATCAATGAGTGTAAAACTGTGATCCAGCCATGTTACATCCGCATATATCCTGTCTCTTGTTATGCCCGGAGTGTCCTTGACTATCGATATCATCTCCCCGGCAAGGGCATTAAACAGCGTACTCTTACCTACATTGGGGCGACCTACCACGGCCACTATGGGCTTGCCTCTTCTCTTAGCCATATCTGTTATCTCTTGATCTCTTTGATCGGTATTCATCCGGTCTCACATCGGCCGGATCCTTATCACACAGGGCGCTCAATCCGCATACAGCATGCGCTCGAGCATATCATACCCGCTTGATTTTACAATATCCACTTTGACTTGTAAAGCAGACTCAATGTCCCCTACAGTCATATCATCCAGCAGCACATCCGTGCCGCTTCTGAGTGTGTTCTCCTGCAGCAGGAGCCTTGTCCCCAGGTCTCCTCCGCCATCCTTATATTCCCTGCACTGGGCCACTATATCCTGTCCGGTAAGAAGGCCCGTGACGGTGATCTTCTCTCCGAAGAATCTGTTCACTATGGCCATTACATTGATATCCTTCCCGGGAAAAGCAGCTGCGACTTCTGATGCCATCTTACGCGCATACCCCTCCGTCAGGCGGCCTGTTATGATCGTGATCCGCTCAGATGTCACCTCTCTTAACTTATCCCGATGAGCGAATAACCCCTTTAACTTACCGAGTATACCCCCGGCACTTTCCGCTTCTCCGGTCGGATCCTTAAGGCAGTACTCCCTCAGGTCTCCGCCTTCCCTGACAACATCAAGTCCGTCATAGAACTCCGTGAGCATTGAGCGGAGCATGCCTACACCGTTCTCTATCTGCAGATAACCGTCATAAGTCTCTTCCGCCGGCAGATCCACACCCGCGTTGATATACCATTCATCAGAAGCATGGACAAAATGGACACCATGCTCTGCATATGACCTTTTCTGCCATCTGTCTATGACAGAGATGACTTCAAGCGCATCCTCAGATGTAAACGGTTCAAGATGATACAGGCAGTCCCTGTGATCTGACAGCCCCACCGGCACCACGGAGAGCGATTCAAGCAGCGGAACATATCTGTAGAGCTGCTCTAACGAATACTCAAGTTCCTTACCGTCATTAACGCCCTTGCATAAGACTATCTGCCCATTCATCGTGATACCTGCTTCAAAGAGGCGGTCAGCCTTTTTAAGCGCATCGCCCGCGAACCTGTTATTGAGCATCTTGCATCGAAGTTCGGGATTCATGGTGTGAAACGATATGTTGACGGGCTGAAGACGATACCTGATTATCCTGTCTATGTCATGTTCCGACATGTTCGTAAGGGTTATATAATTGCCCTGGAGAAAGGACAGTCTGGCATCATCATCTTTGAAGTATATGGTCTCCCTCATACCCGGAGGATTCTGATCTATGAAACAGAAGATACACTTATTGGAGCATCTCCTGTATTCATCCATGAGTCCTGCCTCGAATACGAGACCTATATCTTCGTCTTCGTTCTTATCGATATGATGAGACATGACACTTCCGTCACTTTTTCTTATCTTCAATATCACGGAAGTGTTTTCACACTGATACTGATAGTCAAATATATCCTCGATATCCTCTCCGTTAACGGACAGAAGGATATCTCCCGGCACTATACCGAGCGAATCTGCGATCGATCCGGATGTTATGCTTTTGATTATATGTTCATTCATACTCTGACAATAATATGCAGAATACCGACATCAGAGCCGGTATCCTGCACTAAACTTACGCATGCTCATCAAGTTCTTCGAAAGCTCTGTTATTGTAGTTCTCGATCGCTCTGTGGAGCTGTTCGGATGAATCCATGACATTGCTCATGGAAGCATCATGGTTCATCATATGTATTATGTCCGATACGAATCCGCTCATATCGGCCTCGGCATAATAAGGTCTCTCCTTAAGCTCCGGAGGCAGATATGTGAGATTGGTGGTAACCACCTTCTCGAACCAGCATCGCTCGTATGCATTATCGAAAGCCTTGAGTCCGCTTGTGAACAGTCCGAATGTACAGCAGAGATATACTCTCTTCGCATTCATTTCCTTTAGCTTCCTGGCCGTATCGATTATGGACTCACCGGATGATATCATATCATCCATTATGACCACATCCTTGCCGTCTATATTATCGCCGAGGAATTCATGTGCGACTATCGGATTCTTGCCGTTTACCACACGGGTGTAGTCTCTTCTCTTATAGAACATTCCGGCATTAACTCCGAGGACATTGGCAAAGTATATGGATCTGTCCAGCGCTCCTTCATCAGGCGAGATAACCACCAGATGTTCCTTATCGATAGTCAGGTCTCTCTCCGTATGGAGAAGAGCCTTGATAAAAGGTGTCGGAGGCGTATAATTATCAAAATCGCTCAACGGGATCGCATTGGCTACTCTGGGATCGTGGGCATCAAATGTTATGAAGTTGTCCACTCCCATGTGCACGAGTTCCTCCAGCATATATGCACAGTCAAGGGACTCACGTGAGGATCTCTTATGCTGTCTTCCCTCATACAGGAAGGGCATGATCACATTGACTCTCTTGGCTCTTCCGGCCGCAGCGGCAATAACACGCTTCAGATCCTGATAGTGATCGTCGGGACTCATGTGATTGACAAAATTGTTCATCCTGTATGTGATGCTGTTATTTGTCACATCGGTGATGATGTACAGGTCCTTGCCTCTTATGGACTCATCAAATACGCCCTTGGCCTCACCCGTACCGAACCTCGGACATCTCACCTTACAGAGGTAAGAATCCTGTATATATCCGTGCATGGCCGGCTCTGATGCAAACTTGTCCGGTTCCTTCTTCCTTGTCTCCACCAGATGCTTATCGATATCCATCGATAATCTCCTGGCCGAATCCAATGTGGCTATGGCAAGCGGCGCCACCGGAAGCTTATATTTAAGTTCTTCAAGATTAGGCATTGTCTTCTGATCTCCTTTATTGCATGGATGTCGCCGGACTTAATATGAACTGTATCAGTCCGCCATAAGACCCAAAATAAGTGGTGCTTCACGACCCGGGCTTACCCCGATCATCCGCACCACTTAAATGTATCATTTTATTGCAGTTAACGCAACCGATTATACACCGGTCAGGCTATATCAAATCCTATCACGATCTTGAACAGATCTCCGTCAAGCGATATATCAAAGCTTCCGCCCATTGCCTCTGTAAGGCTCTTGGCGATGGAAAGGCCAAGTCCCGAACCTTCTGTCTTACGGGATGCATCTCCTCGCATAAAGCGCTCCGTAAGCTCCGCAGCACTTATATTCAGCGGATCGGCTGAGATATTCTTGACAGCCATGGTCACTCTGCCCTTTCCGCCCTGGGCTTTCCCCTCTGATGTATCCATGTCCACATATACTCTCGTACCTTCAAGAGCATACTTATATACGTTGTTATAGAGATTCTCCACTACTCTGAATATCCCTCTGCTGTCTGCCATGATATACACGGGTTCAGCAGGAAGTCCGAGTACGGTATTAAGTCCCTTCTCCTCGAACTTCTCAGAGAACTCTCCGACTGACTGGTGTATGAGTTCCACGAAGTTAAGCTTCTCTATGTTGAGAGATATGTTGCCGGAACTGATCTTGGATGCCTCTACGAGATCATCCGTCAGCTGCTTGAGCCTCTGGGATTTCTGATCCAGGATATCAACATAGCCCTTTATCTTTTCGTCCTCTATATTCTCACGCTTGAGCAGATCCACATAGTTGATGATGGATGTAAGAGGAGTCTTGATATCATGACTCACATTGGTGATGAGATCCGCCTTCATCTTCTCATCTCTCATCGATGTATCCACAGCCTTGCTGATACCGTCACCTATATTGTTGACCGCATTCGCAAGCGCCAGATTATCACCGTGCATCCTTCCCGTATCTACCTTATGTCCGAGTTCACCCTCGGATATCCTGGTTATTCCGCTCACGATGTCATTTCTGGTCTTAGCCTCGAAGTAGAGCCAGAATCCTATGATGATATCCAATATGAAAGCCACCAGTATTCCGCCCGGTCCCAGGAGTACAAGTACGAGGTTAAACGCCAGGAATAAAAGGTACGGAAGCCATGTCCTTACTACCAGCTGACCGTTATCATATACCTCGAGCGCACCGCTTCTGATCTTGCCCACAAGCCACTTAAGGATCGAGCCGTTCCACATCAGCTTACACTTGATCTTACGTACAAGCATAAGATAAAGCGGAAGCAGAATTACATTGCACAGTACAAGGGCGGTTCCCCATATCGGATAGAATGCATCCCTGCTGAAGCCGTTCCTTAACAGCGCATCGGACTCCATATATATCGTGGCACACATCCCAAACAGCAACGCAGCTATAAGACCTGTAATGAGCAGATATATCTCTATCGGAAGAACGTCCCATCTTGCCGCTCTTATCTCGTTTCTCTTCTCTCCGTTTTCATCCGTTATCGTCACTCTGCCTGCAAGGGCTGTCATGATCACGAAGAGGATAAGATATGCGATCAGTCCCGTTACAACCACTATACATGCCGGAATAAAAAATGCATCGGTCTTATTGTATTCATCCCTTACAACTCTGAATATATCGTCTGCAGGATAGGTCTCATCGATCGCCATCCAGACTCTGGAGCCGTCACCGAACGAATACTCATATTCACCTATGACTCCCTTCATGAAGACAGCATTGACATCATCGATATTGGATGCAGCCTGAAGCTTGTCCGGATTGAAGCATACATATTTCTTATGAGCGGTAAACATCTTTGACAGTTCGTCATTTGACAGGTTGTTGACATTCTGTCCCAGATTGGAATATCTTACGAGTTTTCCGTCAGCATTCTTAAGCTGGAAGCAATACAGTATATTGGATTTTCCGCTGCCGTATTTCTCACCGTATTCCAGGTATTCCGTATAATTGGTGAAGAGATCCGCCGATGATGATATCAGATTCTTGACTAAGGCCCTGTATTCCTGACGGCTCTCAACCCTGTCTATCAGGCTCTTCTTGTCAATAGCCTTATATCTCTCCACAAGCACATACTCAGACCGGACTTCGGAACCGTCGATATCCTCGACATAGTCATTAAACTGATCGAGTGCATTAGCAGCCGGATAGTGCTCCGAAGTATATTCCGTTATATCTGCAGGAATATTCACATCATTTATCAGCGAATAAAAGTAGGCATCCAGCTGTGTCTCATTTCCGGTCACCCGGATCAGGTCAAATCCGTAATTGCCCCACTTGATGAGATCATCAAGCTTATATCCGGCGCTGACTTCACTCATATAGTTGTCTGTCACGCTCACACCGGGTGAATCCGGATCACCGCCATTATCCTGTATCCTGTAGGAATTCTTGTTCCTGTTGGCATATGCGTTGACATCGATCGTCTTATTTCCGTCATAACTGCCGGCAGTCTCCATCTGGTTCTTGATGACGCACATACGGGTTATGTCATATACGGACCTCTGAAAATTCCCGCAGAATATCTCGGAATCCTCATACTCCTTGCCGCCGTGGTTGATTCCTCCGACGAAGACCATCCTGGTCATACCCATGTTGTCACTGTATGTGATGGTGGATGACAGATATATCATCACCACTGCCAGGGTCACGATCAGTACCACCACGCTGCTCGCTATTACAAGCGGCAGACTCTTGCTCTTACTCTTAACACTCACTTACTCTTCCTCTCCGAGCCAATCCTTATGGGAAGGCAGGCAGCTTACTGCTTCTCCACCTTATAGCCTACGCCCCATACTACCTTAAGGTACTTCGGCTCCTTTGGATTGATCTCTATCTTCTCCCTTATATGACGCACATGGACCGCTACTGTATTATCCGCCCCCAACGGTTCCTCGCCCCAGATATTCTCATATATCTGATCGATGGAATAAACCTTACCCGCATTCTTGCAGAGCAGAAGAAGTATATTGTATTCGATGGGAGTCAGCTTAACGCTCTCTCCGTCAACCGTGACTTCCTTGTTCTCATCATTGATCACAAGTCCGCCAACTCTTACCACATTGACTTCTTCTCCCGCAACACTTCCCAATTCCCTGTAGCGGCGTAAGTTGGACTTGACTCTGGCTACCAGCTCAAGCGGATTAAACGGCTTGGTAACATAGTCATCCGCTCCGATATTAAGTCCTAAGATCTTATCAGCATCCTCTGACTTGGCAGTCAGGAAAATGATCGGAATGCTGTTGTTCTCTCTGATCTTCTTGCAGGTATGGATGCCATCAAGCCTCGGCATCATTATATCTATGATAGCCAGCTGTACATCCGTATTCTCCCTCAACTTCTCGAGAGCATCTTCACCGTCATAGGCCTTAATGACCGTGTAGTCTTCCTGCTCCAGGTAGATCTCGATCGCATCAACTATTTCCTTCTCATCATCACATACCAGAATCTTTGTCATAAGTCGGTCCTTTCTCTACAATAACCATTAAATCACATAAATCTGATGAAATACTCCATATAAAAGTTAAGAGTTTCTTAAGCCTGCAAAATAACCGGCTGACGTGCAGCCGGTCTTATGTTCAAAACGCATTCTTATACCAGTTTATCTCTTCCCCCTGTATGGCGATCACGTCAAATCTTATATACATATCCTTCGCCTTATATGCAAGATAGTACTGTGCACACTTACGTAACTTTTCCTGCTTCCTGCGATCTACCGCATCCTCCGGATGACCTGATGCGGCGCTCTTCCTATACTTTACTTCAAAGAAAACAAGGGTGCCTGCGTCTTTATCGCTCCCGGTCTCCGTCCCCTCCGTGGCGAACACCTCTATCCGGCTTCGGTCGATCCCGACTATATCGATCTCTCCGAGCTTGCCGCATGTGACATTCCTGTCAATTATCTCTATCCCCTCATTTTCAAGATAGGCTATTGCCGCCTCCTCATAATGAGTCCCTATCTCCCTTGTGTTCAATTATCCCCCTTTGCTGCGAGTCTATTGTCTTTCACAAGCATTAAGCGCGAGCATCGAATGACTGTGTGCTCAGCAATATATTACTCTTATCCCCGGTGATATTCTCGATCACGCTCTTATCGGCCTCATCCTTGTGTACCACCGCCGTAGCCACATTGTAGCCCTTCTTCTGAAGCCTGGCATTCAGTTCATCTATATGAGAAGCTATGAAGTCGATCATCTCTTCCTTTTCGAGAGTGAACTTGGTATTGAGCTTCTGTCCCTCTGACAGAGTAAGGAAGACATCCATATTGCCGAGATGTTCCATCGACAGATGCAGCAGAGCCGTGAGCTTACCGTCCTCTCCACCCGCGTTTCTTCCCTTCTTGCGGGCATAGACATAGAGATCCCCGTTAGCCTGGGTCTCGTTCATCTTAAGCGGAAGCTGGACATAATTGTACATATCATTTATATGGTTCATGAAGGTAGTATTCTCCCTCATCCCCGTCATGCTCTTTGCAAAATCAGTTCCGGCCTTTCCGTTGTCAGCCATGAGCCGCTCAAGGCCCTCAGCCAGGTTCATCGTTCGTTCATAATACTTCTGTACAAACTTCTCTTCCTTGATATCCTTGGGATTCATAAGAAAATTATCCTTAAGAAGTTCGGTCAGGGCATCCTTTATCTGTGCCTTTATCTCAGGCTTTGACAGTTCAGTCCTGTCAAGCTCACTCAACCTGTCAAATACGTTATACTTATTGATCTGCGGACCATCCTGTGCTCCCTGCTTAAGAGCCTGTGCCTTATCCGGGATCTCGGCAGCATCCTTAACGGAAGCGCTCACCTTTTCCTGAGCATTTGCGGCAACATCTGCCGTAAGGGTTCCTTCTTCCGCAACGGCTTCGGAGGCAACTGACAACTGTGTCATATTCTCTCCGGCGCCGTTCTGAACCACAGCATATGCCGGTTCACCCTGTGAAGCAGCAATCTGAGTACCCTCTCCGCCTTCATTCAATAACTCTGCCGCCTGCGCCTCTTCACCGGGAGGAAGCAGTTCCTTAAGACCGGCCAGGATATTCTGTGCACTCTCTCCGCCCTCATTAATGGCATCGGTGAGCACTGATGTGAGTTCCGCGGCCGAATCTCCCACGCTCTCCATCATCCACTGATTGTTATTGTTATACAGGTGCATCTGACGGACATTAGCTTCATTGACCGGAATGTCCATCTTGTGCAGCATCACTATGTCATTAACATCCGCATCCGGATACATGGATAATTCGCGATTGATGGTCTGCAGCATCTCCTTATTGACGGGCATACCATTCTGCATAAGTGTATCCACCATCTCGATCGTAGCATCGCTTGCGGCTATACCTGCCGCATCCAGCGCACTCATTATGGTGGTAGAATTGCTCATATTGGCAAAAAGGGGACGCAGTGTCAGCTGTCCGCCCTGATTGCTCTTTACCTCAAAGGACAGTAACTGTCCAAGCGAGAGGTTCATATCCTGTTCCAGCTTGGTCGTGAGTCTTGCATTGTCTCCGAGCAGAAGCTCAATACTGCTCCCGTCCTTACTGACCAGCTGTCCCTGGATCGTATCTCCTGCAGACAGACCGCTCGCTTCCTTGAGAATGGCTGCGGCAGCCTGACGCATAAGGGCAGAAGGTCCTCCCGCAGTCTGTCCCGACTGTACCTGACCGTTCTGACCTATATTCCCTATGGGATTATTAAGCAGATTAATTGCCATTGATAAAATTACCTATAAAGGACCTTCTGTGTATCGGACAGGGTCCCATCGTCCTGATCGCCTCTATATGTGCAGCCGATCCGTATCCCTTGTTGGAAGCAAATCCGTATCCCGGGAACACCTCATCATACTTGACCATAAGCCTGTCTCTCGTGACCTTGGCCATAATGCTTGCGGCACCTATGGATATACTCTTGGCATCGCCCTTTACTATCGGTACCTGCCTTATTTCCACTCCGGGTATCGTAACTGCATCGTTTAATAATATATCGGGTCTGACACTCAGATTGCTTATAGCCTGACGCATGGCTTCATATGTAGCCTGCAGTATATTGATCTCATCGATCCGCTCTACCGATGCATACCCAACGGCCCATGCAACTGCCTCTCTGTCTATTATCTCGTAAAGTTCTTCTCTCTTCTTCTCGCTTAGCTTCTTGGAATCATTGATATAGAGTATATCGCAGTCCTTGGGAAGTATTACCGCTCCGGCTACGACAGGACCGGCCAGAGGGCCTCTTCCGACTTCATCTATGCCGCATACATAGCCTAAGTGCTCATACTCTCTCTCATATACCTTGAGTCCCTCTATGCGTTCTCTCTCTTTATTAAGTTTCTCTTCGGCCTTCTTAGCCCGCTCTATAGCCTTAAGCTCAGTCTTAGTCATACCGTGACCTGCTCTACCTTACCCTGCCGAATTCCCTGAAGGGATAGACCCTTACAAACACCTTGCCGGTGATCTCGCTTCTCTTGATATTGCCCACATCTTCCCATCGGCTGTCCTTTGAATTGTTACGGTTATCACCGAGCACGAAGTACTCGTCATCTCCAAGCAGAATGGGATCAATGGCTCTGTGAGGATCCTCTATGACCTCACGGCCGTAGTATTCCTCAAGTTTCTCACCATTTACGAATATCTCGCCATCTTTGTTGATCTGTACCGTCTCACCGGGAAGCCCTATGATCCTCTTAATGTAATAAGTGGCTTCTTCATATTGGTACGGAAATACGATGATATCGAAGCGTTCGGGATCATGGAAGCGATAGCTTAACTTGTCCACTAAGAGATTATCTCCGTCCATCAGCGTAAACTCCATGCTCTCTCCGATGACTTCCGTGCGCTGTCCGACATAATGCACCACGAGATAAGCCACCAGGAGTACACTCAGTATATAGATACTGGTCCCCAGGAACTCTCTTAACGCTCCTCCTTTTCTGTCTCTCCGTCTGTCTTCTTCTGTTCTCTTACTCATAATGATCCTTTCAAAACATATTACCGGTGTTGTCCCGGTATTCCCCTATGGTCTCTCTAAAGACATCTTCCCCAGTCTTCCTGCGCGGTAGTCATCCATCAAAAGCCTTGATGCCTTGACCATATCTATATCACCGCCGGTCTTAAGACAGCCTCTGACTCTTCCTATCTCTTCCAGTATATGATAGTCCGCCGGGACCTCTCTGTCTATCTTATAATAATCTCTTACCGCATCCGGATAGAGCTTATCTATATAGCTCACAAAGTCAAGCGCCATCTCCTCGGTCACGATGATCTCATCATTGATGGAGCCGATGAACGCCAACCGCATCCCGATCGCTTCATCCTCAAACTTAGGCCACAATATGCCCGGTGTATCCAAAAGTTCAAGAGACTTATTGAGCTTGATCCACT
>JAEEGL012906160.1_pt1 | contig 18814 bp, 18 predicted proteins | sample 9134231 | NCBI WGS metagenome assembly JAEEGL01 (sample SAMN16246548, study PRJNA631951) | gut metagenome | biome: gut microbiome; feature: rumen; material: fiber-attached | host: Bos | place: Iran: Karaj | collected 2018-10 | reverse complement strand
GCGGATGCCTGCAGAAGGCATGGCGGAGTCCGGGTCGAATTTGAGAATCATGAAACATGGTTCAAGGTCATTCTGTCGAAAGTTAATTGCGAGAATGGTACAGGGGAAAGTTCGCAAAAGAAGTTGGGAGAAAAGTTGGGTGGAAAGTTGGGAGAAAATCGTAGGCGAATTATTAGGATGATGGGACAGGATCCTTCAGTGACGACGTTCGATCTCGCGGCAGGAATAGGTATCTCGCAGACTGCCATAGAAAACAACATAACATGGCTAAGGCTACATGGTTATATCCGCCGCGTCGGACCCAAGAAGGGTGGTCATTGGGAGGTTGTTGAGGGGTGATTGGCCGTGTAGAGCGGGTAGAGCGTGTAGAAGGTTTTAGCCGCAAAGGGCGCAAAGAGGGTTAACCACGGGATACACAGAATACGCGGAAAGTGTTTAGCCGTGTAGAACGTAGAACGTGTAGAGCGGGTAGAAGGAGAAACAGGATTAACAGGATTTACAGGATTGGACATCGTGACTGTAGCCGCAAAGAACGCAAAGGACGCAGAGATTTGAACCACGGAATACACAGAATACACGGAAAGTGTTTAGCCGTGTAGAACATGTAGAACGTGTAGAGTGGGGAGGTTTTGTAGATGGAAACAACTTTGACAACTGATAAAAACAACTTCTTTTGCGGCGGACAACGCGCCTGCCGGTTCAGGAGCGCCGCGAGGTTTCGCGGCGAGAAAGAGGATGTTGTTTTTACAAGTTGTTTTTGTTGTTTCCAATAGAACTTACAGGCAAGAACGTGTAGAAGGAGAAAGTGGTATAATATGCGGCACAACATGAGCGGAGAAATGCACATGCGGAGGCGGAGAGACGCCGGGATGAGGTATTCGGCTGCATACCCCACGGGCGCGGAGCGTTGACGTTAGTCTAGTAGTGGAGGAAAGGCATGGATCAACAAATTTTTGTATACGAGACAGACAGTTCGTTGGGTTGTCTGATTAACTTTCCTACAAGAACCCAAGGTGAGGTTGTACTATGAGCAGAAGAATATATTTACCGGAGCTGGAGAGTATAAACATAAAGAATTATACCCTTTATCCAAATGGTTTAGATTATACCTATGACTTTGTTAAAGGTGTCAATCTTGTTTTAGGTGGTAATGGCATGGGTAAGACCACATTTGTCAATATCATCAAATTTGGGCTGATAGGATTGTATAAAAAAGCAAAGAATTTTACGCGAACATATAAGGACAGAGCAATTGTCAAGCGTCTTTTATATCCAGATGATTACTTTCGTGCAAGAAAAGATGATTCTGTGCCTGTAAATGGGGAGGCTACTGTAACGTTACGCTTCAAAATACACGAATACAACTTTGAGGTATGTCGTAGTTTGGATACAGGACAACTTCTATCAGTACTGATCAATGAAGAATGTTTGGCCGGTCAAATTATTGACGAGTGCCGCTACGAAGGACTGAACGAGAAAGAACAGCAACAATTCTTGTTGTATGCATATGAGCAGAAGATTAAATATTACTCAAATCTTACTTTTGATGATTTGATATTTTTTGTCAACGAAATCCTTTTCTTTGGTGAGAACCACAGTACTGTTTTGTGGAACGAAGGTATAGATGGTCGTACGGATGTCCAGAACGAGCTTTTTAACAAATATTTCAATGAGCCAGACTTGGATGAGGAACGGCAAGAGTTGCTACGACAGGCTCGTTACTATGACAGTTTGTCGAGACACAGGTCTGAAGATATGCGCGTGATAACAAAACTTATTGAAAAGATCAGCAGTATTGCCAAAGGTGGGGCAGAATCTCCTTCGCCATCGGTTAATATTGTTACTCTGAAGAACCAGATAGAGAAAATTGGTGAAGAATTATCATCTGTTCATGATAGGCAAGTGTGTCTCAATAATGAGATATCCATTCTTCAGGGTGAGATAAACCGAAGCAGCATGCAGGCCACTAAACTCGATGAGGAAAAGAAGCGCATAGAACGTGAAATGAATGCTTCATTGTGGGAGTCGCTTCATCCCCTATATGATACCTTTATAAGAAATATCCAGTTGAATCACCTTTGCCCTATGTGCAGCCAGGAGTCAATGTATCTGCTAGAAAAGGTCAATGAATCACCTATGCATTGTTTTTCCTGTGGAAATGAAATCCATCAAGTTGCTAATGAGGAGTTGGCGGCGAAATACAAGAGCGTAACATCTGAACATAAGAATATTTATCAGAGCATTGCAAACAAACAACATAAGATACATGCGATTGAGGATATCTTGTCTCAGTTAGATAAAGATTTCCGGGAGAAAGACCTTCAGCGTCGTAGGCTCCAACAGCAATTGCGAGAATTGGAATATCAGCGTTCAATATTACCCGAACCGGACAAACTGCAGTCTTTGGATGACGAACGTAACCGATTAGCTAAAGAGAAAGAGGAAAATCAAAAGAAAAGCGCTACTTGTGCTAAGAAAGCTAAGGCATTGACTGACAGGATAGAAGAAGAAATCCTTTCCAACGTTTCGCGCTTCTCGGCAATATTTGCTAGCTATGCTGGGCATTTTCTTGGTGTCCAATGCTCATTGGAATATGCAAGGTATGGAAATGATAACACCAAGAGGTTTTATCCGATAATTGATGGCAAGGTTAGAAGACAAGAAGAATCACTATCAGAGTCGCAGCGATTCTTTATTGACCACTCTTTTAGGATGAGTATTCTTACCTTTTTTTATCAGACGCCATCTTTTTACATTGTAGAAACGCCCGATAGTAGCCTTGACCTTTCATACGAGCAGAATGCCGCTGGCGTATTCTTGCAGTTTCTGAAGAACCCGAATATTGTTATTGTGACATCAAACCTTAACAATAGTTCCTTTGTCAACTATCTGATAGACGGAACAGAAAAGCAATTTTCCATGGTTGGACTTCCTGACATAGCCAAGAAATCTGCTATTCAAGGAGCTAATGATCAGATACAATCCATCTACAATAACATTAAAAGTAGGATGTGAGTTATGAATGCCAAAGAAGAACTTATGTCGGCCAGTGCCGATATGATGACGATAATAGCCCATGCCAAGAAGATAGGATGGGATACCATTAGTTATAATTCTTTACAGCGGGTTATATACATGATGAAAGTACTCTATTCTTTTTGTCATGAAGAGCCAAATCCATTCGGCCTCTATCATTTCAACATATCCATATTTGGACCGTATTCTGAATTGATTTATAAAAGCCTAACTTTTCTTTTGTCCTCGCAACGTTTGGTGGGCGACAAAGACGGCGATGTGCGCTTGAATTCTTCAGATGGAGTTGATTTTTTAGAGGCTGATAAGATCGTTTGGATTGATACAATCCTTTTGATTCTTGGCAAGTATGGAGAAAACAAGATATTTAGTTTTATTGTCAATGACCCTGCGTACGACGAGTCGGTCAAGGCAAACATATCTTCTGAAATTGATACCAGTCTTGAGAATGACACATTGAAAGTTCTCAACGACTTCAAAAAAGCCTTTGAAGAAACATTGGGCGATACATCGTCTATCAGCAAAGAAGAGTATATCGGATTGTACTTTGATTATCTTTTTGGTCAGATTATTAATAAAGATTAAATGCTATGGGAAAATTCTCGAACAATCCGACATTCAAGCAGTTGCTTGATGCGAAGAAACAAGATATATTGCAGCGCACAAATGACGGCGTGCAAGAGATGCCTCAGTTTCAACGGTTGCTTTCACTGCTGTCAGAATGCCGTCGTAAGAATAAAGAGATTGATTTCAGGCTTGTTATCATAAGTAAGTCGGATTTGTTAAGGCTATCCAGTGATGCAGAAGTCAAGGCTGCGAATCTTTTCAAGAATAACACATTTCTAACAAATAGGATTGTTTATGTAGATTCCGATCTTTCTGTAATAGAAAGTAACAATGAACAAATCCCTGCTAAAAACAATGAAGCTCGTCGGTTGTTTGCATCGATTTCTAAAACTGATGGTGAATGGATTGTATTCCACATAGCACCAAATGCAACTATCAATTATTTCATCAATGGTAAGGATTATGGCGATGGCGTGTTTTATACTCTTGAAGAACAAAATAATTACGAACAGTTGAAGGGCATTAATCAGCTGCAGGAGGTTCTAGATGAATATCGCATAAGCCTTACGCATCAAAATACTTATTTGAAGTTCTTTGTTCCCAGATCGGGGTTGCATGCCTTATATAAGCTAATTGGGCCAACCGAAACGGAGGCGACTTTTGTCTCGAAACACAAGTATCTTCTCAATAATAAGCCCGAGCTTCTTTTCCATGAGGATTTGCGTAATTATATAAAGCAACACATGAAAGTGATTATCTTTCGCGAGGTCGTTCTTGAAAATCTTGACAGACTAGATATAGAGTTGATAGATGAAGGTGGCAATGATTTTTATTTTATTGAGGTAAAATGGGTTGGGATTAGTATACATGAGGATGGAAACAAATTTGGTACGGGATATGAGGCAAGGCCTAGAATTAAGCCCAATGCGGTTATGCAGGTCGTAGGATATATCGATGAACTATTGAGAGAGAAGAAAAATATTAAAATTGGTTATCTTGCCGTTTTTGATGCTCGTAAAGATGATTTGCCGGACACAGGAGAAGGGATAACTGAGGCAGACGTGCCCGAAGAGCTTCGTGAGCATTACCCTCGTTTTTTTAAGCTGAAAGATTTCAGGGTGAAAAACGAGAACCCAAGATGAATGGCTATGAGAAATTATCCTTTAATAGACTGCACACAAAAGTACGATTCCATCATGGTGTTTGACAAGAACAAGAATGTCCTTGTACACAGGTGGTATCCATTTGTTGAAGGTTATTCAAAGGAGTTCATAGAGGATATTCTTCAAGAGTTGCCATTTACCCCGAAATGTGCTTTAGAGCCTTTTTGCGGTAGTGGTACAACGCCGGTCGAGTTGCAGAATCACGGGATCATATGTCATAGTTTTGAAGTTAATCCGTTTATGCATTTATTGGCGAAGGTTAAGCTTGATCAGACTTATGACGCCGCTAAACTTACATCATATAGGGATAAAGTGGCATTAGCATTATCAAGGACAAATCCAAACATACGCGATGTTGAGGAGATCCCTTTTGGCGACACAGTAGTATATAAAAAAGACATTGGTAAATGGAACTTTCATGATGAGTCGCTTGACGGGCTTCTTGATATACGACATTCGATTAAAACGAAGGTTGATGATGTCCGATACAAGAACTTGTTCTTAATAGCATTGGCATCTATAATTCTCCAAGTGAGCAATATGTTTCGCAATGGGAAATGTCTCTCCTATAAAAAGGACTGGGAGGATCATAGATATAGCAGAGCGGATGTTCACCAGCTTTATCTGGATAGGCTGGACAATATAATTATTAAGGATGTAAGTATTATCGCCGCGAAACGTAGCAATGTTTCCAACACGAGTATTTGCCATTATGGCGATGTGTTGTCGAATATATATCAAGTCCCTGATAATACCTTGGATTTGATAGTCACATCGCCCCCCTATCTGAATTCTAGGGATTACACTGACATATATATGTTGGAACTTAAAGTGTTGCAATTAGTCAAGAGTCATGAGGACTTGCGAAAATTGCGAAGGAGCACATTGCGTTCCCATGTGCAGGTTAAGTATGATAAGGTAGAGCCTATAGATAATCAGCGCTTAAAGAAATGCCTTTCTAAAATGAAAGGGTCGGATGTTAACCGATGGAATCCAGATATCTTAAATATGATTTGTGGATATTTTGAGGACATGCAAAATCTTTTTACAGCTCTCTCAAATAAGATGAAAAAGGGTGGTGTTATATATTTCAATGTGGCAAATTCGGCCTACTTCGGAGTGAAAGTGCCGGTTGACTACATAATGGGTGACATAGCAGAAAATTGTGGTTTCTCAGTTCGTGAAATTCGAAAGGCGCGAAACTTGAAAGCAAGCCCGCAACAAAGCGGACGGGTTGGGTTGCTAAGGGAAAGTGTGCTCGTGATTGATCGAAAGTAAAGATGGGACATACAAGCATATTGTATAGGCAAGGATTTGCTTAAAGGTTGATTAGAGAGTTTTGGCTTATAGCAGCACCAGTTTAGGGAAAGGATTGGAATTGATGGGTAATGGATAGTGGGGGCAGAGGAGAATGACGAGAATACTTAGTGGTAAAGAGCGGATTGGCACACACAAGCACCACTTTGAGGAAAACACTGTGATTGCTATGTGAGGGGTGATGGGGGGGGAGCGAATGAAAAAATGGTTTGTCGTAACGCGGTGGAATCGCCGCGGTGGAAAATATGGGGCAAACATATATCGTATTGCAGGCGGTTGCTGTGTGCATTCATGTGTTGGGCGTTATTTGCATTGTGTGTGACAGCAGCACAACTTTGCGGAATGGGCTGTAATTGTTGGGTAGTTGCTCGTGGGTAACAGGATTTTGGGGATGGAAAGTCAGTGGCCGGTAAGATTGCGAATTTGGTAATGTAGCAATGAAAGGAGTTCAGAATGCCAGGAAATAATGGAATAGACACTAGATTGGATATTGATCCTTCAGAAGGTGCTCATTCTGCTACAGAGCATACGGTTGTAGCTTCAAAATCAAAAGATACAACGTTTGCCAAATTATCCAGAGAATTAGAGGACGAAGACCTAAATACACCTGGTGCGCGAAAGCTGATTCTTCATAGATTGGATGAGTTGGAAGAACATCGGGCAGAATTAAGTGGATATAGGGAACAATTCGTCTCCACTGATAAAGAATACGCAGTTCTGAAGGAAAGATACAGATTGTTGAAAGTTGATGTTGGTATTAAAAATCTCATGTCAATTGTGGGTTCGGCTTCACTAGGTTTCTTGCCGACATTATATAGTAGACAGTGGGGTGCTTTAGCGCTATCCATTGTCTTTATTGTCAGTGTAGCATTGATAATTGCTCCATATATTTCGTTGTGGAGTTCTAAAAGTGAGGAGAACAAATCATGAAATTGAAGATAATTGGAATCCGCGATGCAGGAAAATTGCAGGATGAGCGTGTTTTGTTTGAAGCAGAAGGTGACGGGAATGTTGGTCGGTATATTGTACTGATTTCTCGACTGATAGGCGAGAATACCATTTCCTCGCGCGTTCAATATCCATATTGGTTTGCAGACAAGGAAGTTAAGAACGGAGACCTTGTGGTGCTATATACGAAGATTGGGCAATACAACAGTGTTGAGAACAACAATAAGTCTCGTTCTCATTTCTTCTATCAAGGATTAGAGTCTCCATTGCATGCAAGTGCAGATTCATGTGTTGTTCTGATGGATACCGCACCATGGTCATTCTCTTCGAAAAGGATAAGTTGAAATATGCGAGAATGGCGTTTCCAATCAAAATTAATTGTTTTGACTTTTCGTGGCATGATGCAGACCGTGTGGCGGATCTATCCATCGTGGCAAACTTCATGGAAATCTCATTACAGACTGCGACCTTCGATGGGATAGATGCTGCGGTATGCATATTAAAAAGAATTCCTGATGGCGAGAATGTGTGTAGAGAAATGGTTTGGTATTGCGACAAGCGTAGGCGGTAGGACTTATGCGGGAGTGCGACAATTGGACGCGGCTGAACTAGAATCTGGTTTTAGAAGAAAGATATGCCACTGCAACTACTTTCAGACCTAATGATGAGATACACACCAGCACCAACTTCGCTCAACCGCTGTATTTGCTGGGGGCGGTGTGACGGCGGAGGAAGCGAACGAACCGAATGTATCCTGTATTTGGAGTGAGACATGGCTGATGAGATTGATGATTTGATTTTAAAGGTCTTGGAGTTTTATCGCAAGCATCGTGTTGACGGTGATACGCCTGAGGTGTCGGAGCTTGGTGATAAGTTGTTGGCGTTTGCGGTTCGTTATTCACTTGAGGATGAAGTTTGCGAGATGCGCGAAGCTCACTTGCCGACAAGATCAAATCAGCAAATGACAGTTGAGGATGCAAATGCAATTATAAAGAAGTTGCTGTCGCTGCGAAACAAAATTGTTCCATGCCGCGCCGGTGTTAGAGAGGTGTTACATCCGACTATAGTGAGCGTGTCCGAATCGCGAATGAAGTCTGGTCATTATGCCGATGCGGTCGAGGGTGCCTTTAAGGAACTTAATAACGCGGTCAAAGATAGAGTGCGGTCGAGATTGAACAACGAGCTTGATGGGAAGAAGTTGATGCAACGCGTGTTCTCGCCGGATAATCCCGTGCTTTTAGTTGAGGGCGATCTTGATACTCAAACCAATAAAGACACACAGCAAGGATATATGATGATGTTTTCCGGGGCGATGAGTGCAATACGAAATCCTAAAGCCCATGAGAATATGACAATTAGCAAGGATGATGCTATTAGGAAATTGATGTTTGCCAGTATGCTGATGTATAAGTTGGATGCAGCGCAACTAGTGCCAGTAAAGTAATGTCTTCGAACCGTCGAACCTTCCTGAACATAGTTGTCACATACGGGCGGAGTTTGTATGCCCTTGCGTACGGGTTGGTTGTTGGTCGGTGGCTGGAGGCGTTGGGCAAGACGGATTTGGGATAGTATTGGGTTGTTGGCGGCATGACGATATTCGTATTTTCTCTTGAGTGTCGTTGCAAGTCGATTCGATGCATGCGCTGAGGGGCTTGCTGATAAAAACGCGATTGGGTAGTCGCATGTTGAAGAAGCGAGATAGTAACATTGAGGCGTATCGGTGCTTCTTGATGTTTGGCATTGTGGCCTTGCATTGCGCTTATGTTACGCTAGGTTCCTTTACACGAGAGAAAAACATGTGACGGGTTGCTGTTGTATGTTACAGCCCTTGCTTGGGATGGTGTGATGCGTTGGGCGATGGCTTGGGCAAGGTGAAAATGGTATAATGTTCGACCTAGACATGAGCGGAGAAATGCACATGTGGAGACGGAATGAGGTATTCGGCTGCATACCCCACGGGCGCGGAGCGTATGCTGCGGCGGGAAACGAAAACTACTGTGGCAATTTACTGTGGTAATCAAGTGTGACCCTGTTTCCCCCTGACCATTGTGCAGACCCTTTTTGATCATAAAAGGTATTGGCTTTATGGAGCAACTGGATGACAGGTTCTCGGAAGAGGCGAAGATGCTTGCGCGTCTTGCGCCTAAGGCGAGTATGGAGGCTGTTCGCGCGGCATGGGCGCGCGGTTTGTCCGTGACGGTACTCGAAGACGGCAAGATCGTCAGCATTGCGCCCGACGGCACGCGGACGTTTGTCAAGGAGCTTCAGCCGCTATGACGAAGCGTTTCAGAATGATCGCTGGCCCCAATGGATCCGGCAAGTCTACCCTTGCCGGCCTGCTGCGTCGGGACTACGCCGTCAACTTCTATGCTATGCTGAATGCCGATGACATCTTTGCCGAGGTGTCGAAAACACACGCATATCTTCCGTCGCTGCCTGTGGAGGGTGAATCGTTACTGCGTTACGCGCGCCAGTCGGAATACACGCCGCAGACGAAGTCCTATTTCGAGAATGGCGACATCTCCGTCGTGGACGATACAGTTCGCTTCAAGACAGGAGAGGCGATCAATACATATACCATCGCCTTGCTAACCAATTTCCTTCAGAGCGAACACATAGCGAGTGGCAATAGCTTTTCCCAGGAGACCGTGTTCTCGCACCCGTCGAAAGTGGCGGCCCTTAAATCCGCGGAAGAGGCGGGCTACAGGACGTATCTGTACTTTGTGGCTACAAGTGACATTGCCATCAACATCGCAAGGATTGCCAGTCGCGTACAGAGTGGAGGGCACTCGGTTCCGGAGGAGAAGGTCGTGGCTCGATCGAAGCGTACGCTTGAAAATGTTGGCGTTGCGCTGTCATTCTGTTCTAGGGCGTTTTTCTTCGACAACAGCATGCTGGAGATGCGTTTCCTCGCCGAATACTCAAAGGAACGCGGCTTTATCTCCGTGACCGACAATCTGCCGGCATGGTTTGAAACTCATGTGCTTAGGATTGGGAAAAAGGTCTGACCTGTTTTCCAATGTGTTGAAATGCGCGACGAACTGCTGTGCGGACTAACAGGTAGGACAGCATAGGCTCCAATGGAGATAGAAGTGACACGTCAAAGATTCCACACTGAGAGCCGCATGCGGGAAAACCGCACGTTGCGCCTTTGCCATGCTACGGAGTCACAGGCCGGTTCGATGTGGGGCAGCCGCCGAAAACGGCGAAGTCCGTTTTGAGGGTAACCGGAGACCGAGCGGGCGTACCAGATAACAAGGGACGCTCCGCTCTCCTCTCCCCCCTATGGACGCATGTTGGGCAGATTGGGTTGCGGCAATGGCGCTGAGGGGTTGATGGTATGATAGAAGTTAAGAGATTTGTTGATTGTTTGGATGATTCCGGTGTGGGGTTCTTCACCGGTGTGCCGGATTCGTTGCTGAAGAGCTTCTGCGCGTACGTGACGGACACGTGCGGGAAGAATCACGTGATTGCCGCTAACGAGGGCGGGGCGGTCGGATTGGCGGCGGGACACTATCTGGCGACGGGCAAACCGGCGCTCGTGTACATGCAGAACTCGGGACAGGGCAATGCGGTTAATCCGCTGTGTTCGCTTGCCGATCCGGACGTGTATTCCATCCCGATGGTGCTGCTTGTCGGATGGCGTGGCGAGCCTGGCGTCAGGGACGAGCCACAACATGTGAAGCAGGGAAAGGTGACGGTATCGCTTTTCGAGACGCTGGGGATTCCTGCCGAGGTGCTGCCGGACGATGAAGCTGCCGCGCTGGAGATCACGCGGAAGATGGTCGAGCGGGCAAAGGTGGAATCGCGGCCGGTCGCGCTGGTCGTTCGCAAGAGGCTCTTCAAGGAGTACAAGTTGCAGAACAAAATGCCCGATATTTCTAACTTGAAGCGCGAGGATGCAATTCAGGCAATTCTTGAAAGCATTGGGCCAGAGGCGGTGGTTGTTTCTACCACTGGAATGATTTCACGTGAAGTATATGAGATTCGTGAACGTCTCGGACAGGACCACTCAAAAGATTTTCTGACAGTCGGCTCGATGGGACACGCGCTCATGATTGCACTTGGGATTGCGCGCAAGTGCAACGAGAAGAACGAGAACAGGTATGTGATTTGTCTCGATGGTGATGGCTCAAGCATTATGCAGATGGGTAATATGGCGATAGCTGGAGCCGCGCGTCAAGCGAACCTGCTGCATTTCGTCCTCAACAACTCGGCGCATGATTCAGTGGGCGGACAGCCGACAGTTGGTGGACAAATAAGCCTTTCGAAAGTTGCCGAGGCCTGTGGGTACTATGTAGCTGATTCGTTTGATGGTGGTTCTGTCGCAGACTTGAAGGAGATGTTGCGCGAGCGCATCGATCAGGCGATATACTCCTGGGCGTGTGACGATCCTGATACCGTGCAGACAACATTTTTTGAGATCAAGGTGGCAAAGGGCGCGCGCAAGGATCTCGGCCGACCAAAGGAGCCGCCGCAGGTGAACAAGAAGTTGTTTATGGATGTGTTGGAGAGATAGTTTCAGGGTTAGTGGAGTGGTGTGAAGTAAGACAAGGTACAACCCTCAACCCGAAACAAGAAACTAGAAACAAGAAACGCGCAACTATGCCGATGGAGAAATGGTATAATACTCAGCGTTTTGTTTGGTGAATTATGCACCTGCAACAGACAGACAGGAACAGTAAGGTGAGGTATTCGGCTGCATACCCCATGGGCGCGGAGCGTTGACGGGATTCGTCCATGGGGTCTGGCCCCATGGAAGGCCCATGAATAGATAAGCTATAAGCAAATATGAAGATAAAGGCTATACATATTGAGAACGTTCGAGGTTTGGGGAATTGTGATATCACTCTGAATATGATTCCCAATAAACCAAGTGTGTTGGTTGCTCCTAATGGTAGTGGCAAGTCTTCCTTTGCTCTTGCGTTCCAATGGCTGAACAAATTTCGTATGAAGCTGGATGAAGATAATGCCTATATGGGCAATACAGCAAACAAGCCTAGCATGACAATCGAAACAACAGATCCAGACAAAACATTTTTGGCGGATGGAGACAAGAATGAAATCGTTCGTGAATTTGGTATACATGTCATCAACGGTAGCCTAAAGGCAACAATGCCAGGCCTTACGGCAGGTTTTGCTATGGGCAAGGCTCATATAAGTGTCCCCAAAGTGGTTCTGTATGACAGAATACCCGAAAATAAGCAAGTTGTAGATGATTTTGAAACGGTTTATGCGCCTGAAGGCTTGCCTGTAGGATATTTCCCTGTCATCAACGTTCAGCTCAAAGATAATGGATTTATGTCATCATTGGATACAAAATTCCTGAGATGCCCAAAGCGCAAAATGGAGCAAATCATAAGTTTTATTGAGCGTTCAAAAGATTATGCGGGAACTGTTGGTGCACGACACGACAGAATACAGTCGGATGATTATGCTACAATTGCGGACATACCTGCTGTAGCATACTCTATGCAAGAGTTGAAGAAAAAAGTACCGACAGACAGCAATGTTAGATTGATGCTTAAGGCGGTAAGATTGGTGACTCTTTATTACCGTAAAAAGGAAGATTTCGAGGCACGAAAAGCATGCGCTCAGTATAATGAACAGGAGCAATCATGCAAAGAATTGTTTTCAACATTGAAGCAGACTTGGAAAAATATTGCACCGCATAGAGAGGGAAATACATTTACTCTGAAAATTCCAGATGCCCAACGCATATCCAATGGCGAACGTGATATTATTGTCTTCTTGGCTAACCTTTGCAGAGCAAAGTCCAAGTTCACAAAGACAAATAATATACTTATTATAGACGAGGTGTTTGACTATCTTGACGAGGCTAATATGATGGCTGCTCAATTTTACATAACAAGATTTATAAAAAACCTACATAAGGAGGGAAAGAACATTTTCCCTGTCATACTTAGCCATCTGAATCCAGACTATTATAGCCAGCATTACTCATTCAAGGATTTAAAAGTTTATTACCTTAAGCCACTACCACATCCACATGCCAGCGACAATATGGTGAAATTGCTGAGATCCCGCAAGGTTTTGGCACAAGCAGCAGGTCAAGGCGCGGAGGAGGATATTTCCAAATATATGCTCCATTTCCATAGTGACTACACGAAGAATATGGACACAATTATAGGAACATGCCCTGAGCAGTGGGCTAACATCAAGGCTTTCAAAAATTATTGCATGAATCAACTGGACAATTATCTTGAAAATGGAGTTTATGACGCTTTGGCTGTTTGTGTTGCGTTACGCGAACTCATAGAAGAGAGGGTATATAGTGACCTCTCGACGGATGACCAGAAAAATGAATTTCTTTGCAAACATGGTACATTGGCTAAATTGGATTATGCTGAGGCGCAGGGAGTTGACGTTCCAGAATTATACTACTTGCTTGGAAACATTTACAATGACCCAATGCATGTAGATAATAAGAGTAATAAGCTTATCACTCAGACATTGTATTCACGAATGGAGAACAATACCGTTAGAAGTATGATATTGTCAGTCAAAAAAAATAGACTGTGATAAAACGCGCCCCAAAGATAAGCACTTAATTGATGATTGCCTTGTCCTTGATTACATGTGCGACAGTGAGCCAGATAAAATTCATGCATGCAAATTGAAATTTTAGGGTATTGGACATGCTGTAGCCACGAACAGAATTTTTAGATTTCTTATGTCATTGAGTCGTCAAATAATCTTCGATAGCGTTGCTGTATGTGGATGGAAAGATATAAATGATATGGGTAGGCTCTATTGTCGTCAGTGCCAGTAGCAGTGGATGCTTGGTAAGGTACGCATGAAGAAGTCTAATGTTCACAACGTGATTCTGATCATGTCTGGCGGCGTTGGGTTGCGTCATGGCGCGGACTGTCTCAGCAGTACTGTATGATGGGCAGAATGAGGAACAAGGAATTCAGCGAGTTGTGAAGGAGGCGAAAATGAAACATTATTACACAGACGAAAAGAATGCGCAGATTGTAATTGCGCTTTTAAAGGCACATGGAATCAAGCGAGTGATTGCAAGCCCGAGAACAACTCATATGGCGACTCTCACCATCCCCACTTCTCTGAAACCACTGTATTGCCGATTGCGGCGTGAGGGCGGTGGGAACGAATGAAACGAATACGTATCGACGAACTCAACGGAAAAACACGGTTTTGAGGAGTGCAAATCAATACTCACGAACACAACCTATAACTTGCAGAAAATGGCGATTTTTCGACACTCCCCGTTTCCTGCTTCCCGTTCCCCGTTGCCTTTTTAGCGATACATACGAACACAAATATTGGCATATTAGACGATAATATATGCGGAATGATACATTTTTAGGAGTGGCTATCAATACTCACGAACATCGGCATACAAGTAAACACAACAGACTGGTTGTTGGAAAGATTGCTGACTGTTTTGAGCCAATGAGAAGGAGGCTTTTATGGCTGGATGTTACACACATTTGACATTAGTTAGCAAGCTTATTGACAAAAGAGTGCTGAAAAGCATTGGCATAGACGCGCCAATTTCAAAGTTGCTGCGCGAGTGGTCGAATTATGCCTTATTGGGTACTGTCTCTCCCGATTTACCTTATCTGGGTTTTGGCAAGAGATGGGCCGATAGATTCCATTATGAGAAGACCTCTCAAATAGTGCGTGAAGGATTGGTTACATTGTTTGGCAAGCCTTTTGATGATGTTAATACCCAAAAGCAGATCGCCTGGCTATTTGGGTATGTGACACACCTAGTGACAGATCTTTATATCCATCCTGTTATTGAGATGAAGGTGGGTCCGTATGCGGAGAATGCGACGGAGCATCGGATTTGTGAAATGAATCAGGATGTTTGGATCTTGAAAAAGGAGATGTTCAATGATGTTGGAAGATGCGAGATTTTCGACAATACTATTAAGACGTGCACTGAAAAAGGAGCCGAAGGGTATTTTGTGGACAAAGCCATTTCAAAGCTCTGGAAGGCGTTGATCAAAAAGGTATATTCGCCACGATTGAGCCCAAGTCCGGGAAGATGGTATTTCTGCTTTGTCGCTTTGATGGATAAGTTCGCGGAGAATCCAGATAAGCATTTAATCATAACAAGGGAGGCGTTAAAGAACTTTCACTATGGCTATCCGTCGGAACCCAATATAGTTTATGTAGAAAATCTCCGCCGGCCCAATGGAGGGAGCGTCGATTTTTATGAGGTTTTCAATGGTGCGGTAGAGAATGCTAAAGTGTATTGGACTCAGATTGCTAAAGCCATAAGCACTAAAGATGTTTCTTGTTTTACTTTGCCAGATGGAAACCTCGATACGGGCAGACTGCTTTCTGATCCGGAAACATCAATCTTTTGGAAGTAATACTTATGATTTTGAGATTTCAGATTGTATTGGTCACGCTGTTGTTGATAGCCTTAAATGGGTGCAGATATGCATCTGTTGACAGCCAATGTCCAGAGAGCAGAACAAGGTGCTATGAGGCCCAAACAAGCCTAGTGCGGCGGTATACGGAATTATTGGATGTCCGTCTTGAAGATATGTCTTCAACAAATTTGACAGTTCTGTCTTCAAATGAAGTTGCAACGCTATTTAAATCAATATGTGAAACGCATGCCCATATAACAAGACTTTCAGAATATCATCAAGAGGTGCGCCATTTAAATGGCGATGTTATTGTCCGCCTCGCTGAACCTATAAGCAATGAAACGGTCTTTGAAGATGCGTCTTGGACACCGCTTTATGTTGACTATCTTGGATATACAAACAACATTGCGCGCCCAAAGGATTTCATCATTACTTTCCCTGAAGATAATTGAAAGAGCTTTGAACTATGAAGTGTGGAACTAAAATTCATATGATAGCTGTCTCACGGCGGAATTGCCGCAGGCGTTAGGGAAACGTATACCGTTAGGGAACGTATACGGTAAAGCATATAGAGAAGAGTCTCATAACGGTTTGGCCGAGAATAAATAATATGGGTGGTCGAAGAGATACGGAGATGCCATTGCGTGAGAAGCGTGCGCTTTACCAGCGTGCTGCTTGCATGTGCGAATTTTCAGGTTGTGCCGAACCGCTTTTTTTTGATTTGATATCAGGTGAAACCGTCAATAATGCGCAGCTTGCACATATAATACCCTCATCTGCAAACGGACCAAGATGTTCAGAGGATGATGGCGCGTACAATGTTGACGATCCGGAAAATAGGATTTTATTGTGTAGAAAGCATCATGAGCTTGTGGACGTAGACGAAACGTTTTATAACTGTGTTTTGTTGCGTGATATGAAGCGAGCGCATGAAACTAAAGTTGCCGGACTTATGAAGGCGATGAAGGCCGATGCGGCATATCCTTTAATTTACACGAGCAAAATTAAGGGCGAATCTTCGCCTTTCGTTTCAGATGCACAGGTTAATCAGGCGGCCGTGTCAAATGGGCATCCATTGCTGCAAGCGACACCAGAAAGAATCACTGTAGATTCTGAAATTGAGTATGCCACAGATCAATATTGGGAAAAACAGTCAGAGAAATTAGTGCATCGAGTCGAAGCTTTCTTGGAAGATGTACGATCAAAGGGACAGAATCTTAGATTGGCGATCTTCCCCATCGGGCCAATTCCTCTTATCGCAAAACTAGGTAGTCTGTTGACGAACACCCTTCAACTTGATGTATTCCCCAAATTACGCAATCCAGAGTCGTGGTGTTGGCAAGATGCGGGGGAGACCAACATTTTTAAAAGCGAGTGGCTGAAGAAAGATGGGGGGACAATGGGACATGTAGCCTTAATTATGTCCATTTCAGATAATATCGGAAGCCGAGTTTTAGAAGAAGTTTCATTTGATGGGGTTCCAGTTTGTCACATACTAGCTCAACGAGCGGCATTGGACCCAATAAGAACTAAGGCAGACCTTAAGGGGTTTGATGATAATCTTTATGAAGTGATTGGGGCTATTCAGAATGAATATGGCTCCGACATAGAGATCGATGTTTATCCTGCCATCTCTAATGTTGCGGCGTTTTCTGTTGGGTACAAACATATGCCACATGTGCACCCAAAGTTGAACATATATGAGAATTTGGGTAAGACTTGGCGGTACGCATTGTCAATTGGAGGTTGAGTATGGAGACGGTAGAGAGTATATTACGCAGAATAGCCGCGAAACTTGATATCTCGGACACCATGGCTCAAAAAGCGAAAACTGCTTACGAGGCGGTGGGAGCATATTTGCAGAGTGAGCTTGAGGATCGGTATGTCGTAGATATTCATCCACAGGGGTCTTTTAATCTGGGAACTGTGGTAAAGCCAACTTTTGGGAAAGATGAATATGACATAGATCTTGTTTGTCTTCTCAACGATAAGAACGGATATAAGCCTGTGACTACATCAGCTTACTCTTTGAAGAACGATGTGGGCGATTCTCTCAAGAGTAGCGAACGATACAAGGATAAACTTGATGCGGAAGGGAAAAGGTGTTGGACGCTACAATACAGCGAATTTCACATGGATATTCTCCCTTGCCGATCCGCAGCGTTGGAATATCAGCCATCGGCGTCTGAAATTGAGCTAACAAATAAAAATTCGGATGGAGCATACTCTTATTTGCCTAGCAATCCGAGTGGGTATAGGCAATGGTTTAGAGAACGAATGCGCGTTAACCTAAACGAATCCGAATTTCGGAATTTTGCACTTGAAAAGTTGGCGGCAGGTGAAATAGAAAAGGTACCAGAATATAAGTTTAGGACACCACTACAAAGAACGATTCAATTACTGAAGCGTCACAGAGACGTGTTTTTTTCAAGATTGCCAGAAGAGCGACGCCACAATAAGCCGATATCGATGATAATCACAACATTGGCGGCAATGGCGTACCAAGGAGAAAGAACTATTGTAGGCGCATTAACACAAGTTCTTATGCGAATGACTGATGGGATTTCGCATGATGATGAAGGCAACACGGCGATATGGAATCCTGCTGTATTGCGTGAGCGGGAGAACTTTGCAGAAAAATGGCGAGATGCGCCTGAAAAAGAGTCGGAGTTCAATGTTTGGTTGTGTAAAGCAAGAAAAGATTTTACGTCAATACTTGGGGGTGATATAGGAAAGGAAAACCTTGGGCGAATAAGGCAGATTTTTGGAGAATCTGTATCAAATGCCGTTTTTTCTGAGGCAGGAATACATGATACAGCAGCTTTTGAATTTCCATTGGCCTTGTATCAAACGGCATCGATATACGATTTGTTCCATGAGGACCATCGATTGAAAGCACCAGGGCGAGATCGAATCAGAGGATGGGTTAATGTTAGTGGATGGTATGTTTCCCCTCAGACAAAGAGACTTTGGCCCTTTACGAGTAATTCTATGCCCTTGAGTAAGAATCTTGATTTAGTTTTCCGAATGAAAACAAATATCCAGGGGCGTTATAATGTGATGTGGCAGGTCGTAAATACCGGCAGTGAAGCAAGTGCGGCGAATTGCTTGCGAGGTGATTATGGCGGAGGTACAAGTGGTCGCGATGGTTATGGAGATTGGCATAAAGAGCAAACAAGATTTTCAGGCACACATTATCTAGTATGCTATGTTATGCAGAACGGGGAGTGTGTAGCCAAAAGTTCTGAGTTCGTGGTGAATATCAAGTAATTATAAGTATGACCCCCAATCGTCGAATTCTGCCAAACATTGTTGCCACATACGGGCGGAGTTTGTATGCGGTTGTGTGCGGGCGGTTCTTTGGTCGGTGGGCTAGCGGCGGTTGGAACGATAGGGCTGTTTAGCGGGTGGAAT
>JAEEGL011163786.1_pt1 | contig 18814 bp, 20 predicted proteins | sample 9134231 | NCBI WGS metagenome assembly JAEEGL01 (sample SAMN16246548, study PRJNA631951) | gut metagenome | biome: gut microbiome; feature: rumen; material: fiber-attached | host: Bos | place: Iran: Karaj | collected 2018-10 | reverse complement strand
GCTTTCAAAAATACCCCCAGACAAACGCCTGAGGGTATCTATCAGTGCTGGAACGCAGAGTCGAACTGCGGACCTCATCACTACCAATGATGCGCTCTACCTCCTGAGCCATTCCAGCGAACCACGCCCGTCTATCCTACCAAAGTAACAGAAAAAAGTCAACAGGATTATTTCAGTTACTATTCAACACCTCCCGGGCTTTTTCCAGCTGATTGTCCCGGCCGTTCTTTTTATAAAGATCGGGGTCAAATTCTATGACCACATCGGGTTCTATTCCCTTCCCCTGAATATTAAGTCCCTTGGGGGTGTAGTACTTGGCATTGGTCAGTTTTATTGCTGAGCCGTCAGTCAGGGGATAGAGATTCTGCACTATACCCTTGCCGTAGGTAGTGGTACCCACAACTTTTGCCACTCCGTGATCCTTCAGTGCTCCCGTCACAAGCTCACTGGCGCTGGCACTTCCGGAGTCCACCAGGACAACCATGGGCATATTAAGTTCCTCGGGAGTTACCGCATTATAATCCCTGCGGTCACCCTGATTATCCAGGGTATAGGTAACCACTCCCGTTCCGATAAGGTCGTCAGTTATCCTTACAGCTGCATCGACCATTCCTCCGCCGTTACCCCTGAGATCCAGGATCAGCTTCTCCATCCCCTGTGACTTAAGATCCTCAAGAGCACTTTCAAACTGTCCCACAGTAATATCATCGAAGGATCCGATCATGATATGTCCGGTCTTATTTTCCAGCATATTATGGCTAACGGTAACTTCCTCCACTTTTTTCCTGGGAATGGTGAATTCCACCTCATCCATATTATCCCCACGGAGAAAGACGATATTTACGCTTGTGCCTTCCTTACCGCGGACCATATCCACCAGATCCGAAATAGGAATGCCTACGGCATCATTTCCGTCCACCTTGTAGAAGATATCTCCGGCCTCCACTCCGGCTTCTTTTGCGGCAGAATCTTCTGATGTAAAACCTGCCACCTCAAAAAGACCCTGTTCATTCTCAACTATTGTAACTCCGATACCCTCAAATGAACCCTGCTGGGACTCCTGTACTCTGGAATACTCTTTTGCACTGTAATACTCAGAGTATTTATCATTAAGTGATTCCACCAGACCCTTATACATCCCCTCTGCCCGGTCCTCCGGGGTATTTCCTAAGTCGTCATCCTCCTGATAATCCAGGTAATAATAGTCAATATAATCGTTCAGAAGATCTATCTTTTGTTTTGTCTCTGATGTAAGTATGCTGTTTCCACCGGAGGTAAAGCCTCTCCCGAGGATCAGATTATGGACGGATTCACCGAAGAGAATCAGCATCAGTATAAATAAAGCCACAAGGAGTCCGATGATGACACCGCCCCAAAAACCAGGTTTTTCTTTCATTTTATATTAATCCTTACTTTTTTAAGTATTTCCAGGGGGAGACATATGACCCCGACTGCCTTACCCCGAAATGGAGATGGGGACCCGTACTCCTGCCGGTGGAACCCACCGCAGCGATCCTGTCTCCCCTTGAGACCTCCTGCCCCTGGGATACTCCGAGAGAAGAGCAGTGCATATAAATTGTGATAAGGTCATCCCCGTGATCTATCATAATATAATTCCCCATGGTAGGCGAATAATCCGCCGCAACCACCTTTCCGTCATAGGCTGCTAGTACCGGGGAGCCGGAAGGAGCCGCAAGGTCAATGCCGTTATGCATCATCTCCACTCCTAGTGTGGGATGCATCCTCATCCCGTAATCATCAGATACCCTTGTATAATCCGGGGCAGGAAAGGCAAATTTCCCACCGTCGTATTTTCGCCTCTGCTCTTCTGCCAGGGCAGCTTTCTCTGCTTTTATTGCAGCTTCCAGTGCCGCAATCTGTGCTGTCTCTGCAGCAATCATACTTTCATATTCTTTTACAAGTGCTTCTTTGTCGCCGATAAGCGATTCATATTTTTCAACCTGAAGAGCCTTCTCATCTATTAAGGAATCGAGCTTTGCCTTCTCTTCTTCCTCTTCTTCCGCCTTTTTTTCAAGGGAGGCTTCCTCTTCTTCCAGGTTATCAAGTGCCTCTTCCAGCGTTTTCTTTGCTTTTGCAAACTCCTCTAATTTCTGTTCATCATATTCCCGGATCCGCTTTATATACTCACTGCGGTTTAAAAATTGTCCGAAATCAGCTGAAGAGAAAAGGAGCTCCGCATAAGCTGAATCCCCGGCCTCATACATAAAGCGTATCCGCTTTTTCATATCGGAATACTGGGTCTCCACATCCTCCTTGGCTTCCCGTACATCCTCTTTTGCCTCTTCTATCCGGACCTCATTCTCACTTATGGAGAGCCGGAGCCGGTCCAGTTCATTCTGGCTCTCATCAGACTGCCTGTCCAGTTCTTCAATATCGTCAAGCACCTGATTCTGGGCCGCAGATAATGCGTTTATCTCTGACTTTGCGGCATCACTTCCGCTTTTCAAAGTCTCCCGGTTTTCTTCTGCATTTTTTACTTCTTCCTCTTTTTGCCGGATAGACTCGTTTGTCAGATTTTCACCCGAATAAGAAGAGGAAGAAGAGCCCTCTTCTCCCTCGCTTTTTTTCGATTTATCCTTCTTTGCCCCGAATACATCTGTCCTGTCTCCACCTGCAGCAGTTAAGATGCAGATAAGGAGCATAAGACACAGGGCTTTATGTAAAAGTTTCTTCATACTCTGAGGTGTTTACGGGCTGTTACAAAACTTCCGAGAAATCCTATGCCGGCACCGAGGATCAGGGATGCGGGAACAAGGGTGGTAAAGATCTCCGAGATCGACAGGAACTGCAGAAGAGAATCCAGCACTGCAAATCTCTCAACCAGATATTCGATAGCTTTCTTATAAATAATGTAGATCGCAGCCAGCGGAATGGCGGCTCCCACGAGCCCAAGTATCATTCCCTCTATCACAAAGGGTGCACGGACCACGAAATCCGTAGCGCCGATAAGCTTCATTATGGATATCTCCTCCCGGCGAACGGTAATACCTATGGCAACGGTATTGCTGATAAGGAAGATGGATACCGCAAGAAGGATCAGGATTATTCCCATTGATACATAGCCGATAAGAGAATTCACGCTGGTGAGCATGGTGGCCACAACAGCGGACTTCCGCACCTGTCTCACTCCGGGCAGCGACTCAATATATGTCACCAGATTCTCCTGCATGGAGATATCATTCATATAAATCTCATAATTGGAATCCTCTGCCAGGGGATTATCGTCTCCGAAACTGTCTACGTAGTCCCCCAGATTCTCAGCCTTAAAGGATTCCCACGCTTCCTCCGCTGAAACATACACAACCTTGGAGACCTCTGCTCTTTTTGATATCTCATCTCCGATAACCTGTATGTCTGAATCAGGCAGCCCCTCGTCAAAAAACACGGTGATGGCCACGCCGGACTGGGCCTGGCGGACGATATTGGAAAAATTGAGCACAATGGAATAGAACATCCCGAACAGAAAAACGCAGGATGCTATGGTTGCAATGGTCGCCAGTGAAAATATCTTGTTTCTGAAAATGTTTTTAATGCCCTGTCCCAGAGCATAGAAACAGGCACTAATCTTCATCTATGTATCCGCCTTTTTTCTGGTCGCTTACTATCACGCCTTTTTTCATGGTAATGACCCTTTTCCGCATCTCATTTACTATCTCGCGGTTATGGGTCACTATTAGAACCGTGGTTCCGTTCTTATTGATCTGCTCCAACAGCTTCATTATCTCCCATGTATTCTTGGGATCCAGATTTCCCGTAGGCTCGTCTGCAAGAAGGATGGGCGGATCATTTATTATAGCCCTGGCCAGTGCCACTCTCTGCTGCTCACCTCCGGAAAGCTCTTTGGGCTTACTCTTGTATTTCTCAGCGAGACCCACAAGGGACAGCACACCCGGCACATTTTTCCTGATCTCGCGGCCCGGAACAGAAATGACTCTCTGGGCAAAAGCCACATTTTCATAAACATTCCTGTCCTTAAGCAGGCGGAAATCCTGGAACACCACTCCTATCCCCCTGCGGTACTTGGGGATCTTCCGGTGCTTCAGTTTCACGACATCAGTATGGTTGACTATGATCTTTCCGCTTGTAGGTGTGAGTTCACGGAGCAGCAGTTTTATCAGGGTAGATTTTCCGGATCCGGAGTCCCCGACGATAAAAACAAACTCTCCCTTTTCAATGTGAAGGCTCACGTTATTAAGTGCAGGTGAGCCCATTGAAAATGATTTATTTACGTCTTCCAGAATTATCATGACTTTTCCTTTAGTAATTCGTATCTTCCATGTACTTCATATATTTCGCCACCATAAGTGCGATCTTGAATGTTATGGCATCTTCAAAAATCCTGAGATCCAGACCTGTAGTTTTCTGCAGTTTATCCAGCCTGTATACCAGCGTGTTCCTGTGAATGTAGAGCTGCCGGCTGGTCTCGGATACATTGAGGGAATTTTCAAAAAACTTATTGATGGTGGCCAGCGTCTCGTTATCAAATTCTTCAGGAGTCTTTCCCTCAAAGATCTCCTGTATGAACATACGGCAAAGAGGTATTGGCAGCTGGTATATCAGCCTGCCGATCCCAAGGGAAGAATATGCCACCACGTTTCTTTCCTCAAAGAAGATCTTCCCCACATCCAGAGCCATCTTTGCTTCCTTATATGAACGGCTCACATCTTTTATGTCCTCTATGGTCGTTCCATAAGATATTCTGATCTTTTCCTGCCCGTCCTTTTCCAGGCGTTCCAGCATCCCCTGGGCTATTTCCTTATTCTCCTCTGCCGGATCCTCCTGCATCATTTCATGAACCACTATCACGTTCTTCTCATCGACCACCGTGACAAAATCCGTGGGAATGGAAATGAAATGATCCCTCATACTCTCGAGAACCGTAGCATTGGTATCGCTCTCTGCCTCCACCAGGAAAACACTTCTCTTTACATCCGTAGCGATGCGGAGCTTCTTTGCCCTGTTAAATATATCCACCAGGAGCAGGTTATCAAGGATAAGATTCTTTATAAAATTGTCCTTGTCAAATCTCTCCTTATATGCAACCAGCAGACTCTGGATCTGGAAAGCCGCTATCTTTCCAACCGTGTAGGCATCCTCACTGCCTCCGTTTATCACCAGAACGTACTCCAGCTGTCCGTCATCATCATGTATCTTAAAAAACTGATAGCCGTGTATTTCCTGGCTGTCAGCAGGAGATGAGGCAAAGGAAACAATATCCCGGGGTTCTGCGTTCTCCGCTATGAAGGTGCTTACCAGTGTCTTTCCCTCCGTGTCAAATACACACATATCTACTCTGGTTATTTCCTTCAGTCCGTCGATGGTATTCTGCAGTATCTGGTTTGAGATCATATTCCGCTCCTTTAAGCGTTTGTTCATTTGTACCTTTTCTAGTTTAATACAAAACGACAAAAAATGGAATACTTTTCCCGATTATTTTTGTGCATTATTTATAGGAGTGTTTTCCTTCTCATAATTATCAGCTGCTTTCCTGAATACCCTTCTCAGTATAAAGTCCCCGATACCGCCGCGTTTTACATATCCGTCGCTGTCCACTCTTAAGGAAACATCCCTTATTATGACGATAAGCTGGGTGTTCAGTTTCATTTTGTTTTCCCTGATAAAGCTCTCCGCCCCGGGTGTTTCCAGATTCATAATAATAACATCCGGAAGACAGTTATTTACTTCATTAACGATGAAATCATCTCCGGTAACCTCGTCCCTTGCAGCCCCTGATACAATATTAAGTTCTCCGGAAAAGCCCCGGAGGGATTCCTTAAGGCTGTCAAGCTTTCCAGCTGTCTGGGAAATAAGAAATACGGGTCTCCCTTCTTTTGACAGCTTCCGAAGAAGTCCTTTCAGGAAGAGGTTGCTCTCGATCTCCCTGGCCCTGCTCCTGCTGTGGATATTAGCGGCTTCCAGAATATCATTGCTGGTAAGCACGACCATATCCATGGCCTCCAGATCTTTTTTTATCTCTTCGTCATTTGATGCCCTGAGTAGAATATCGTGAGTGATAAAATCCACGGTATTGCATATCCCGTTATTTAAGTACAGGGTAACTCTGCGCATGGATTCCCTTGCGGAATAGTCTTTTAACTGTACACCTAGTAACGTAACTTTTCTCATAGGGAAGTATTATAACACACATTATTATATTCCTCAAAAAACTCCGGTCTGTGTTATAATCCTATACATGGATCGACTGAAGAATAGCGGAAAAATCCTGACACCGGATAAGTCACTCTTTATCCTGGCAATATGCGGCAGCGCCCTCTATATCTCCCTTATATTCAATGACAATCTATGGGTGGATGAGGCTTTCACGGCAGCCCTTATCCGGGGCAGCTTTCCTGATATGATAAGGGACACTGTCCATGATACACTGCCCCCCTTTTATAATATACTGGGTTTTCTTGCGGTGTCCGCATTCGGCTTTTCATCAACTGTGCTGAAGTTCTGTTCCTGCCTTCCGATGATACTCCTCCTCTTTTTCGGGGGAAGGAAGTTATACTCCCTCAAAGGTTTCCGGACTGCTTTTTTCTATGAGCTGTTCCTTATTTCCATGCCCCATTTTCTCCATTACGGCGTTGAGATAAGGATGTACAGCTGGGGCGTTTTTTCCTGCGGCATGGCTGCACTTTTCTTTCTGGAAATAATGGATGATAAAAAAGCATTCCCAGGTTTTACGCTTTTTACTGCCTTTTCCGGCTATATCCACCATTTCGCTCTTGTAACGTGCGGAATGCTATGGCTTGTACTTCTGATAAAAACGATCCAGGAAAAAAAACGGGACAGGCTCATTACCTTCCTTAAATACCTTGGGCTTTTCTTTATCCTTTATCTTCCCGGACTTATCCTTACCGCCCGGCAGATAAAGAATGCCAGTTCCTATTTTTCCATGGCTCCTTTAAGTATATCGAGTTTCTTAAGCGATCTCCGCTTTCCTTTCGTAACGAACCTTACTCCCCTTTCTGCACTGCTTCTTATCACGGTAATATTCACCGCGGCACCGCCTTTTTTCAAAAAAGAAAAAAGCATCCCGTCAGAAGGACTGCTGCTCATATCCGTGATCTTTCTCACGTTATTTTTTGCCTATTCGGTCTCCTTCTTAAGCGGACGGAGCCTTTTCACAGCCAGATATCTGGTCCCCGCCCTGTCGGTTTTCTGGCTCGGGAATGCGGTTCTCTGGGATAATGCCATATCTCTTACTGATGAAAAAAATTACCTTACCCCTTTTCTAATTGCCCTTATCGCTGTCACCGGCGTTACCGGATATCTGATGACATTCAGGGAAGAATACGGCAAGAGCGCTGAACCCATGAAAAACTACTTTGAAGAAAATATAAAAGATGGCGACGCCTATATCATAGACGAGCCTGTTCCCGAGATTGAGATATGTTTCAGGTACTATTTCCCGGATCTTGAAAAAACAGACTGGGAAAATGCGGATAATATAAAAGGAAATCTCTGGTATATAGAAAAAAACGGACCGGAGGACTCTATTGAAAATGCAGAAAAATACCGATATAATTTAATATATATACATAGCTTTTTCTTCGACCGCTATTCTTTCTCCCTGTACAGGGCGGAAAAGTCAGAAGAATAAGCTGCAATAATCCTTAAGAAGGGGGTGGACATATGGATGTGTCATCATTAGCGATGCCCGATATTGCCGGACTTTCGATGGTACTGGCGAAAAATGAAACCCTGCAGGATGTGGGGACCGCTCTTCTTTCAAATGCTCTCGATGTTCAGGAGAGCGTTGGGCAGGCTACCGTCAGCATGATGGAGCAATCTGTAAATCCTGCGGTAGGAGCGAACATCGATATACGGGCGTAAGAAACGGTGATACCGGATTTATGGCACATGCTTAGTGCATGTGTCATATATTATGTCTGAAAATACAGTCATGATCATATCTGCATCTGAAGAACCGCCGTGATCCCCATTTCGGCTATAGCGATCACTATCCCTATCACTACAGGCACCGTCCAGACAGGCGGTCTTTTCACTAAAGCAGTATTTCCGTCACTTAGAACTATCTTCAGGTCTTTCCCGTGGAATATGCGGTGAAGCCTGAACTGTCCCCCGGGCTCATTTTTTGCTATAAGCTTCAGCATAAAGAAAGCGAGGGTAGTGAATAGTACCGAAAGAATGGCAAAAAACGCAAAGGTATAAAGGATGTCTGCCCTGGAATACACGCTGTCATATGCATCCGGCATATATTTTTCCACCATAAAGGCTCCCACAACCCCGCCGAGATTGATCATAAAATGTCCGATAAGTCCCGGCCACAGGCTTCCCGTCACCTCATCCAGTATACCGAAGGCTATACCTAATACTATGGCGTAACTCATCTGGTTCAGATTGAGATGCATCAGCCCAAAAAGGAGAGCCTGGAGCACAATGGCAGAAAACAGCCTCCCGGACTTCCGTAATCCTGCGTAGATTATGCCGCGGAAAGCCAATTCCTCCGCAAGGGGACCGATAACAGCCATAATAAGAGCTACTGCAGCGAAAGAACTGTCTTCATTTATGTATTCCTTTGCAATGCCTGCTGCCGCATTATCCGAAAATAAAAGTGAAAGAGCATTTACCGCCGATACCAGAGGCTCTATGCAGATCATAAATATCACAATAAAAACGCAGGTGGAAAACTTAAGTCTCCTGAAACGGAATATCTCCTCCACCTCAGAACCGCATACCGTGGCCACTATCAATCCCGGCAGAAGCACTATGCTCTCGCTCAGGATTATATTCTGAAAAAGGGACAGCGTGACGGAGCCTCCGTTCCATGCCGAAAGGGACACAAGAAAAGAGACTCCGAGAAAGATCAGCATTATCAAAGTAAATACTATGCCGGACCTTACCGGCGTCATACCTTTGATCTTCACTGGTTCATCATGAAATTAACGAGTTTATCGATATCCTCAGGCTCATAAGCAACTATCTCAAGCTCAGAAATGGTACCGTCTGAAAAGATATTTGCCATGGATACATACTGGGAGAGCTTACTCTTTAAGTTAAGACGGTCACCCTCTCCGGTAACGAGCTCAACCTTGCCCTTGCAGCTGTCAACAACCTTAAAGAACTTATCGATGTCTGTAATATTAGTAACTTTCATTGGTAAATTAACTCCTTTCTCAAAAAAACTATTGCTTATAGTTTAGCATCTTTTTTTAGTCTTGCAACCTCTTCTATGGTTTCAGCGGTGATCTTTACCTTCCCTTCCTTCATAAGATGCCCTACTGCCCTCTTAAAAGCGGCTTTGCTCATATGGAAGGTCTCCCGGATAAGTTCCGGATCTGCTTTATCGGTAAAAGGGATGCACCCCCCGTTTGAAGAAAGAAAGCGAAGCACCGTTCCGGCATCATCATCCATCTGAAGATAAGCTTTTTTCCTTATGGAAAGATCCAGTTTCCCATCCTCATGGACTTTCACCACACGTGCGCATATCCTTTCCCCTGCACGGGCTTCCCCGCTGAAATCCTTTGCAGGGATAAGGGCTGAATATTTATCGTCCACCGCCACAAAAGCGCCGAAATTACGGCTTATCTCATAGAGAGTGCCCTGCACCTCTTCATCTTCTTTGTAAGGTGACTCTGTGGAAAGGTACTCATATACCTTCATGGTGGCGGCCAGCCGTTCACTCTTATCTATATACATAGCAGCAAGGACAAAACTCCCTTCCCCTGCCCTGTACGTCTGCTCGGAAAAGGGAAGGAGCAGATCCCTTTCCAGACCGATATCGAGGAATGAGCCTATCTTTGACACTTCCTTTACTTTTAAGCGTCTCACTTCCCCAAGGGTGATGAGCGGTTTTGAGAGCGTTGCAATAAGCCTGTCCTTAGAATCCCTGTAAATAAAAACCGTAAGTTTATCTCCCGGTTTTGACTTCTCCGGAAGCTGATTCTTTGGAAGCAGCACTTCCTTTTCCCCGGTTCTCTCAGCATCACCGGCTCCTGAAAGGTAAGCACCCTGGGGCAGGATCCTCACAATCTTCAGCTCCTGTATTCTTCCTAATTCAATCATTGATGATAAGCTTTGTTCTCACTATCTGTTCCAGTATGTCTGCCGTTCCGTCTATCCCGAACCTCTCAGTGTTTATAAAGATATCCTTATGCGCCGGATCGTCCTGCATATAGCCTGCATAGTGAAGATAATAATTATTACGGGCTTTTTCGGCTCTCGGGATCACTTTCTTCGCCTCGGCCTCAGTCATGCCGAGATATTCGACACAGTTCTTTATCCTGTAATCCAGTGAGGAAAAAAGATATACATGGAGAGCGTTCTCCTTATTTCTCAAAACATAATCTCCGCAGCGTCCGACGATTATGCAGGACTGGAGCTCCGAGAGCCTCTGTATCACGTGGGACTGCGCCGCAAATATCTTATCCTGTCTGTTCCTGGGGCCGTTTCCCAAAGGGTAGAGCTTTTCAAAGATGGAGTCCCTGCTCCCGTCGTTCAGTTCCTCTTCCTCCAAAACCTCAGCCGCGGGGATCTGAAGTTCTTCCGCTGCCTTATCCACCAGATCCCTGTTGTAATACTCGATCCCCAGCTTTTCCGAAAGCTTTTCCGCCACGGGAAGTCCCGCTGCACCAAACTGTCTGGCAATTGTTATAACGTAATTCATATTTATTCTCCGAGATATGCCTTTCTTATTGAATCATCGTTAAGCAGCTCCTCTGCCCTTCCGGAGGAGGTTATGGTTCCTGTTTCAAGGACATAGGCCCTGTCCGCAATATTCAGGGCTTTCCGGGCATTCTGTTCCACCAGGAGCACCGTTGTGCCGTCCTCATGCACCTGCCTTATGATATCAAAAACCTCATTTACCATAATGGGAGAAAGTCCCATGGATGGTTCATCCAGCAGCAGGATATCGGGCTTTGACATAAGCGCCCGTCCCATTGCGAGCATCTGCTGTTCACCGCCGGAAAGGGTACCGGACACCTGTCCACGTCTCTCCTTTAATCTCGGGAAACGGTCGAATACCATTTCCATGGTGGATGCGATCTCGCCCTTGTCCTTCCTGGTGTAGGCTCCCATACGCAGATTATCTTCAACGGTCATATCGGCAAAAACCCTTCTGCCTTCCGGAACCTGGGAAAGCCCCAGCGCCACCCTTTTATGTCCCGGCACGCGGCTGATATCCGTTCCGTTAAACAGTATCTCTCCGGCCTTAGGCTCAATAAGCCCGGAGATAGTATGGAGTGTGGTGGTCTTTCCTGCTCCGTTGGCGCCTATGAGCGCCACTATCTCACCCTTGTCCACGCTGAAATTTATTCCCTTTAAGGCCTGTATCACACCATAATATACATTTAGATCTTTTATCGTTAAGAGCATCATTCATCCCCCAGATATGCCCTGATGACCTCGGGATCCGAAAGGACTTCCTTCGTTTCACCCTGAACCAGAACCTTGCCGAAATTAAGCACCGTAAGCAGTTCGCAGATACCGGAAACCAGCTTCATATCATGCTCGATAAGAAGTATAGTCATTTCAAACTTATCCCTGATAAGGCTTATGGTCTCCATAAGTTCTGCAGTCTCATTGGGGTTCATTCCCGCTGCGGGCTCGTCTAAAAGAAGTATCTTCGGCCCGGTGGCCATTGCCCTTGCGATCTCCAGTTTCCTCTGCTGCCCGTAGGGAAGGTTTGACGAAAGAATGGAGGAGACCGTATCCAGTCCGAATACCTTCAAAATGTCTATGGCTTTCTCATCCATTTCCTTTTCGACCGACCTGAATCTCCCGCAGTGGAACATGGATTCAAAGGTGGAATACTTAAACCTTCCGTGAAGTGCGGTCTTTACGTTATCAAGAACGGAAAGCTGATGAAAAAGCCTGATATTCTGGAAAGTTCTCGCTATTCCGTCCCTGTTTATCTGCTCTGTCCTGTGACCGGTGATATCATTTCCGTCAAGGATTATTTTCCCCTGTGTAGGCTTATATACCCCGGTGAGGAGATTAAATACCGTGGTCTTTCCCGCACCATTCGGACCGATGAGACCATAGAGCTGTCCCTTTTCTATGGAAAGGTTAAAGTCCTCCACAGCGTGGAGACCGCCAAAGGTTATGCTTAAGTTCTGTACGTCAAGCAGCGCCATTTTTAACCCTCCTTCTGAGACTGTCGATGAACTCCGTCCTCCTCTCTATAGCCTTCGGTGCCCAGTTGATTATCATTACGGCGATAAGGACTACAGAGTAGATAAGCATCCTGTACTTATTAAGCCCGCGGAGAAGCTCCGGAAGGAGATAGAGTATGGCCGCCGCAATGACGGATCCCCTTATGCTTCCGATACCTCCCAGCACCACATATACCAGGATCATAATTGATACATTGTATCCGAAGTACTGGCTGGTAGACTGGAGGGTTGCTATATTATGGGAGAAAATAACTCCCGCCATTCCTGCGATGGCTGCCGAGATGACAAAAGCAAGCATCTTGTATTTCGTTACAGGAATACCGATGGATTCCGAAGCTATCCGGTTATCCCTTATGGACATAACCGCGCGGCCGTCTCTGGAATCAATGAAATTCTGTACCACAACAAGAGACAGCAAAAGAAGTATCACCGCAATGGTGAAATTGGAATCATGGGGCGTTCCCGTAACTCCCATGGCACCGTTTATTAATATCTGTCCTCCCGGCTCCATATTTAATGCCGCCAGGCTTTCCAGGGAAAAATGCACGCCATTCGAATCTATACCCAGATAAAGCGCATTTATTATGTTCTTTATGATCTCTCCGAAGGCCAGGGTAACGATGGCAAGATAGTCACCGTTGAGCCTGAGCACCGGTATTCCGATAAGAAATCCCACGGCAGCGGATAAAATGACTCCGATAAGCAGGGCAAGGAAAAACCTTAAACCGTCAGGGAACTTCCCCGCTGTCAGAAGTGAAAACAGCGAGCCGGAAAAGGCACCCACGCACATAAATCCCGCATGTCCCAGGGACAGTTCTCCCAGTATCCCGACACATAAGTTTAATCCGACCGCTACAATAGCATAATATGTCATAGGTACCAGCAGCCCTTCAAGATGGCTGGACATCAGTCCCGTATGGAGCAGTATCTCCAGCACTATCCAGGCGATTATCACTATGAGATATGTAGTATATCTTCCGGCCGCAGCCTTGGAGATCTTAAAACGCTTAAACATGGCTGCCTCCCTTCAGACCTTCTCCTGGAGTTTCTTCCCCAGGATGCCCGTAGGCTTCACAATAAGTACTACTACCAGTATTCCGAATACTATTGCATCGGAAAGCTGGGATGATATATAGGTACGGCTTAATATCTCTATTATTCCGAGCACCATTCCCCCGATCATTGCCCCCGGAATAGAGCCGATACCGCCTAACACCGCTGCCACAAAGGCCTTGATACCCGGCATTGCTCCGGTATATGGAGTAAGCGAGGGATAAGCGGAGGCAAGGAGTGCTCCGGCCACTGCTGCCAGCGCCGAACCGATGGCAAAGGTCAGGGTTATGGTCTTATTAACATCAATACCCATCAGCATAGCCGCTCCCCTGTCCTGGGATACCGCCAGCATCGCCTGTCCTTCCCTTGTCTTATGTACAAAGAGCTGGAGAAAAAGAAGTATCAGAAGGCTTGCTCCGATGGTGACTATCGTGATCCCCTGTATCTGAAGTTCCCCGTTAAACAGCGTAACTCCGCTCCATGGTATCACCGATGTAAAGGACTTGGTATCCGCTCCGAAGATCAGCAGTGCCAGATTCTCCAGAAAATAACTGACACCTATAGCCGTAATGAGCACTGCAAGAGGAGATGCGGCATTTCTGAGTGGCCTGTATGCCACCCTCTCCGTTGTGATACCGAGAAGTGTGCAGAGCACCATTGCCACAGGTATGGCTACAAAAGGCGGCAGCCCCAGATTTGATGAAAAAATAAAGATTATGTAACAGCCCACCATTATAAAATCACCATGGGCAAAATTCAGCATCTTCGCGATACCATAAACCATGGTGTAACCCAGGGCAATGATGGCATATATGCTTCCCAGGCTCAGGCCGTTCACAAACGACGTAAGAAAACTCATCATTGTTTTTCCTTCCCCCCAATAAAACGGGAGAGCCACGGCATATAAAATCCGCTTCGCGGAGCCGTGGCCTACGTAATTAAAAGCTTTCCCTGAAAGCTTTTAATTACCATTGGGCACCGGCTGCATAGAGCCGGTGCCCACGCTGAACAAAAAATTCAAATCACTGTGCAGAAACGTAAGTTCCGTTCTGTATGGTAACAGCCTTAGGCTCCTTGGTAGGCTCGCCGCTGGCATCCCAGGTCATCCCGGTACTGGTAAGACCGTCGATGGTGATCTCTGTCATGCCCTTCTTCAGAGCCTCACAGATATCGGAGATACTCTTATCAGGTGTTACATTCTCCTTTTCAGCTGCTGCCTTTACTGCATATACTGCATCATAGGAATCTGCAGCAAACTGGTTGGGAGTGATCTCATGCTTCTCTTCAAAGGTGGTTACAAATTTCTTTGTCATATCATCCGTAGCATCTGCCGCGAAGGGTGTAAGAAGCATTGCACCCTCTGCAAGGCTGGTATCGAAGTTCTCAACCCCGAGGATACCGTCCAGACCGTCACAGCCAAAGAATATGGGCTTGTAACCCATGGTATCCGCCTGCTGGAGGATAAGTGAAGCCTCTGTATAATAGATAGGAAGAAATACAAGTTCAGCGCCTGCATCCTTAGCCTTCTGAAGCTGTACTGAAAAGTCAGTCTTGCTGTCAGCGGTGAAAGCCTCTGCGGAAACAACTTCAAATCCCTGATTTGCAGCTTCCTCTGCAAAGGTCTGATAGATGCCTGATGAATAAACATCGGAGCTGTCATAGATCACGCCTACCTTTGAAGCGAGGCTGTTATTTCCTATATACTGTGCAGAAGCTGTACCCTGTGCAGGATCAGAGAAGCATACACGGAATACGTTATCGTATTTTACACAGTCAACAGCAGATCCTGAAGGTGTGATCTGGAACATATTGTCGTTCTTTGTCTCCTCGGAAACTGCGATAGAACATGCACTGGTAACAGATCCGATAAGCACATCCATTCCCCAGTCCTTAAGGGAATTGTATGCATTAACGGACTTCTGTGCATCAAGCTCATCGTCCTCGGACTTTATCTCAATCTGCTTACCGTTGATACCGCCTGCCGCGTTGATCTCTTCAACCGCGATCTCCGCACCGTACTGCACCGCCTGGCCGTATGCCGCAGCTCCTCCGGTAAGAGGTCCGATGACACCGATCTTGAAAGTATCGTCAGATCCCTTGGATGCTGATCCGCCACAGCCTGCAAGCAGTGATGCTGCCATAACAACAGTAAGTAACACGCTCAGTAACTTTTTCATTATTGTCTCCTCCTTCTTAAAAAACTCCGGTACGGATAAGCAAAAAGGGGCAATCCAATGAATCGCCCCGTTGTGATCCGCCCAAATCAGAGAGATTATAGCAACTCCGTCCGGTTTTGTAAACCCTGTCCTTTTATTTTTTAGCCTCCAGAGCGTCCATTCCAAGCTTCACCGCGCCCATTATACCCTGGTCATCATTTAAGCTCGCTGGAACAATATAGTTATCGATATCTTTAAGGGCATCCGCCACAATGTAATCATTGAGTTTTTCCAGAGTATACTTTCTTATAAGAGGGAACAGAATCTCACCCTGATGCATAACCCCTCCTCCCAGGATTATCCTCTGGGGGCTGTACATAAGGATGGTATTCATCATCTGCTGGGCAAGGTACTTTGCCTCCATATCCCAGACCTCCGGTCTGTCAGTGAGTTCCTTAGCACTCTTTCCCCAGCGCTCCTCTATGGCAGGTCCGGATGCCAGGCCTTCCAGACATCTGCCGTGGAAAGGACAGCGTCCCTTGTAGGTATCGTTATTCTCCGGCAGCAGCATGATATGCCCTGCCTCTGCATGCATAAGACCGTGAAGGATCTGCCCGTTCACCATCACACCCGCACCTATGCCGGTGCCTATGGTGTAATAGACCACATCTGTAAGACCCTTTGATGATCCCCAGGTGACCTCTCCCAGAAGGGATCCGTTCACGTCCAGGTCAAATCCCACCGGTATCTTAAATTCATCCTCAAATACACCCACGATATTGTAATCTGCCCAGCCCTTCTTCGGGGTACTGGTGATATATCCGTAGGTCTTTGAACCTTTGATGGGATTGATGGGCCCGAAACAGGCTATTCCCAGCGCCTTTATATCCTTACCCTTAAAATAACCAATAAGCTCCGGTATGGTCTCCTCCGGTGTAAGGGTAGGGAATGATTTCTGCTCCAGTATCTCCCCGTTTTCATTTCCCACTGCGCATACCATCTTTGTGCCGCCAGCTTCCAATGCTCCGTATAACATGTTCTTCCTCCTTATCCCTGTGATGAAATATTATTACAGTTCCTTTGATAAAAGTCCCATTCCTACACTGTAGTGTTCTCCGTTTACCATATCTTTAAGCCACTGATGCATACTGATACCATCCACCCTGCCTGTGTGGAAAAGAGGATTCCTTATTGCGGTATGAACAGGATAGTCATTAAGGAAGAAACAGAATTCCCCCGATATGCCGCTTAAGTCATATACCATTTCCTTCAGAGCATCCCTGAAATCCATACGTATAATGTCATCAGCCCCGTAATCATTTCCCTTTATGGCATTCCAATATGCCGAAAGAACCTCGTCACGGCAGGAACAGGTAAATAAATACCTTATATTATCGCCGTATTCACGACAGAGCGCGCCGAACCAGTCCGTCACGGGATTATCGCTCACCACCCTTTCATATATCTCCGGTGCGGTATTCCACCGTTTCCTCATGATCTTCTTCCACTTATCCCAGGGAAGAAGGGCACTGTCGGAGCATATCGTAACCTTCTGCCGGGAGGGATCATAGCGCTTTAATATTTCCCGGGCAAGGGCAGCTGCACCAAATCCTCCTGCCGAATCACCGGCAATGAGCAGGTTCTTTGGTTCCGGAAATCTCAGTTTGATCTCATCCAGGGCTATCTTGAAATTACTGTATCCCCTGAAATGCATCACTTTCTCTGAATCATTACGGTCATAATAATAATCGCAGTCCCCCAGATGGAAATCCCCTGTGGAATAGGTTATGACCGCTATACTCCAGTCATGGAAATAATTCAGGACATTCTGGTTCTCGGTGATACCCTGATTGATATTCATAAACTCCGTAACGGGCCGGAGATTCGCCCAGTAAAAGCCGGGATCTCCCCTAAGCACTCCCGCTGCCCCCGTGGGATGTGACACTGTAAAAGAATCCCAGGCCACTCCGCCCCCGGCGAAAAATATAATGAGATTTCTCTGATGACCCTTTGAAAGGTAAAAATGCCACGGACATCCGTCCCCGGTGATCCCCCTCTCGTCCGGCACACGATACCATCTGTTAAAACGGGGACGCGTCCTTAAAACGGGCGCCTTATATCCGATCGGTCCAAAGCTTATCACAGATTCAGCCTCCTCGCTATGGCAGTCATAAGATCGCCGAAACCGAATATCACCACTCCGGCATCCAGCAGGAGATAGAGAGTCACGGAGATTATGGCGGGATAGGGGAACCAGTTCAGCCCCAGCTTGATAAATATAAGCTGTATAAGGGCCACGGCCGAATCCAGTATTAAATATGAAATAAACTCATCCGTATGGAGACGGGCGGCTTTTGATATTATTAAAGTCGCTATCATAAGAGCGAAGAGTATGCTGGGGATGACCCAGGTCACCGACCAGCGGTGCCAGCCCGTGAGAAGATCCGTGACCACCACCGCTATAATTACAATAAGGGTCTCAATGGTAACCGTCTTCAGCACGTTATATCTCAGATAATTTATTACAAAGATATCCCCCCAGGTAAAAAATGCGGCTATCTGGCATATCCTTATCACCGCATCCGCTTCAGGTATCATGAAGCCTGTCATCCAGGTCAGAATACAGAACGCCGCCAGGACGAAGGTCAGGATCTTCATAAAAGTGACACTGGAAATCTTTTTCTCCGGGAAAACGGGAAAACTGCTGTCGTCATAGTCCTTATATTCCAGTTTTTTCTGGCACAGGGGACAGGCGCTCTTTTTCCCGTGAATATTAACTCTGCACTTCGGACAGTACTGCACCCTTATCCTCCTGTTCGTCATAATCGTTGCTGGAGATCTCCACATCGATCCCCATTCCGGTAAGTATCCTGAAAAAGTTCATCATAACACCGTGAGTCACATAGGGGCTCACCTCACCGAAAACCATCCTGTCCCCGAAGGAAGATACGCAGACCTGCTCAGAAGGAGCTGCCATAAAGGCGCTGAAGTAGTCTATGTACTTCTCCAGCCCCTCCGGCATCGTGATCCTGCCGAGGTTTGACATAGTGCAGGTAACGCCCCGGCCAGCTGCCAGGCTGAAAAGGGAAATGCCTATGTCTTTTATGAAAAGCGGTATCATCTTTACGGCAAAATTATGCTCCAGGGCGGCATAGGAATTCATATTATCATTTATCTTTTCCTTTGAAAGCTGCTCTTCAAAAGCGCTCTTTACCTTTGGGATGATGCTTTTTATGGTTCCGTCATAATCCAGTGCGTTAAAGCTGATATTTATAACACTGAAAAAATTCCTGGCTGTATAAGACTGGAAAAACTGCCGCAGTTCGACAGGCACGCTTACCACGATCGGGCTTTCTTTCTGTCTTACGGTCATCCGCTGGATGGCAGCTTCGATGGATACGGCCACCGAAAACATCCCTACGGTTGTACAAGTCTCCTTTG
>JAEEGL016176981.1_pt1 | contig 18815 bp, 18 predicted proteins | sample 9134231 | NCBI WGS metagenome assembly JAEEGL01 (sample SAMN16246548, study PRJNA631951) | gut metagenome | biome: gut microbiome; feature: rumen; material: fiber-attached | host: Bos | place: Iran: Karaj | collected 2018-10 | reverse complement strand
CACATCCCACAAACCAGGAAGTTCATCGAGCTTGTAATGACGAAGTTTCGCACCAAGCGGCGTAATTCGACTATCACCAGCAACAGAGACAGTCGAACCATTATGTTTGACTGTCATCGTTCTGAACTTATGACAGTCAAACAACTTGCCATCCTTGCCTACACGCTTCTGTATGAAGAACGCAGGTCCTCCGGGCATTTTAATTTTCACCAATATCGCTGTTATCAGCAATACAGGCCAAAGAAACAATAGGCCGATAAACGATACCAGCCTGTCAAATATCCATTTCAATATCATATCTCTCCTTTTACCTTTTTATTAAATCGTTTTGAGCAGGCCTTTATCAAAGTCCGAACAACTCGTTCATGAGTTGCTTGGGCGACTTGGCATCGCTCTGCTGTATATCCCGCATCATGGCGAGGGAAGCCTTCTTGAGTTCGTCAATGGCCTCGATGACCTCCGGGCAGTCTAGCGGACTGTAAGTAATGAGCCTGACATAATCGAAATCATACAGGCGCAAGGAAAGGAACCACTCCTTGGGCTGACCTTCCCAACCAATCGTTGTCAGATACGGCTTTGTGCATTCCTTATTATCTTCTTGCATGCCATAGACACTGGCCACATGCGGATATTTCTTGCGGAACGGCTTCGACAACATGACATAGCCAGCACCCGGGTATGGTTCCGCTGCAGCTTTCTGAGCGAAATCGAAGATGCCACCCCAATAGCAGGTAGCCTGAGTGTAGCCATTCTGTTCCAAGAAGTTGAAATAGACTATAAAGTAAACACCATCTTCCAAAGGAATCGTCACCTCAAAGACACGAGGTCGTACCAGTCGCGTGGCACAGTAGGACTCCTTCCTCGCAGGATATTTCGCAGGATGCTTCGTGAATGCAGGCAGAAACTTAACAGGACCATCCTCACGACTGGCACGCTCGGCTTCATCCATCGCATCCATGCGGTCTTTCTCAATCCGCTTCATGGCATCCTTGAACTCCTTGCTCTGCAGCACTTGTTCAAGTTGAGCCTTTTCCTCCGGATCAATGTCATCACTGTCATCTTCCTCATCATCATCTAATGCATGGTCACTATCAATGGCTTCCAACAGAATCTGCATGTGGTCAATAACATCATGCACACTCTTAATGGTTTTCTTGATACGCACTATATCACCCTCCTTGCAGCCAAAGCCATTCGGTGTAGCAGCTATCAGCGTGGTGAGCTTGTCGGTATAGTCCTCCAGCACGTCATCGCATTCATCAAGAACCTTTTCGAACCCGTCACGTTCCTTCCGTGACATCTCTTTAGGGCTTTTTTTCTTCGTCCAGTCATCAATATGGGCAACAAGTTCACGACACTTGTATGAAATCTCAAAGATGACAGCATCAAGCGGTGTCTTCAACGACTTCTCGGTGTTGTAGTCCACAGGATTCCGCATCACCTCGTCGATATGAGGTGCAAACAGGTCATAAAGCTCGTCGATGAGATAGAGATCCGTCGTCCTCGCCCGAATGTTCTCACGACTCACCACAAGGTTCATCTTCTGTAACTGGTTGTAGATCTGAGTACCTTTCACCGTTACATGGCCGCCCTTGCCTTGCTTCAGGATGCCGTTCATCAGCTCCAGATTTTCCGACCTCAGACAACGCAACACGTCAACAGGATTCCCCTTGACGTACTCGTCATATGCCTTTACCATCTGTGCCTTATTGGGCTTCCCTGCAAACCGCATCCCCATCATGCCGAACCCCTCCTTCAGATTCTGGATGATGTCTATGTCAAGTAAATCTGCAAAGGCAATCCCAAGATATGGTATATCACTGTTACTAGTAATCATAAGTCATTTGTAATTATTACAAAAAGTCATAAAGCACATCCTTTGGTATCTGTTTTATGACTTGCGAATCATATCCGTAGCTATCTGATTAAGCAGGCGGAGGATTTCACTGTCCTTCTCCTGCTTCAATGCCTCTACCATCTCATAGTAGTCAAGCATGTTTTCGCGGCAGAAGTCTGCTACCCTCACTTTCTTGTGACTCTTTTGCAAGTCACGGCGCTCGACTCTGTCGCTTTGCTCTGCAAAGAATTCTTCACATAATCTTTGATTTCCATATTGCGCTTAACTTTAACGAATTAAATCTTGCGCAAAATTAGAAAAATATTTTATCTCAACCAAATTCGACCTGGTCCAAGGTTCGGACGCTTACCGATGAATCAGGGGACGGTTTTATGATTCCGACAAAGCGGATCAAAGAGTCCCCTGATTCTCTTCGATGACAGGTTAGCACGCTATTAAGATGCATTACCTATTCTATTGTCCAACATCTCCTTCAGAGTTTCAGTTTCTTTTCGGATCTTCTTAGCTTGACGCTTACGTTCCAAAATCATAGGAAGTAGCATAATAATATAAGCTGCAATTGGGATAAACGGCACGCAAATACAACAATAGAAAATAAAGTCGTATGGGATACTGTTCCTCCAAAGAAGACCTGTACAGCAATAAATCAACATATATAATCCGGCAAAAGCCATCGGCAAAATAATGCCAAGGAGCGTTTCGCGTACAATTTTGGAGCAAAAAAAAGCTACGACATAGAGAATCTGAGCGAACAAGGTAGCCTGCAACACTACTGTCAATATATCAACGCGAAACTCTGGCCATCCTTTTCTACAAAGGGGGAGCCAGACCAACAAGAAAAGTCCAAAACATCCTGATAAGAATCCCACACCTGGTAAGAATCTTGATATTTCTTCGTTCTGATATTTCTTGCAGAACGTATCCTTCATGCGCTTCAAATCATCTCGCTGCACAATTATCTCTTCGGGCATCCCGTTACGACACCGCTGTAATTGACGCGAAGCCTCGCCAAGAGTCTTTGGATAGAACCTTCTCAGCAATTCGATCCAACCGTCCTGAATCAACATCAGCTTACTTTTTCTATCCAAGTACAGCATTCCAAAATCGAAAGCTACTGCAACCTGAATGAAAGTAAGAAAAGTCAAATAATACTGAATATCCACCATGGAATTATGACAGAGGCGACCAACCTGTATCGGCTACATCTTTCCTAGCCTTTATTTCAGCCCTAAATTTAACAAACTTACGGGAATGAAATGAATACTTCATCTCTCCATCACGGTATGTAATAGAGCCTATCAAGGTATCTTGATTGTATAGTTGGCGAGTTTTGTTATATTTTTCTTTGAACAATCGCTGATATTTTTCCAGTAGTAACTGATGATGCCCCTCTTTCCTTAATGTTTCCATCATCTGTTCTATGTTGTCATCTGGGTTGATAGCAATCAATGCTTTACGCAACTTATAGTCACACTCAGGGTCATCAAATACATCTGGATCAACCTCAATAATAATATAATCATTTAGCCGAATGATTTCCTGCTCACCGATTTCTTTTGTAAGTAGGAAATCACCATTGGCAATACCCTGTGGCTCCATCGATTTTCCTGCCACTTCAAAAACGATGTAGTCACTGAGTCTGTATTGTTGTTCCCCAATGTAAAAGACCTCACTCAGCTGAACTGCTGGGTCAATGTCCATCACAACCTTCGACGGATCACCTGCAGCCACTCTAGCATAGCCGCTACCGTAGCCCCGACCCATTTTTCGGGCCAAGCCAAAAGTCAGGATCTGCTCTATGATTCTCTTGGTTCTCATCGCTTTTATGAATTAATTTTGCAAAGTTAACAAAAAAAATAATATCTTCTAAGGAAAAATCCTTGTTTTTTTGACTTTTTTCCAAAATTTACCATTAAAAAATCATATTCACCCTCATTTTGTGCATTTTGAGCATATAATTTGCGTTTTCTGTGCTTTCTGTGAACCTGCATTCAGTTTTTCATTCCATATGAAACAAATAGCCATTACGGCACAAACACAAAAGAGCAATTACCATCTTTATCCCAAAAGGCGTTCTTTTATCTTCAACCCATTCACATTGAAGAAAATGGAAGGTAAGAATTTCACGGTATTCCATGGGAATATCTTCCCTATCGCCCACGTATCACGCACCTTGCTATAAGGTTCACCTTTCAATACATGCATCAGTATCAGTTCTGCCTTCTTATCACATATTCCCTCTTCCATCATCCATCTTACATCTGTATCATTCTCCCCTCACCGCACACACCTTCCTCATCACATAGTTCACAAAGAACTTGGGGGCATCAACAGGAAACACTGGGGCTAAACGCACAAAGTCCACAAGCCTGCGCCATAAAGCCACTACTCTATATGAAACACCCGAATAATTGGCCCTATAGCCCAAATCATTGTTATGCCCCATATTTCCGCTCTTCAGAATTCTATTCAATACACGTTCACCCTTAACCTTGAATCGTGAATCATAAAAAGGCATCGCCTCTCTTGGCATACCTAAGGTATTAACTGCCAAGAAACCAAATGCTTTCCATTCTGTTAGCAGCCCCATCTTCTTAATACGCTGCTCCAGCAAATTCACATCCAATTCTTTACGATAGTAATAAAGCAGTCTACACCAATCGCACACCTGTTTTAGGCCAACACCCTCTATAAAGAAATGCTGCAATAAATGTGTAAAAACAAGTATGACATCATTGTCTGGTGATGGTAAGAAAACCGTCGTACCACTATTATTCCACGACCGTACATTGCCACCGTAAAACAAATCATCCTGCACGGCTTTAATACCTTTATTTACCCTCCAGGATAATTCAGTCTTCATTGTGCCATGCAGTTCTACCAACCATTGGTCGATAGTCATCCCCAGGTGCTTCATTTCTTTTTCTTCGGGGTCTACATGGTCAGCGAGTAGGGTCAAGATTTTTTTTGCGCGTTCATAATTACTATCACTAAGCAGAAAATCCACGTCCCCACTAGCTCGCCATAATGGTCGTTCATAGCATTGTGCTATTCCTTGACCTTTCACAAGCAATGTATAGATGTCTGCCTTTCGCAACTTCTCTATCAACTCAGCAATGAATAGATTCATCGCCTTGTTTTGCTGTTCCAAGATCTGCACCTCCCCAATCCACTGCAAAAGTAATTCTTGTGGTGGCTTAACTTTGGAGGTTTCAAGTCCAGCAAGAACAACTCCAACAACCGATTGTTCTTCTGCCAGCTGATATATCTTTTCCCAATCTACCTTATCGTTCGCTCGAACTTGTTCGCTTTGCTTGCAAAGAAGGTTAAGGTCAAGGTTAGCGTCAGCCTCTTCCCACAGTCCGGCTCGAAGCAGCTCAAAGAACAGCTCGTGTGCATTCGTGTTCATCCGTTTTCAAAAAGACAAGTGGTTAAGGTTAATGTTAAGGTTGCAATTATGGCAGTATCTCCAAATACAGCTCATTATGCTCCAGTTCCTTCACCACCTTTACATTACTTGCAGACATGGCAGAGCGATACGAAGCAATATTATCCTTCGATACTGTCTCGAAGAGTCTCAGCCCAATGCCGAAACCTACCTCATTCAGTATCTTGTTCATGGCAGTACCTAAGCCTTTTCCTCGATAATCTATATCCACCATCCTGCCACGAAAGCCCTGACCATGAAAAAAGCAACGATTAAAACAGTAGCCAGCAATGGTGCCCTTTGCTTTATCCTGCAGAACATAACCAAGGAAAGCCCTATTCCGTTGTAGCAGCTTAATGCTCTTAGCATCAAATCCATGAGGACGGAAATAGGTATAAGCCTCCTCTGGTTGATGCTCAAAGAAAGCAACCAAATCAGATGTTGGAATGCTTTTGACAGGAACAATTTCGTACCCATCAGGAACTGTAGTAAAGGCAAAATCCTTTAACTTTTTCCCATACCTCATGTAGAATATCACTCCATTAATCCACTCAATGATATTCCAAAGCCAACTAAGCTTATCTCTTAATATGTGCGCTATCTTATATAACATAAATTAATTGCGTATATAAATCATTTGAGTTCAGCCAAGATTTCATCATAAAAGTCATACAAGCACTTTCTTACAAACCCCTGCTCAAATCTAGAAGCAATCATCTGTCTGGCATTGCCAGCCATCTTTTCACGTGCATCCTTATCCCTCATCATTGTTAACATAGCATCAAATAATGCATTTGCATCATGTGATGGAATAATAACACCATTCTCTCCTTCTACAATAATTTCTCGCGAGCCATTGATGTCAGTCACTATAGATGGTAGTCCCATTGCACCAGCTTCCAGTACTGTATTCGGGAATCCCTCTCTATAACTGGGAAAAACAAAGCAATCCGAAGCTGTATAATAAGGAAGAAGCTCGTCACCAAATTTTCCACCAACAGACTCTATGGCAGGATTCTGTTCTATGATATCCTTTGATTTTTGAGAGATTGGGTCAAGACTATCCTCGTATGGTCCCACTAATAAGAGTCGCACATTTGCCATCCCTGAAAGTTTATCAAAAGCTTCACACAACTCGTTGATACCCTTATCTCGAACCACTCGCCCCACGAACAAGAATGTGAAGCAATCCTCTTTGCGAAGTTTCTCTGCAATCGCCATAACTTCTGGTCTTCGCGAGCATTTATCCATATCAACACCCTTCACGTTACCATAGCCCAATACCTTCAGCGGCTTCTTTGTTATCTTCCCAGCTATAAGGTCACTCTTTACACCCTCGCCCTCAGGTATGATGTGCGTAGCACAAGCACATGTTAACTTATCGGTGAGAATAAGGATCTTGCGCTTCAATCCCCTCTCCGTAGGCCATACCAGTCCGGTAAAAGTATGAACACGTACAGGCACTTTCGTCAGCCAAGACGCTATCATACAAAGCAAGCCTGCTTTTGGGGTCATACTATGCACCATTGTTGGCTTTTCCTTGCGAAACACTTTGGCAAGCGTTATTAGAGCTTTCAGGTCTTTCATCGGTGATATATGTCTTTCCATTGGTACTGCAATGGTACGCACACCTTCACGTTCAGCGACCTTATCCAGCAACTCTCCTGGTGAAGACAAAGCTATCACCTCATATTTTTCAGACAGTTTGCGGAGCACATCCTTACAGAATATGTCCAACGATAGAGGAACTGTCGTAGCACGAATTATTTTTTTCATATCAATATAATTTAGAACTTATCAAAGAATACCAATAACAGGTCTGCTGATTTATCCCATGACAGGTATTCATCTGCATATTCTTTTGCATTATTCCCGTACTGCAATATTAAATCGGTGTTGGAATACAAGTTGTCTATTTGAGAACAAATAGATTCAGCATTTGGCGCTGTTATTATACCCGTTCCTTCTGGTATCTGCTCTTCTAGAGCCCCTACATTCGTTGCTATCACCGTCTTACCATAAGCGAAGCACATGGGGATAACACCAGACTGTGAAGCACGCTTATATGGTAATACCACAAAATCTACACTGTCTAACAATGGTTGGAACTCATTGTCGTCAATATACCGATTGATCAGTTCTATATTCTTATTCTGTTTGATCCTGTCCAATAAAGAAGCCTCAATTGCCCCACTACCAGCAATAAGCATTTTCAAGCCATTTGTTTTAGTCTGCTCAAATGCACCAACCAGCAAGTCTAAGCCCTTATATGGTTCTATCCTACCAAAGAAACCTATCTTAGACTTAATTTGATTGCCCTGTTGCCGATTTTCCGCGTTAAAATAATAGTTAAAACTTGCATGTGGTATAACGGTAACAGGCTTATTAAATCTCTTTTCAATTATAGCTTTATCTTTTTTATTCAAAATTACATACCCATCAACAAACCAATTCGAGCCCCAAGTCAAGAAATTAGAAACAAACTCTCCTAAAGTGAACCTATCGTGAGATTCAACATCATGGATAGTTTTCACAATCTTGATTCTCTTTCCTATAAATGCATAAATAAATCTTGCCCACATTAACCCAAAAGGAACATACAGTATATCAGGATTAAACTGATTAATAAGGTTTACTATATGGCTTTTTCTCCTAAAATTAAAAAATTGAACAAATACAGAGAGCTTTGTATGTTTATAGGCCTTAACAATATTAAAATTAACATCCTTTCCTTCAAATGCAGATTTCCACGCCTCAATATTAGTCAACCCTTCGGATATTATTATTTGGAGTTTGCAACTATTTGACAAGACAAGAGCCTTCGCCATTTCAAGTGAATATACAGGACCTGCACCTGTTTGTTCTAATGTAATTAGTGTTATTTTTTTCATTCTTTTCTAGACTTTATTAACCTAGCGGGATTGCCACCGACAATGCTATATTCAGGGAAATTTTTTGTTAAAACTGAACAGGCTGCGACTATAGTACCGCTCTCTATTCTTTTTCCGACCATTATGGTCACATCTCTTCCTATCCAAACATCATCTCCTATAGTAACGGGCTTTGGCTCCTGATAGCCTTGCTGGCTCATTGGGATATCAACTCTCTCATAGCTATGATTAACTGAATGTACAAAGCAATTGGGTCCCATCATTACGTTTTCTCCTATGATTGAACCATTAGGTATTTGGCAGTTTATTCCTATTCCAGAATTATCGCCAATTCTTATTTTGTCACCTCTACCAAAATAAGCACCTTTCTCGATATTTACATTCTTGCCACAGTATTCAAATATATGCGAGCAGGCCCATCTTCTTAATCGGCAAGAAATGTCTCCCCCAAATCTACTAAAGCTGACAGGAAGGTGTCTGAAAAGGCAATAATACAAGACAAGAAATAGTGATTTAATAAAGTTTTCCTTCATTGTCAAAAAACATTGATTATTTGTTCATTATTCAATTCATTATAATCGCAAAGCGGACGGGCGTGTTTTTTTAGTTTCGTAAGTCGTTCTACATTTTCTAACACTTCTTTTATTCCATCTGTCATTTTATCAAAGGAATCTACCACGATTCCATTCTTTCCATCCTCGATTAGTTCGTTAATTGCCTCATAGCGATAGGCTACGACAGGCACCCCAAGATAAAGCGCTTCAAGTATACTTAAACCAAAAGTTTCCGTCACCGAGCCAGAAATAAATAGGTCTGCATTACTAATATAAGGGTAAGGATTGGCTATTTGTCCCGTAAGTATCACATTCTCCGAAAGATTATTATTTTCTATATATTCATTTGCTTCAGAATGTAAACAACCGTCGCCAACGAAATACCAAACGAAACTCAATTCATTTGACTTTAACTGCTTTGCTACTTCCAAAAGTTCCATAGTAGATTTATATGGTTCCAAACGGCCAACGGTAACAAAGACAGGTACGTTCTCTGTCCTCGGAACATTAAACTCTGTTGATAATTCCTTTATGACACTCTGATTACTTCTGTTATACACAACTTTGGAATGCCTCTCTGGTACTATTCCAAGTTTGTCAAACTTCAGCTTCATCGCTTTAGACACATTTACAACTATATCAAACTGTTTGAATATTTCTCTATTATCAGCAGAACCAACATTCGCATATTCACAGTCAGAATGTATCCAAGCAACCTTTTTCTTGGCGGCTACTTTTTTTAATGCAAACAAATTACATCCATAATAAAGTCCCTTGGGCGCTACATCATGAAAGTATGATACGCACACATCATACTCGCCAATAAACTTAACAAATCTGTAAACAGTCAAATAAAGCAATCTATTTCCTAACAATCGAGATAGAACATACATGGTAGTTCGTAAAAAAAATGTGTACAAATTACGTTTTGCTTCCATATTTGTCATCGCCATACATGAAAGAATTCTGTTTGATTTTAACAAATGTACAGATGACGACAAACTATTCAAATACTCCCCTCCCCTATGAAAAAGAAATAGATACACATCGAATTGCTCAATGTCTAAACCATTGAGTTGCTCTACTAAAGCTCTCTCTATTCCACCGACTTTTAAAGACTGGCCTATAAATAGTATTTTTTTTCTACGTATCATTCTTTACAAAACAGTCTAGATGGTACTATAAAGAATAAAATTAATATCGAATAGAGAGACACATTAGGATTCATCAAACCTAATACAATCCATAGGTTATTACACATCTTACTAGCTAGCATTCTCGATTGTTTCACTATTAATGAAGAGAATATTTTAAAATAAATAATAGCAAACAAGCCAAAACGCGCTAACGCATCTGCCCATTCACCATGACAACCGACACCTGCTTGATATGCTTTATCCCAATCATTTCCATATTGATAAGCAACTCCAAATATGGGATTGTTGAAAAATGTTGTTAAAGACATGAGAGGCCTATCTACCCTATCAAAAAAGTAAGCGCTGTCTGCAGCTCTATCTCCATATGCTAACGCAGCCCCCAAGCTAACGAAACGTTCACTTGTTGTTCGATTCTCAAAAGAATTTCCCACCTCAATGATCATCTGTCCTATTTGTTCATGAAGAACATATAGTAATAGTATACTTGTTAGCAATAACACAACAAACATAGTTGTATATCGTGCAGGTATTATAGTGGCAGCTATAAATAACAAAAGGCATACTGTAGAAATAGTAGATCCAGAGGTTATTACTAATGCAATTTGAGATGCTAGCAGAATAAGTACTAAGATATTAGGCTTCAATACTTTATTTGCAATTTGCGACACTAAATATATAGCAAAAACAGCAGCACCTGATGCTACCGAGACACCCGCAAAAGCTATTTCGTCTCCTTTATAACCTCCTGAGGTTACATTTCTACCGAAATCTTCATTCATATATCCCCAAAAAGAGCCATAACAAGAGAATGCAAATATCAGTATTGTTATATAAATAGCAACATGCTTTATTTCTTTTTCCGAAATTAAATAATACCAATATACAATAGCAGGAAATAACATTAGAATAAATGACAACGAGACTTTCGCTCCCCATACTATGTCAGATCCTATAATTGATGTAAGCAACAAAACTACACAATATAGAATTGTGTATCCAAAAAATGGTTGCTTTAAAACTTTAATAAAACACGTGCTATTCCTATAACTCGCATATAGCAGCCATCCAAATAAAGCAAAAAAGCCATATTGGGCATCAAGAATATTTACGCTATTGCTTGCAAGTACTATACAGATGCTAATAAGAGTCGCAAAATCCAACTTACTTAACGATAGCAGTCGCATAATGAAAAATTAAATATTTTAAGTTTCGGTTCTTAACAAAAACATTAAAGAACCCCTCTGAAGATGCCTTAGCTCTTCGAGCTTCTGTGCCGCTGTCATGGCTTTGTGCCTGTGAGCAAGCTCCCACATAATGCCATGACATCACCACACGTTGCCTTGCAACGTAAGACATCTTCAGAGGCAAAAACACCGCTTCGCTACGCTTCACTAAAAAAGCTGCGCATTGTTCTAAATACTGTTTTTTAGCCCGAAGGGCGATGTTTTTGTCACCATGAAGGCAAGGTTCTTGCGTCCCGATGGTAGCAAGCGTCGCAGAGCGCAGAGCGTAGGAACAAAACCGTACTGTACCTCTGGATTGTGCAAGAGCTTACTCTTAGCACAAGACTAGAAGAACAGGACGTTGGGCCGAAGACCACAGACTTCATGAATGGTGATTTTATTGTTTTTGTTATTGTCTTTATCATGTCAACTTCCGTAAGTTGAATTAAATATTATAAATTATAATGAGGATACAATTCTTTATGCTTAAAAATCCACTCTGCCATTTCGGCAACCATCTTCTCGTAGTCGGGTATACGGTAGTTGAAATCCCAATTGGTACGCTTCAAGCTCTTGTCAGCATTCACACCCTCAACAGGGTTAACTTGTACACGTCCACCACGGAGATACTTATTGAACAGCTTCAGTAGTTCGTACTTAGAGATGTCAGTATCAGGAACAGCATTCACCAAACCATGAGCACGTTCTTTAGCAGCAGCTTCCATAGTCTTTGCTAACTGATAAGTACACTGGCCAGTCCACATGGCTTTAGTATAACCATTTACTACAGGATTCTCACCAGTAGTGTTGTTCATAAACCAGTTCAGCAGACCAATACCCATAGGATTGATGTCAGCACCTACAATGGAATTTCTCAGAGAGAGGTTTTTGTCATCCTCCAATTCGCCAAGGGCCTTGCTTCTGTCATAGAAAGTCTCACCATCACGAAGGTCATGTTCAGCATAGCAACCCTTCTTGCCAGAGAACACACAATCGGTGGTCATATGAATAACCTGAGTATCTGTACCTTCGGTAGTCTTAGCAAGGAAGTGAGGGAAATAACTATTCAGGAAAGCAGCCAGTGCATGATTGTTCTCAGCGAACTGGTTCAGTACACCGATGCAATTGATAACTGTATCGTAGTTACCTTCCCTGATTACTCTTGCAATAGTCTCAGTATCGAAAGCGTTGCCGGCAAAGCTCTTAATCAACTTGGACTCCTGGAGGTCAAAACCATAAACCTCATGTCCCTGCTCCTGTAGATATAAGCTGATAGTATGACCTGCCATACCATTGCAGCCACAAATGAAAAACTTCATATTAACGTCAAATTAATGTTCAATTTATGATTATTAGTGTTCAAAAAACTATTCTGAACGAATTTCTTTTGCATGGGCACGAGGCTGCAAGCCAAGATCCTCACGGATAAAGGTAAGTTTCAACAGCAATTCTTTCATTTCCTCAACTGTCAACCTACGAGTATTGTGGCTGTGGTACTCCTCCATCTTGTCAATCTCTGGATTACCACCTTCTACCTTGTCATAGTTCAAGTCGCGTGCATCGCAAGGAATACGATAGTAATCACCCATATCAATAGCACGAGACATTTCTTCACGTGTTACCAACGTCTCATATATCTTCTCACCATGACGGGTTCCAATTACCTTTACCTCCGTCTCTCCATACTTCGGATTAACCTTGGCATACGTCTGCTTTAAAGCCTTTGCCAATACATCCAAAGTAGCAGCGGGGGCTTTCTGCACGAACAAATCTCCGTTCTGACCATGTTCGAATGCATAGATGACCAGATCTACAGCATCATTAAGCGTCATCATGAAGCGCGTCATCTGAGGGTCGGTAATAGTTATTGGTTTACCTTCTTCCATCTGGTCAACCCAAAGAGGTATAACTGAACCACGGCTGGCCATAACATTACCATAACGAGTACAGCAAATAGTGGTCTGAGCATTTTCTCCCAACTGACGAGCCTTTGCCACAGCCACTTTTTCCATCATTGCCTTGGAAATGCCCATCGCATTAATAGGATATGCAGCCTTGTCGGTAGAAAGAACTACAATGTTCTTAACGCCATGAGCAATAGCGGACTCCAAGACATTGTTAGTACCAATGATATTTGTTTCGACAGCCTGCATCGGGAAGAACTCACATGAAGGTACTTGCTTCAATGCAGCAGCAGAAAAGATGTAGTCCACACCTCCACGCATAGCTATATCTATACTCTGTCGGTTACGAACATCACCAATGTAGAACTTCACCTTTTTTGAAGCTTCAGGATATTGCGCCTGCAAATGGTGGCGCATATCGTCTTGTTTCTTCTCATCACGACTGAAGATACGAATCTCCTTAATATCACTCTCTAAGAAACGCTTTAGTACCATATTACCAAAGCTACCAGTACCTCCGGTTATCAGGAGGGTTTTATCTTTAAAAATTGACATAATTATTATAATTTTGTTATTAATTCATGAGCGACTAAGATGTCTGAAACATCATAAAACTTATTTACTTTCTTTGCTATTCCAAGATCTCTTTTCAACCTACTTATAATGCGAGGTATCATATGTGCAATCCAGTATTTCCAATACAACAATGCCATTTTATTTTGCGAAATACCATATTCGTTCGCATGTTTATCCACTTCCTCTTGTAATTGAGGATGCTTATAGCGACATATTGCATCTAAGAGAGGTATATTAAACTTTCCAACTTCTGATTTAAGGTTAAAATTATCTAACACATGCAGTAAAGTCTCTGCCCAAATTGTTTCTATACTGTAAACATATGGTATTTCCTTTTTCCAATGATATTCAGCGTGCCCACGGAAATGAGGCGCATCTGACAATTTTCCTGTATGCCTTCCTGTATCTGAATCTGCTGAACCACTTGTCGGACACACACCGCTTATAGTTATCGACTTGTTTGTGCAATAAACATTCTTACACACAATAAGCAGGGCAGCTGCTATATATATATCTGGTGTTAAACCATCAAATAGTACACCCGTCTTAATTTTGATACTATCTAATACGTCTTTTTTTACAAGACCATGATATAATCTTGGAAGATTCAATGCCTGATAATCCTGTCCTGCATTGTTCAACAATTTGACCAACGAAGGGGTTACCTTTTTATATTTCGCTCTAAGAACCCGTTTGGGTGCTAAGAGATAACCTTTTTCAGCACCAGGTACTAATGGTTTGTCTGTCGGCCAATAATAAGCAAAATCAATAGAGGGTATGATGGCATCTATATTATGATTTATTGCATATCCTAACACTTCATCTATATCTTTCATAATACCGTCATCATCTCCAATCATACATAAATAACGACCAGAGCACATAGACACAGCTTCACTAAAATTATCCACAAATGATAGAACACCTTCATGATAATTATAAATAATATTATCACAATTTAGCTTCCTTATTTCATCCATAAGGATATTTGTATCACTATTATCTTGTATACAAATCTCAAAACTGCTTAGCTGTAACGATAATATCTGTTTGATTGCAGCCAAACAATATTTTTGCCTATTTTTAGTAGGTATGACAATTGACAATTGAGGATTCATATGTACTCTATTTTTTTATTGACCAACCTGGTTTGTAAATGTGATGAACTCCTAATCTATTAAATAACGCATCCATAATCGCTTTTTTATACATTGCATGAACATCTGAGTCCGCATATTTATTGGCTCTTTTTATTACATCACAAATTTTGAATGGGACAGCTAGTGGATAATGTTTTTTCAACATATGTATAAAATTTCTTTCTGCATAATAATCACGCCAGCTCACTATGTTTTCATCATTTTTCTCATTTTCTTGACCACTATCATGGGTTATCTTTACTGAAGGTACACAGATAATATCACCAACACTTTTTAGTCGTAATGAGTGCTCCGCATCATCTGCATATATAAAATAATCTTTATTTACTAGTCCTACTTTTTTCATTTTTGACGCATTCACAAACGAACCTACATAAGACAACAAGTCTATACTAAAATCTTTGTTATAGTCACTTTCGGAAGAATGAGTCATAGAAAAAACTAATCCTGCTTTTTTAAGTTTAACATATGATCTATGATTATAGCAAATTGTACCATCGGCATTATAAACTGTAGCACAAATTGCAGAGATTCCATCTACGTCTTTATGAGTACAATAGTTTTCAAATTCCTCTATCATATTCGGATGTGGATATGCATCATCATCAGCCAAAAAGATCCACTCTGGTTTTAATTTCGCAGCATATTCCTGCCCTATGTAAAAGCCGCCAGAGCCCCCTAGATTAGACGAAGTATTGATTACATGCTTCGAATACTTATCATTTTTATCCTCTAACCATTTTCCTAGATATTCTTTTGTACCATCTGTACTACAATTATTGACTACTATTATACTTCTAAATGGTACAGTTTGCTTATCATAGCATAATAATGACTTTTTTAATTTTTCAAGTCTATTATATGTTACTAATACTACATCAACATTCATATAAAAATATTTTTATCAATTTCTAAAACTTTTTCAATAACCGGGGCCATATCATAATACTTGTATTCTGCTAAACGACCTCCAAATATCACATCTTTCTCTGTAGAAGCTTTTGCTCGATACATCTCTGCAATCTTGTTATTCTTGTCGTCATTGACAGGATAATACTGTTCCATTCCTTCTTCATATTCTGTTGAATATTCCTCACTAACAACAGTCTTGGGGCAATCATAAACAGCCTGACCAAACATTTCAAAATGCTTGTGCTCTATGATGCGAGTATAAGGAACATCGCAGCTTGTATAGTTAACCACCGCATTACCCTGATAGTTGGGTGTATCAACAACGCGAGTCTTAAAGCTAACGGTACGCCAATCAAGCTTACCGTAGCAATAATCAAAATATTCATCAATAGGGCCTGTAAAGACTAGCTGCTTGGCATACTTTTTCCAATCACGATACTCGCTTTTGAAGAAATCAGTATCAGTCTTGCACTCTACTCCATCCAGCAAGCCTTCTATGAGTTTGTTGTAACCGCCGATAGGAATACCTTGATAGGCATCATTAAAGTAGTTATTGTCAAAAACAAAGCGCACGGGCAAACGTTTGATGATGAATGCAGGCAGTTCACTACACTTGCGCCCCCACTGTTTCTCGGTATATTCCTTAATGAGCTTCTCAAAGATATCTTTGCCCACCAAGCAAAGGCCCTGTTCTTCAAGATTGCGTGGTTCAGAAATGCCATCTGTCTTCATCTTGGCAACAGCCTCAGCTTTTTGTGCTTCTATTTTTGCCTTTGCTTCCTCAGGTGTAGTTACCCCCCACATTTGGCAGAATGTGTTCATATTAAAGGGCAAATTATAGAGTTTACCATGGTAATTAGCTACGGGACAGTTGGTATAGCGGTTAAATGGAACTATCGCATTCACATAGTCCCAGACCTCTTTATTGTTAGTGTGAAAAATGTGGGCTCCATACTTATGAACGTTAATACCTTCCACATTATCACAATAGACATTACCTCCCAAATGGGGACGTTTATCTATCACTAGGCATTTCTTAGCATGCTTTGCTGCCTGGCAAGCAAAAGTAGCACCAAAAAGACCAGAACCGATTACAAGATAGTCATACATATACATTCTTTTAATATCTAATTATTCATGACGTTTCAACAAATGTGAATAAAGAGACGGACACAAAGCAGACATGATAGTAGCTATATGTCCAAAAATATTCATATCGTTAAGGAATGTCCAATATCGTGGTTTATAAATAGAAAGTTTCTTTCCTTCTTTTATTTTTATATTCAATTCTGTGCGTAAAATATGCCTATTTATATATTTGTGATAATTTCCTGACGTATAGTCATCTAAAAAAAACAAAGCTTTCATTAATCGTTTCCCCTGGCTTATTGCAAATTCAGGATGAGTAGAAACATAAGAATTGTACCCACCAGACAATGTCCTGTAACACCCCACTGTATTATCAAGATAATAACCATTGCCGTGTATCAAACACCAAAGCTGTATTGGCATATCTCCATACGGGAATTGACTAAAAAAAAGGCGGCGTTCCTCTGTATGTCTTGCAAATTCTCCTCTCAACAAATAACTTGACGTATGGAAACACCAATGTCCATTATAGAATTCCTCTTTGCAATAATCTTCAATTGTGACGATGCCTGCTTTTATATGTCCATTTAGAGGTATTGTCTTATTTTCCAAAACATCACGGTATTTATTTACCATTTGGATCTTACAATACGAAATAGCACATTCAGGATGTGAATCCATTACTTCGACCTGTTTCTGAAGTTTTTGTGGATTTATCCAATAATCATCACCTTCGCAATATGCTACATATTTTGCATTATCAATCCATTCTTCGAGGTACGAAACTTTCGATTTTTTTATACTATGGTGATTATATTTTAATAATATTATTGCAAAATAGCAATTCGAATTTGTTTTATGCTGTGCGAAAGTCAAAACATAGTCCTTTGTATCTTCTTTCCGTACAGATTCTTTATCATCCAAATTAAAATTCGCTTCAAGATATTTCTTAATTACATCTTGCTCGCCATCGGTACTAGCATCGTCAATAATTGCACAGACGAAAGGAAATTTAGTCTGTTGAATCACAAAACCATCCATAGCATCTTCTATGTAGGATGCATGATTATAGGTAACACAACGAATGCAAACGGGTAATTGAATCTGTTTCATTTATTTAATATAGAAAGATAGGGTTTTATTATCATTTGAATTTCCACAAATTCTTCACTTTTAGTTCTTTTTACTAATACAATTAAAACCAATACCCCAAGGATAAACTGTAAAGGCAATATTACCCAGTAAGTAAACGGTAGATACTTCAAGAAATAAACACTGAGAGCGATTATTATTGCTATGCCATAAGATGGTGCAATGTCCCTCAGTTGCATCAAAGAACTATATCCAATCATTTTACCGGAATAATGTGAATTTATAAAAAAACAAATTGGTCCTGTCACAAGGTTTACATAAAGCATTGGCATAATACCATAAAAAACACATACTGATAAAGGAACAAATCCTATAGCCTTTTTAACGAACTCCAAACCCAGAAACAAATCACTTCGCCCTTGAACCTGCAACATATTCAAATTGATAGCATGAAGCGGGTATAAAGACCCAGAGATACAAATAAGAGGCAAATAATATGAAGCATCCTGCCACTTTGATCCTATAAGACAAAAAAGTAGAGGTTCGCTAATGGCTCCCAGAAAAAACATGCTAATAGCAGTAATAAACATTGTAATTTTAATAATCCGACGATAAGCATTAACCATTCGTTCCCTGTCTTCCTGAATATTACTTAAAACTGGATATGTTACACGTTGAATTACAATTGTTAGGTTACTTGAAAATAATTGAGAGAAATTCTTTGCTCTTGTATATTGTCCTAATGTTGCTGGACTATAAAATTTACCCACCACCACCTGATATAATTCCTTCCAAACAGTATCAAGTAAACTGCTCGCCATCATTTTCCACCCAAATCCAAATAACTCATGGAAACTATTCATTGAAAAATGGAAACATGGTATCCATTTATTTTTACCCCATAACAATATAGTTCGAAGCATCAAACTTACCAATCCCTGTATAACAAGTGACCAAACGCCAAACCCTATT
>JAEEGL012326580.1_pt1 | contig 18815 bp, 13 predicted proteins | sample 9134231 | NCBI WGS metagenome assembly JAEEGL01 (sample SAMN16246548, study PRJNA631951) | gut metagenome | biome: gut microbiome; feature: rumen; material: fiber-attached | host: Bos | place: Iran: Karaj | collected 2018-10 | reverse complement strand
GAGATTTGCTGGTCTGGGAAGACAGCCCTGTGAATCCCATTCTTTCCCCGGATATGACTGAAATTCTGCCGCCGGCACGGAAAGATGATGAAAAAATCTATCGCGTGTGCAATTATTCGGATTTGTATGTGTATGAAAGAGATAACAAAACCATCGGTTATTTCCACGTAGGAACACAGACTGCCGGACCTGTCGGTTATCTCCGGCGTGCGGAATATGACGGGCCTATCCGGTCATTCTATCGGGAACTGTATCCGCAGTGATTATTGTAAAAATATATGACAAACAACGCGGACGTATTCCGCATTTTCCGCTGATCGGATTCTATATTCCGGACATGATCCGGGAAAGAGGTATTCATGTATTGCAACAACAATCCCCAACAGCCTGATTCTCTCAACGAAATCCTCGCAAAGAGACCCGAAGGCGCCGATGCCGCCGCAAAAACTCCCGACAATCTCAGAAACCGCATGAAGGGTGCTGTGATCGGACGCTTTGCAGGCTGTATGCTGGGTGTGCCCGTTGAAAACTACAGCATACTCAGAATGCAGGTAATCGCCGCTGAAACCGGCACCGCATTCCCGCCCGTGACCTACTGGAAGGGCACCGACCGCCCGCATTATATCCACTACAATGTTAATCCCATCGAGGAATATCTCGAAGACAACATCTGCTGTGCGGCTTCCGACGATGACGTAACCTATGTAATCCTCAACCTTCTCCTTCTCGAAAAGTACGGCAAGAATTACTCCCTCGACGATGTCGCTCAACTCTGGCTCGATTATCTCCCCATGGCGTGCACCGCAGAAGACGAAGCGCTCCGTCAGCTCAAGGCAGGCACCAAGGCTGAATTTGCCGCAAACTTCAACAGTTATGTGGAATGGATCGGCGCTGCTATCCGTGCGGACGCATTCGGCTATGCCTGTGCCGGCGACCCTGTAACCGCTGCCAAGATTTCCTACAACGACGCATACCTCACTCACCGTCAGAACGGTATCTACGGCGAAATGTTCTGCGCGGCCACAATTGCGGCGGCATTTACAGCGGAAACTCCCCTCGATGCGATCCGCGCGGGCATGAAGCAGATCCCTGCGGAATCCGACCTGTATCAGTCCCTTCAGTGGGCATTCTCCGTACAGGACAGGGTTACCTGCTATCAGAGAGCGCGCATGCTCATCGATGAAAAGTTTGGCAGCTACCATCCCGTTCACACCGTAAACAACATGATCGCCATCGTATTCTCTCTGATGCTGGGCGGAAACGATTTTGAAAAGTGCATCAGCGAATGCATCGCGATCGGTCTGGACAACGACTGTACCGGCGCTACCGTCGGAAGCATCGCAGGCGCATGTCTCGGCATCGATGCAATACCTGCTCACTGGTACGACAGATTCAACGACAAGGTTATGAGCTATGTGGTTGACAACCGCGAAAACTCCATTGAAGGCGTAATCGACAGATTCGTCAAGCTCAACGGCTGATCTGCTGCTGCTGTTTCTTCTGACGACCTCACGGCGACGCTGCGGATGGCGGCGTTCCGTCCGGAGCTTATCCGCTTTGACAGGCTCGGCGGCTGAGAGCGAGGAAGACGGAGCCTGCCGCGCAAAGTCCGGCGCCGAGAAGACGCCGGACGGCGGCTCACAAAAGTTGGAGCTTGGGATTCGTGTATATCTTTTCGTTCTCTGCGGCGTCCGTGACGGGCCGTCCGTCCGTTTTTGTTCCCGTCCCGGGCGCGAGCGGCAAGATGACGGAGCAGGAGGAAAAATCCGCGTAGATCTCCCGCAGAGGCGTCTCATCCTGTGGGGGATCGACTGCTCGTAGCGGGAAGGGCTGACGCCGTAGAAATGCGCAAATGCCTTGCTGAAGGCGGCTGCGGACGAAAACGCGATCAGCATGTGATCTACGCCCACAGCGAGGAAGAATGCGAGCGGCTTTTCTGCGGCGCAGATTGTGACAAACCATGAAGCAATAACAGAACTGTTTTTCCTTTGTCTCGCCGTTCGGGAATGCGATCTGAATCCTATCCTCGTCGCGGATTATTGTCGACTCTGAGCGATTTCCCGTATGCGCCGCAAAGGTAAGTGGATCTGTTGACACAGCTTCCCCGGTATGATATACTACGGTATGATATACTGATGGAAAATGAAACGTGCGTAATTACTGGAAAGGAATTGCATAAAATGTCGATTACACCAATACGGAAACCCTGGAAGGGCACGATGACAGCACGTGAACGTTTCAACCGGCAGATGCATTATAAGTCTGTCGACCGCTGTTTCAATATGGAATTCGGTTACTGGGATGAAAACTTCAAAATGTGGCCGCTGTTTTATGAGAACGGCATAACCAACAACGCCGAAGCAGATATATTCTTCGGTTTCGACAGGATATCACAGTTCAGCGGAGTGAACTGGATGTGTCCTCCGTTCGAGCAGAAGGAGATCGGACGTGAAGGGAATAAGATAACACTGATAAATGCCGACGGTTTGATGGCCGAGGTGCTGGCCTCGGGAAAAGACACCATACCGAAATATCTCAAGTCGTCAATTACGACCCCGGACGACTGGAAGCGAGTGAAAGAAGAGCGTTTCAATATCAACTCTCCTGCGAGAAAGCTGGATATCCCGGCTCTGAAAGCGAGATATCCCGAAGAACGCGATTATCCCATCGGGATAGGCTGCGGCTCCATGATCGGCAAGATCCGCGATATGCTGACTTTTGAGGGACTGGCTTACGCCTGCTTTGACTATCCGGATATGGTAGAGGATATGGTAGAGACCTGCTGTCAGCTCGTGGAGTATTCGCTCGATCAGCTGCTTCCGAATTTCACCTTCGACTACGCCTCCGGATGGGAGGATATCTGTTTCAAGAACGGCCCGATCGTTACGGTTCCGTTTTTCCGCGACGTGGTGATGCCGAGATACAAGCGGATCAGGAAGAAGCTGGATCAGTACGGCATAGATATCTGGTACACCGACTGTGACGGCGACGTCAGGCCTATCCTGCCGTATCTTCTTGAGGGCGGCATCAACTGCCTGTTTCCCTTCGAGGTCAACAGCTGCGCGCATCCGGGCGAGCTGCTCGATCAGTACGACGGACAGCTCAGGCTTATGGGCGGAGTGGACAAGATGCAGCTCGGGGCAGGAAGGGACGCGATCAAAGCATACATGAAGTCTCTGGAAAAGTATGTCGCCCGCGGCGGTTACATCCCGTTCTGCGATCACCGATGCCCGCCTAATGTAGATCCGAATGATTACCTGTATTATCTCGATCTCAAGGAAGAAATGTTCGGGATGAAATAATCAAACGCTTCCGCCGCTTCAGACGAAAATATGAACACAAAAAGGATCTATGGTGCGGGAGACGGATACTCTCTGCTTTCCAACATCATCCTCGGCTGGCTCATCATGGGTTTGAGCCTTATTTCCGGTTTCATCGTAAAAGCCATTGCAAAATCCGGGAATACTGCTGAAGAAGACACAAACTGGGACGATCTGAAGGATTAAACCATATGCTTGGTCCGGCGGCTGCCGCGCTGAGCGTTCCTCGATCATCCGAAAACGAACCGGGCAGCCAAAAAGGCTGCCCGGCTGCTATTTTCGACCGCTGATACTTACAGGAACCGGTGCATTCATCATGAGCTTTGCCGAAAAAAAATAGGATGTAAAAAACGAATTTGGAGGCATTTAAGAGTAATTCTTACAAACAGAAAACTCATATGGTTCTTTTCCGCATCCCAAATTGCGGTGGGTTTCCCGCTGAAGCAATGCGCGCGTATCCGTCCCTATCAAGCCGCGTCGCGGCCACCTTCCCCCCCAAGGGGGAAGGGCATTTTTTATTTCTGCGGGAGCTTCGCTCCCGCCCCCCACAGCCTGCGGAGATGCAGCGCGGCTTTTCTGCGGCGCAGCGATCAATACGCGGTGCGCAGCTCGTCGAACGGCAGGATGTCGGCGTCGAACGCCGCCTTGACGCGGATCTCGTAGATGAATGCCTTCTCCGAGAAGCGGAAACGCTCGGCAAGCGCCGGGCCGCAGGAGTTGGAACCGATGCCGGCCTGCTTGTAATCGACGATGACCGTCGTTTCGGGCTGCGGGACGAGCTCGTAGTCGTGCGTCGTCTCGGTCAGTTGCTCCGGCGTGAAGTGCGAGGCGCTGAAGCTGAAGTTCTCGCCGAAGAAATACAACCCGTGCCCGGCGACAAAGGATACGCGCGCAAAGCGGCAGTCCGCGTGCGCAGAGTTCTCCTGCGGGCGTACGTAGGGCTGGAAGTTGTCCTTCACTGCGCCGGAGGAGGTCGGATACGCCGGGCGGTTCCTCTATGAGCTGAGATCCGGATATTCTTACGAAAAGGTCGCACAAAACTACGAAAAGCTGCTCGGTTGAATCGGGAAGATAGGGCAAGGAACGGGATCGTTCCCCGCCCGCCGCCCGCGCCTGCCGATGAAAGAACGATACAGCGCCTTTCGCGTCCCTCCCGTTCGGGAGACGCGAAAGGCGCTGCTGTTTTATGGGATTTTATTCTTCTGCGATCTCCACGATCTCGTACAGGTCCACCCGCGGGATCCGCACGGTCGCTCGTCCGTCCGCCCACGTAAAATCGAGCTTTTCTCCCTCCGGGCGGAGGATGAGCGCGGCCGGTTTGGTATCCGCAGCGACGGAAAGCGTGACGTCGAGCACCGGCGGGATGAAGTCTTCCGTCGCGGTCTCCGTGCTGGAATGGGCACCGTTCGCGTTCACGAGCTGGATATACCGCTTCCCGTCCTTTTTCAGGACGCCGATCTCGAGCATCCCGAGCGCGCCGAGGATCTTCACCGACGGCTCGTACAGCTTCGCGGCAAGCGCGCGGATCAGATCCCGGTGGATATACTGTGTGCACGCGCCGTACTGCGTTCCGATGTCCGCGGCGATCATGGCGATCTTCCCTTTCCCCCACGGGATGATGACGGCGCCGGGAAGGTTTGTCTCCCGTTCCGCGTCGCCGATCCAGCCGACGGTCTCGGCGCCCGGTGCATCCACGGAATGCGCGTCCTTGACGATGCCGGTAAACTCATGATCGACGGTCAGCCACCGCTGCTGCTCCGCCCTGTCGTCCCCGTCGACCGTAACGCGCAGCGCGTCCGCGAAGAAACGGCAGGTAAAGGGGCCGGTCAAAAGAAGGCTTCCCCCATTCTCCGCATAGGACAGAAGCTCCGCCTTCATCCCGTCGTCGAGACCGTATTTCAGCTCCGGGACCGCGATCAAGCCATAGTCGGCGCAGTGTCCGCGAAGCGTATGCTCGCAGGCGATCTCCACGGGCTGTCCGGCGTCGCAGAAGAGGGAGGTGAGCCCCACGGTCCGCTCGTAGCCGGTGCGTCCGTAGAGACCGCCGTGCTCGAGCGAGCGATCATAGGTCGAAAGAAGGATGACCGCGTTGTGCTCGCTTTTGCCGCGGAAGCAGTACGGCTGACGCGCCCGCACGAAATCCGCGACGGGCTTCATGCGGCGGATCTGCTCCATGCGCGGCGATCCGTCCGGGTACTGCGTGATGTAATCCTGGAACCCGCCGCCGAGCGACAGGATCGCCGCCGCCTCCTGCATGATCTGGACGGGATGCTTCGGCACGCCGGAAAGCTTGAGCGATCCGTGGGACTGGCGGAAATTCCACGCCATGAGATCCCACGTGTACCCCTGCTGCGCGATGGCCCGTCCGGCATACCGCGCGACGTTGAAGGAATTGCCGGGATTGAAGTCGCCGGACAGAAAATCCACGCCCGAGGAGACCGGTTCCGGCATATGGTCGGTGTACGCCCAGTTGGACGCGATCTGGAAATCCGGATATTCCGCGTGAACGGCGTCCACGTAGTGCCGGACGTACCGGCGAAAGAGCTCCCGGCAGAATTCCCTGTATTCCTCAAAATACGGGTCTCCCGGCGCGGCGGGCAGCTTGCCGCCGAGGGCGATCCCCGTTTCTTTTTCAAACGCCGCGACCGTGTCGGGATGATAGTCCACGCAGGTCCCCCAGCATTCGCCGTCCACCCATACGCCGTCCGCGCCGTATTTCCCCGCCAGCTCCTTCAACTGCGGGATCAGGAGCATATCGGCGTAATGCCCCGCCGTTCTCGTGATCCCTCCGGACGGATTGCCGTCCTTGTCTCTGACCGCTTCTTCCGGATGTTGCTCGCAGAAGCGGTAGTCGATCACGCCGGAATAATGGAGATACAGCGCGACGTCTTCTTCCTTCGTTACCTTCCGCCAGAGCGCGAGCGTATCGAGGGCGAACTCCGGCATGGCGTTCTCGAGCGCCGTGGGATAAGAGGCCCAGCCGGGGTGTCCCTTGCAGTCGATCTGGATGAAATCCGGTCGGATCAGTCGGCAGATCTCCCGGATATCCTCCTCGCGCAGCGTCGCGCCGACGACGAGTCCCGGCACCGGATGGGCATGAAAGTCAAAATGCAGGCCGAACGCGCTCTCCGATCTTCTCTTCATATTCGTTCCTCCCAAGCTCCGCCGCCGTCTTCTTCAAACGCGGCGGTGTTGTTTGCGCTGTCATCAGTTACCGCTTTATGAGCCGGGTTTTTCCCCGCGCTTTCACCCCCCATTATAACACTGTTTTTTGTTCCATGCAAGCCTTTTTGCGGGAGAACACTTCACTTTGCCAACGGCCAGGTTATAATAAACACAAAAGGCCTGCGCTCATACGGAATGCCGCACAAGAAAGAGGCTGAGCATCCATGGGAATTACTACTTGATTTCTGTTTCTCATCGTGTTATACTGTACCTGCTTTCCGGTAGGATTTTGTTTGCAACTCTATTATACCACGAAAGCAGCGACCGGGCTATCCTTTTTGGACAACCCGGTCGTTTTGTGTTTTGCCGGGGCCTGTTAGTGCGACAGCCCCTTGTTATTTTATCTATGGATCCGTTAGTTTTTAAGATAAACCGTTTGGTGCGCATCAAGCGTAAATTTCCTGCTATCAAAGTCTGTGTCTGTCATCATATGATCTTCATCTATAAGTTGTACCGTCATGCCGTCAAGCTCGGTTTCTATGTTCATCTCAGATCCACTGGTATTGGTAATCAACAGACCATATTTACCATTTCCGTCATGTGCCGCTAATGCATAAATACCGTTTATATCCACAATCGCATGATCGGCTTGGTAACCGAGTACGAGCAATTCTCCGAATGCCTTCAGGCTGTAATATGCTGCAAAAGGTTCATGTGTCAACGGATTAAACAGTCCGCTGAATGCATCCGCACTTAAACGCCCGTCATAATAGCAGAGGATATCTGCACGCTTTGTTTGCATGGCGATCATCATTGCTGCTGCATTTGATGCGGAAAGGGAGCGTGCTTGGTTTCTCCTGCTTGGATTGCTGTCCCATATATACGGATCGTTGTTCCATTCATTGAGATGAGATTCAGTATTGCTAAAACCAAATCGGTTGAGTTGTGTATCGATAAAATCCGCCAATTCTATCGTGTTCCGAACCGATTTATAGGAATGCCATGAGAAGAAGTCAAGCGGCGAATTGGTTTTGGAGACAAATTCCAGGAATTTTATAAACCAATCCAGACGGTACTCTTCACTATGTTGTGAATAAAATGCTACATCGCGTGCAGGATCCGGAATATAATCTTTGTCTGGGATGGGAAAACTGCCCATTGCTGCATATCCCCCAACCTTGATGCTGTCACCAAAACACTGTTTCAGATGCTTGGTGGTGATTTCGTACAAGTCAAAGAATTGCTGCATCGTTCCCCACCACATCGTATTCACACAGGTGCCCGGACAATGTGGACATGCATCAGCTTCATTCCAGATCTCCCAGTATTCGATACCATACTGGAAACCATCTGCCCAGCCTTCATTATAATGTCGAATGACATGTTCACATATTCTGGCCCACTTACCGAAATCTGCAGGAGGTTCCAGACGATATGCACGTATGCGTGCATTGTTTTCTATCGTGACACCAAGCCGGAAATAAGGCATACATTCTGCATTCATCAGGCTCTTAATAAGGATATCTGTAAAAGCGAAATCATAACTGGCAGGATCGTTCTCATCTGCATTGAAATCACGAAACAAATTGGGAATGTCCACAAACATATATCCGCCGTACAAACCGCTTACATCATGCAGTCGTGAAAAAGGAATGTGAGCCTCTGTCAAATAGTGAAAATAACGATCAGATATTCCATATAACGGAGGCTGTCCGATAGCATTCATGGCTTTGATTTTTTTATCAGAAGCTGTAAAATCGAAATTTAGTTTCATGTTTTTTCTCCTTCCATTCATGTGAGAACTCTTTTATGTATGATATATATAAGCAAGTAGATTTATCGTTTCATTGTGTCCTTGCTCGCTCTAATTATAACATTTACAGGAATGATTATCAAGTATTCGACTTAATCATGTTTCAAACTCCTGTGAAAAATACTCATAGTTTAACTTGACAAAAAAATTTTATGTGATATAATTCTTAGTAAAAATATCACAATAGTATAGTTCTGAAATCTTTTTATACAGGAGGCCGTTGATATGTTATTAAGGGATAGATGTTGGCTTTGGGGGCACCCGGAAGGATGCTTTAACGGCAAGAATGGGATGACAAAGGATTCCAGAATGACGCCGATGGAGTGCTGTGACTATCTGAATATAGGTAATACATTTATGGTTCCTTTTGGGGTAAATGTAAATAGGCGCCAATATAATAAATCCTTTAAGCGGCTGCGTAGTGTGGGCTGGGAATGCTTTAACGCAGCTGTGCATCCTGAAAAAATTGAGATATTGATTAATGATGCCAAAGAATTTCCCAATATTAAAATCGGCGTATTTGATGATTTCAAAAACTGCGATGTAAAAGGACGTCCTCCACGCTATAAGGAATTTCCTATTCAAAATCTTTATGATGTTATCGATCATATGCACAATAATGATGTAAGGCGCCTGGATGCCTGGATGGTGCTTTACACGCGTTTGTTTGGAATTGACGAGCAGGACGATATGGATTTCCAGCCGTATATGGATGCTTTTGATGGAGTTATTATGTGGACGTGGGAAGAGCGTAATATCCCGTTGATTCCGGAAAAATTCGAGATTTTTAAAAAGCTGACTCCTAAAAATCGCCGTATGTTCGGTTGTTATTTATATGATTTTGATATGTCAAAGCCCTCCACTCCTGAACTTGTTAAGTGGCAGTTGGATTTTTATTATGATCAGATAAAGAATGGGACTGCAGAAGGGGTTGTTTTTCATACCAATACTATGGCTGATATGGACTTTGAGGCATATGACGTAGCTTGTGCTTGGTTAGATGAGCATGGCGATGAAGAATTCCCTGATATTGATTAAAAAGCAAAACGCATCGAAAGAAAAAGAACGCATAGATTACGTTGCGTGAAACGATACCACCGTGATTGTAAACCGGCAAACATCGGTTGTTGTTTCAATAATCAAAGCAATATGAAAAATTGCCGCAGATATTCAGAAGCGGATATCTGCGGCTTTTTAGTATCAGCCAATAAGGGGCTGTCGCAAGTAGAAAAGGATAAGGTATAATAAAATGCGCAAATTCAAATGAGTGGAAAAAGGTAGACATAGTTTGCAGACTCTGGTAGAATGAAGTTACCCCACAAACATTCGAAAGGAGAAAGCAAACTATGTCCGAGAAGATTGTACAACTAAACGAGGAAGTAATCAAGGGGCAAATCAAAGAATTGGTGCGTAGAAGAAACGCTCAATGAGTTTCTGGAAAAGGAAGCGGAGCAATTAACGCAGGCTGGGCGGTACGAGCGCAGCGAGGCACGTCAAGGCTGCCGCAGCAGGCACTGCGACCGCAACCTCACTACCAGCTCCGGCGACGTTACCCTGCATGTGCCTCGGCTGAAGGGGATGGCCTTTGAAACGGCTATCATTGAACGGTACCGGCGCAGGGAGAGCAGCATGGAGGAAGCGCTCATTGAGATGTATCTGGCGGGCGTTTCAGTCCGACGTGTAGAGGATATCACGGAAGCGCTTTGGGGCAGCAAAGTATCCGCATCCACCATCAGCGAACTCAACAAGAAATCCGGGTTTGTTGACGTAGAAATGAATATTCCGCATGTAAGGGTGATTTTTGATGCGGTCATAAATGCCTCCTTTAAAAATGCCCGGCACAAAAGGCTGTAAGCCATTCGTTCCGAGCTCACTCGACATCTTATCCGACAGGCGGCCTGCAAAGCAAACGCTTTACGATCCCCTACGCTGCGGCGTACCGTCCTCCGATGACCGGTATTGATTTGTAAAATGATTACAGCACATGATCATGAATATTTCAAGACAAAAATACGAGTGGTTTTATAATCACGCAGTTTCATAATGAAGTCCTGTCCGTACTGCACGGCCAATCCGGAGGAGAAGAATTGATCGCCGTATCCTCTCGGACGGACTGGATCTCCGTCTTCACCGTGACGGCGCTGCTCATTGCGATCATTATCGGGGCTGTCATCACAGCAAAACAGAACCATTATCTTTCTTTTCGGCTGTTGTTTTCATGGCGTTCTCTCCTTGCTTGACTTGGATTTCGAATTTGTTTTTCCGGCTTATTATTGACTTTTTCACGTAAACATGATATCATTGTATATAAGAATCGGTCGGCGCCGGGAACGGGTCCGGCGTCCTGATTTTAAGATTATCACGAATGCTTTTTCAAAAAAGGAGAAACAACAATGAAAAAAATCAGGATCATTACGGTTTTTCTTCTCGCCGCGGCGATACTCTTTGCATTCTGCTCGTGCGGCATTATCGGCAAGACGCCGGGAGACGGCGAAGGAATGAATTCGGGCGACGAACAGAGCAGCGGTGAGTTCAAAGTGAAGGATGAAGACTTCTTCGGCGTCACGCTTCCGGTACCGGCTGTCGGTACGGTGACTGAAAAAGTTACCAAAGAAAACTCTTACGGAATGACGGCAACGACGATACGCATCAGCGGGCTCAGCTACGCTCAGTTTATCGAATACTGCAAGATTCTCGAGGCGCTTCCCGGGTGGGAAGTATACGAGGGCATGCACCCGGAAGACGTCGCGCATCTGCCTGAAGATCATAATTTGAATGACAGAAACGAATTTACCGGAAATTACGATAAACTGCCGCACATCGCGGTAACGTATTACAGCGATAAGACCGCCGAGAAGAGTAATCTTCCCAATTTCTGTATGGTGGTATTCAGAGATTGGGACTAAACCGTGCATAGCACGGCTCGACTGTGCAGGGAATGGACGAGCGCGGACGCAAGGGTCTGCGAAGGCGTTTGAAGAGCTGGCGAAATGATCCGGTTCAGTCAGGAAAAAGTATTGCTGCTTCACAAACTGATTACCGAAGAGACGGGCGGAGATCCGAGTCTGCGGGATATCGGTTTTTTGGACAGCGCGCTCGAATCGGCTTTTCAGACCTTCGGCGGCAAAGAGCTTTATCCGTCGAAGGAAGAAAAGGCTGCGCGAGCAAGACCGTCTGTATTTATATATTCATACGAATTGATTCGTTATCTCCGTTGACACCGAAAAGAAAAAACAGTATAATTGTTAGCGTTGTATTCTCTGAAACAAAAAAGACTCCCGAAGAAGTCTTTTTCTGCACACACCGTGCAGTCGCACAGCCTCATTTACGACGAATTATCGGTGTGTATGTACTTCACACGCTCAAAATTCGTAAAATTACGTATTCGAAATGCAGATTTTAAAATCGGGAACCGGGTTTCAGAGGTTCGCGCAGGGAGGTTTTATGAAACAGAAAGTATTTTATGTGTTGTTTTTGGTTTTGGCGCTGGCGCTCCCCTTGCTGTCAGCCTGCACGGGCAATCAGCCGCCGATCCAGAATGACACCGCCGCAGACACTGCAGACCCCGCTTCCCATACCGGGGAGTCCGCTGAGCCGTCAGAGGAAGTACCGGTCGACGTTACCGAGCTGAATCTGGTCGAGAACGGCACATCGGAGTACGTCATTGTGCGCGGTACAAACGCATCGGAATCCGAGGTCACGGCATCCGCCGAGCTGCAGAAATATCTGAAGCAGATCTCCGGTGCGGAGCTTCCCGTTGTCACCGACGATACCGCTCCGGCAGCAAAGGAAATCGTGGTCGGCAAAACCAACCGTGAAAACGCCGGGGAATTCGACCGCGAAGAACTTGGCGATGACGGTTTTCTGATCAAGACCCGTGGTTACAAGCTGTTTCTGGTGGGCAGCGAAGAGCGCGGTACTCTGTATTCCGTATATGAATTCCTGGAAGCCTACCTTGGCTGCCGATTCTATACGGCGACAATAGAAAAAGTACCCGTTATGGAAACCGTCACGATCGACGTGATCGAAGAAGACAAGCAGATCCCCGCGTTTGATTTCCGGAACGTGTATTCCCTTGAGTATAAAAACGAAGACGAATTTGCTGCCAAGCGCCGTCAGCACGATTACTCTTCCAATGCCGGACACAGCTTTGAGCTCTTCTGTCACCCCTATGATTACTACGAAACGCATCCGGAATACTTTGCTTCGGACGGAACGAAGCCGTATGAAGTCACTCTGAACGTGGGACAGACCAGTTCGCTCTGCCTGACCAATCCCGACGTACTGCAGCTTGCGATCGACTGGGTCCGCGGTCAGCTGAAGAATCATCCGGACTGGCGGTATATCCACGTTGGACAAAACGACAATCTTAAAACCTGTATGTGTGAAAATTGCGTTGCCGTATATCGCGAAGAGGGCGGTGCTTTTTCAGGGACGATAATCCGCTTCGTCAACGCCATCGCAAGAGACATCAAGGAAGATTATCCTGACGTGTATATCGGCACCTTTGCCTATATGTACAGCGCGGAGCCGCCTGTCACCAAGGCGGAGGATAACGTCGTCGTCATTCTTTGCCAGGACGCCGGATGCAGTTCTCATCCCATTGAAAACGGCTGTGTTCACACCGGATCCGCCATGTGTTCCACCAATCTGGATGGCAGCATAAAACCGTTCGGCGAAAGAGTCGCCGGCTGGAGTAAAGTCTGCGATCATCTTCAGATCTGGGACTATGACGTCTGTTTCCGTCAGTTCGACCAAACCTATCCCAACTTTGAAATACTGCTGCCCAATATGCGTTTTTATGCCGAGAACAACGTAGAGAGGGTTTTTGCGCAGCTTGAATCCAACTGCCGCAGCGGCGAATTCGGCGAACTGCGCGCCTATCTGTTATCCAAGGTCATGTGGGATCCCTATATGACGGAAGAAGAATATTATGCCCATATGGATGACTTCCTGGTCGGCGTTTACGGCCCCGGAGGGATCAGACTCCGTGAATATATTGACAAGGCGGAAGAAATATCTGACGCATATTGTTTCCACTGGGGATTGACCACGCCCGTCGTTTTCGTCAAGGAAACGAGCGATGCCGTAAATCCCGAAGACAAACCTCTCCCCGAAGATCTGACACTGGATATGATCCTGAATTACAAGACGACTGACTGGTCTCCTTATTATTTCCATTACTATGGCCGTCTCATCAAAAGTGAACTGCTGGATGTGGGAAAGGAAGCCTTTGCAGCAGCGTATGCCGCGGCGGAAACCGACGGTCAGCGCTATATGCTGGAGCAGGCATCCATTCAGCTTGATTTGCTGGAATCCTTCTATCTTGAGAAAAGAAACGAAGCCATTCCCGGTAATATCGGAAAGCTTTGTCAGGCTTTCCTCAAACAGAATGCGGACACTCTGACTAAAGACGAACAGGCGGCGATCCAGGGCAATATAGGCAAAATAAACAAATATTTGAAGGAGTTCCTAGCCGCTGAATACGAAGCGTTCAACCGCGCCATCGTCGATAAGGGTATCCGGTACGGCACACGGTACAATGAGTCGCTGGGGTACGATCAGATCACCGACTGCAGCGGCAATCCCGATGAATGGTTCAACGACAACAAGCCGTGGTGAAAAGGTCGTTTTTCTGAAAAAGATTTCCGTTCCGACGGAAGTACGGTTTCAGGATTCGGGAAAAAAGGGCGGTTCTCTTAGAAAACGTACGTATAACAAATGATTTTCCTCTCTCCCACAGCCTCCCTTGCGGAGGCTGTTTCTTTCTCACCATCCCGATTTTTGCCCCGCCCTCTGTTTCTTCACTTTCCGTATCGTCTCCGCCCGGCAGCCGCGGCGAGTACCGCCCCTCCCACGGCGGCGGATCTTCTCTCCCCGCGGTTTATTATTGTGTTTTAACGAGTATGACCCGAGTCGTTGTCCGGTCCTTCTTTGTGCGGAGATCCGAACCGTTTTATTGTGGGAAACCGGCACGAAGTGCGAAAATATCCGTTCTCAGCTATCCAGCTCCAGTTTGGTCAGCACACCGGCGCCGGCGTACACGGGGACGACGTCGGGAACCTGTTGTACATCATGCAGGATCTCCACGTCGGAGCGTTTGTTTTCCGCGTCGTAGTAGAACAGAGCGGGATCGGTATCGAACCTTGAGTAATCCGTTTTCTTATCGGGGAAGCAGGTATACTCCACTGTATCCACCGCTTCCTCTCTGGATCGTACCGGGAAAACTCTGTACGCGTCGCCGCACCCGTCGTATATTTCATGAAAGGATTTTATAACGCCCCAGGTTTCTTTCGAGCTTATGTACGTCGGTTCTTTCACGTTTTTGAAATAATTCTCTTCACTGAAAACGTACGTTGCGGTCCTCGGACTGAGTCCCATTCCGCACGTATCATAGTAGTTGTTATAGTTGTGGATGTTGGCGTTGCGGCTGAGCGGCATTCTCTGGATTACTTCATGGTAGTAATTGTGATGGACGGTGGTATTCAGCTGATAATCGTATTCCCATCCGCCCATGATGAACGTCAGATTCGTTTGGTCGAATCTGTTGTAAGCGACCGTACAGTCATGCACGCCTATAATGATGATGGACTTATCTCCTATACGGTCGTTCCATGCGTTATAGGAAGGTCTGAACGTGTTGCCATGGATCCACAAACGGCCGTAACAATCGGATTGTTTTGAGGCTCCTGAGGCATAGAACGCTATACCGGCAAAGGGGTGCCGGTCTAAAGTGAGATTTCTTACTTCGACGGAATTGCAGTAAATGAAACCGACGCCGAACTGGAAAAGTCCCGCGTTTCTGCCGACGCCTTCAAGGGTTATATGGCACGCGTTTACCGTATCGATAAAATTGGTGTTGCTTTCATTGTAGATCGGTATCTCTTCGGTAAGTTCCGTGACCCCGTCCGGCGTGGTTTTGTATATATACCGCCTGTTGTCCGACGGATCGGTTATATGCAGATACAGACCGGCAAGATTTTCGCCGTATTCATCGGAGAAATGATTTTTTTCAATATATTCGGCGGACATGGCGGAGTAATCCACCTGCCGTTCGGAATCCGGAGAATTCCATTGATTGGTGGTGATCGTATCCAGTATGCGGATGATCAGCGGTTCTTCCATCTGCGCTTTTGCCTGCAGGATCTCCACGAGTCCGGTATAGGTCGTACCGTTTATCTCCAGCGTTACCGTGTTTTTGGTGGCGTTGGAGACGTAAACGATCCTGGCGTTTTCCTTTACGGTACCGTCGTTATTGTAACCGCCGATCCCTTCGTCATAACGGAAATGCGCGTATCCGGAGCGGTCCTGTCTTTCCACGCCGATGCCGTTCAGCGTAACGCGGGAGAACGCCTCTCCCTCGCCGCATTCCACCCGTACGCTGTAGACGCCCTCTTTGAGTCCGAGGATATAGCAGCCGATCGACCCTTCTTCGTCCAGAAGCAGTTCCTTGTCCACGGCAGTGTATGCCTCAGCCCCGTCTGCCTTATAGGAGACGACGTACTCTCCGCCCGCGGGCTTGCCGAGGGACAGATAGATCTGTTCGTTCAGCCCCAGCACTTCATTGATCTGAATGTTCTCGGGACGGACGTTGTCTGCATTGCCGCATGCCGTTGCCCAAAGCGATTTTTCCATAACGGTTTCCTTTCTCAGTTATATTATGAATTATCAGCCATATCTTTGTCAGCGACGCAATTTGATGCAGGTTATTTTTATTCTACTCCGGCGCGGCGTTTTATCAAGTGATTATTTGTAAATAATCGGAGCATGCGGGGGGAACGGAAGCGACAGGGGCAGTAGGGAAAACACGCCTTTCCCTTACCATACCGGCCCTCCTATCGTCCGTCGCTGATTCGCGGCACGCAGCCCGTTCCGCGGCGGAGCATTGTAACAATGCACTTTAGAAAATCAAGCGGTTCTTTACTTTCCTATCTGACGGCGTTATTGACACTGACGGCAAAATCGGGTACAATGAAACCACGGAAGGCGCCATCCGAATCATGTAAAGAGGTATCAAAATGGAGATTTATATAGCCGAAACGGTAGCCAAACGCCGCCGTGAGATGAACATGACGCAGGAAGAACTTGCACAGCGTCTTGGCGTATCCGCTCAGGCGGTCTCAAATTGGGAGAGACAGGAGAGTTATCCCGATGTTACTATACTGCCGGCGTTGTCGGCGGTGCTTGAAATATCGGCCGATGAACTGCTGGGGATCGGTCGGGAAACCGAGGAGCAGATCATCGAAAAATGGCACGAAGACATGCGCGATCCGAAAACAAGAAAGAAAACCGTCTTGCGTTATTACCGCGAATATCCGAAATGCTATGGATTGATGGAAAAACTCTATTGGTGGATATACCGATACGGCGGGGAGGATCCAGCGCTGAGAGAAGCCGCCGTCGACATGGCGAAGCGGACTCTTGCGGAGTGTACGAAGACAGACCTGAGGCTCACCGCCGCAAAGGTATTGGCGTTTCTTGCCGACGATGAAGAAGCCGACAAATATATCGACATTTTCGGCATGAGTATTCAAACGAAGCCCAACATCATTGCAAGAAGAGCGTATGAGCGGGGAGAATCCGGAAAAGCGCAGGCGTACTTCGATCTCGAACATTTTTGGATCTTTCTCTATTTATGCAGCCGATCCGCGTATTGCGAAGGAAAATGGGAGAAAGCCGTTCGGTTTTATGAACTGCGCGAAAATATGATAAAAATCGCAGGCCGGGGAAACATTCCCGACGGACTGTGGTGGTTGGCTTCCAATCTGCTGTTCTTTCACAGCGCGGCGCTGTTCATGATCGGTGAAAAAGCCAAAGGATATCGGACGCTTGAAGAATCGGCGGAGGCGTACGAAAAATGGGCTTCTTTTGACATGGGGGAGCCTCTCTCGGTGGGGGAATTCTCTCCTTTCGGGGACGTAACGGTCCGGCGCGTCTGTGAATCCGGAAAACCGAGATTTTCTATCTGCGTCGGGAGCGAGCGGATCGGCACGCACGACTGCTGCATTTCGGTGTTGTGCAGTGAAGAACAGATTCAAAAAATGTTCGCGCCGGTTTGGGAGGAGGAAAAGTTCAAAAAACTGCTGGCAAGGATTCAGACATTGGACAAACAGGTTGTATGAAAGAACGAGGCGGGGATCGCTCCCCGCCTCGTTTTGTATGATGTTTTGCCGTTAAGCTTGGTGTTTCGATCCATAAGTACAAACGGAAAGGTTATCACAGGTTCAGTTGGAAGACAGTGCGTCCGTTTTCCGCGGCGGCGGGGCGATATCTGCGTCCGCTCCGACCGCCGTCCCGGCGAAGGAGTCAGACGATCGTAAGATCCGTTAGGCAATCATACCGATCGGCGTACCATAAGTAGGGGATCCAGAAACGGAATATCTCGCAGAATCCGCCGGCTACCCCGCTTTTTGCGGAAAACAAAGGAGATCGCTGAATGACGGAAAAGCGCTTCTTTTCATTGCCGCGCAGATCCGTCTGAAAATCAAGCAATGCCCAGCGAACGCTTCCGTCGTCCCAGCGGGAGGTTATCGTATAGGAAAGAGGCAATTCGTTTCCGCAGCCGCAAAGCGAAAGCGACATGGTATCGAAAAAACGCCCTTTTGCAAAGGGATATCCTACCGTGACCGGAGCGTTTTCCGATCAACCGACGACGGTTCCCAGATCGTGATCTGCATAACGTTTTCACCCGTAAATACTTTTTTTGACCTTTGGATCGATATTTTTTTAGCATAGTTCTCATATCAATACAAGGTATAATCAATACTTTTCAGTCGTGAATCGTCGGGATCTCGTCAGTGAATAGGAATACGAGTACGCCGACACTTTTTTCTCTCTTGCTTTTTCGTTTTGACTGTGTTACAATGGGTACGGGATACGTATGCGGTGTCCCGACGCCCATCGGCGAATTTTAAAAAAATGATTTGTGAGGTACAGATGGATATCACGAAATTCTACGCAGACCCCGAAGAACGTCCGCTCGACGTCATCAAACCGGACGGCGGATTCACCGCCATCTTCCGCACGATCGCCTGCGTCGGCGACAGCCTCGCTTCCGGCGAGTTCGAGTCCACCTCTTCCGACGGCAGTACGGGATATCACGACATGTTCGAGTATTCCTGGGGACAGTTCATCGCCCGCGCGGCGGGGCTGAAGGTCTACAACTTCTCCCGCGGCGGCATGACCGCGAGGGAATACCTCGATTCCTGGGGCGCCGACAACGGCGCCTGGGATCAGGACAAGGCGGCGCAGGCGTACATCATCGCGCTCGGCGTCAACGATCTGTGCGGACAGCATCAGGAGGTGGGCTCCGCCGACGACATCGATCTTGAAAACCCGGACAACAACCGCCCCACCTTCGCCGGTCTGTACGGCAAGATCATCCAGAAGTACAAGGCGATCCAGCCGAAGGCGCGCTTCTTCCTCGTCACGATGCCGCGCAGCGCCGACGGGGAGACCGACACGGACGCCAGCCGCCACGCGCAGCTCATGCGCGACGTCGCGGCAAAGTTCGAGTT
>JAEEGL012087732.1_pt1 | contig 18815 bp, 13 predicted proteins | sample 9134231 | NCBI WGS metagenome assembly JAEEGL01 (sample SAMN16246548, study PRJNA631951) | gut metagenome | biome: gut microbiome; feature: rumen; material: fiber-attached | host: Bos | place: Iran: Karaj | collected 2018-10 | reverse complement strand
CCAGTTCCTTACGTTTCTCCTCGGCCTTGGCTTTCTGGTTCTGTGCCTGTCGCAGGGCGAGCTGACTTGATTCGTACCAGAAGGAGTAGTTACCGGCGAAGAGGGTTACCTTTCCGAAGTCGATATCGACGGTGTGGGTGCATACGGCATCGAGGAAGTGGCGGTCGTGGCTGACGACGAGCACGGTGTGCTCGAACTCGGAGAGATACTGTTCCAGCCACTGCACGGTGTCGAGGTCGAGGTCGTTGGTGGGCTCGTCGAGCAGCAGGTTGTCCGGCTCGCCGAAGAGGGCCTTGGCCAGCATCACGCGCACCTTCTCCTTACCCGAGAGGTCACGCATGAGCATCTGATGCTTCTTCTCCTTAATGCCCAAGCCGCTGAGCAGCGCACCGGCATCGCTCTCGGCCGTGTAGCCGCCCATCTCGGCGAATTTCTCCTCCAGCTCGGCCACGCGGATGCCGTCGGCATCGCTGAAATCCTCCTTCATGTAGAGCGCATCGCGCTCGTGCATAATATCCCAGAGCACGGTGTGGCCCATGAGCACAGTGTCGAGCACGGTGTTGTCGTCGTACTGGAAGTGGTCCTGCGAGAGCACGCTCAGGCGCTCGCCCGGGCCCAGCTCGATGCTACCCTTGTTGGGTTCCAGCTCGCCGCTGATGGCTTTCAGCAGGGTGGATTTGCCAGCACCGTTGGCACCGATGACGCCATAGATATTTCCGTTGGTGAACTTGAGATTCACGTCCTTGTAGAGGACGCGCTTGCCAAACTGAATGGCTAAATTTGAGACAGTTATCATTCTTTTTTCGTTTAACGTTTAAGGTTTAGCGTTTAACGTTTTGTTTTTTGCGGGTGCAAAGGTACGACTTTTTATTGAGACTACCGCACAGGAAGGCAAATAAACACAAAAAAAGCAGGGCTGTCATCACGACAGCCCTACCTTCATTAACCTTAAATCTAATACCATGAAAAACACGTTGCAAATTTACGTATTTCTTGCTTATCGACAAGCATTTACGTATAAAAGAACGGGCGATTTTCAACTTGTTTAACAAACAGAACGGAATCTCGGCCTGTTTTGTTAATATTTTTAACCTTTTGGCGTTTATTCCACGTACAAAACAAGCCCCTTGAGGTACTCTCCCTCAGGATGATAGATGTTGATGGGGTGGTCGGCAGGCTGATGGAGCTGATGGAGAATGCGCACGCGGCGCCCACTCTGAGCGGCAGCCGTGAAGACAGCCATGCGGAACTGGTCCTTGTTGACGGCCTGCGAGCAGGAGAACGTGAAGAGGATGCCCCCCGGACGTATCTTCTCGAAAGCACGCAGGTTCAGGCGCGTGTAGCCCTTGAGGGCGTTGCGCAGGGCATCCTTGTGCTTGGCAAAGGCGGGCGGGTCGAGGATGATGAGGTCGTAGGCGCCGTCGGTCATCAGCTGGAGGAATCGGAAAGCGTCCTCGGCATAGGCCCTGTGGCGGGCATCGCCGGGGAAGTTGAGTTCCACGTTGGCATTGACGAGGTCCACCGCCTGGGCCGAGCTGTCCACAGAGTGCACCGTGCGGGCTCCACCGCGCATGGCATACACCGAGAAGCCGCCCGTGTAGCAGAACATATTCAGGACATCGCGCCCACGGGAGTATTGCTCCAGCAGACTGCGGTTGTCGCGCTGATCCACGAAGAAGCCGGTCTTCTGGCCCCGCAGCCAGTCGATATGGAATTTCAAGCCGTTCTCCACAGCCACATCGTCGGCACTTCCGCCGAGCAGGAAGCCGTTCTCCTGACCCAAGTCAGCCTTGAACGGCAATGTGGTCTCGCTTTTGTAGTAGATGCTCTCGATCGCGGCGGCCATCACCTGCTTGAGCGCCTCGGCAATCTCCATGCGCGAGCAGTGGATTCCCACGCTATGCGCCTGCATCACAGCCGTGCGACCATAGACATCGATGACCAGTCCGGGCAGGTTGTCGCCCTCGCCGTGGACGAGGCGATAGGTGGAATTGTCCTCGCGACCGGCCACGCCGATAGCCTTGCGCATCTGCCAGGCCTCCTGCAGGCGCGAAGCCCAGAAAGCGGTGTCGATGGGCTCGTCGCGGAACGTGAGCACGCGCACTGCGATGGAGCCTATCTGCCAATGACCCGTGGCGATGTATTCGCCGTCGGCGGTGAACACGCGCGCCAGCGCACCCTCCTCCTGCTCGCCCTCGATGCGATGAATAGCGCCGGAGAAAATCCAGGGATGGAAACGACGCAACGATTCGTCCTTACCGCGTTTGAGTATAATCTTCATGGGGAAAACTCTTAACTATTAACTCTTAACTCTTAGCTTCAATTATTATTCCTTAACAAGCTGGTAATCACGTGTCGTAAGCAAACGGTTAATCTCATGAAAAAGCTTCAGGCAAGCCCACGCATCCGTGGCAGCGTATCGCTTCTGCGGTTCGGTGAGCACGTCGGCCTCCCAGTTGGAGAGACGCTGCTGCTTGGAGATTTTCTGCCCGAAGAGATTGGCATAGAGCTTCAGCAAACTCATGTCCTCAATGCCGAGCGGCTTGACGTAGTCCTGGAGATCGATGTAGTTGACCGGTTCAAACGGCACACGACGGCGCAGCTGTGCCCAGTCGTCGTGGAGCGAGAGTCCGATTTTCTGCGACGCAGGATCAGTGAGCAACCGCACCAGACACTCGGGCAGCCCTATCAGGTTGAGGCGGAAGAGGAAGCAGGTGTCGGGGGTGGAGACTTGCAGCAACGCCACGGGATTCATAGCCCCGGGCTTGAAGTTGGGGCGTGTCTCGGTGTCGATGCCCAAGCGGGGGAAACGCAACAGGTAGTCCACGGCGCGGCGCGCTTCGCCCACGCTCTGGATGACCACCACGCGACCCTCGAACTGTGCCTTGGGCAGTTCGGGGATGGCCCGCTTGTCGAATTTGGCATAAATCTTCTTCACTGCAACCTCTATAAAGCACTCAACAACAGGTTGAGAATAGGTTTTTTCTTGTTTTGGGAACGTTTTGAGCGCAAAAGTAGTTCTTTTTGCAAAAAAAATCACATCTTTTCGAGGAAAAGTTCATAAAAAGCCATAAATTTGCAGCCGAAATAAGGAATAGAAAATCATTATGAGCAAAGAGACAAGCCCAAAGCCTGCCAGAAATCGTGCGCCCAGGCGCACCACGAAGCGTGGCAATTCATCCAATGACACCAGCCGGAAGTTGCACGTCCGCGAGGCGCTGAGAGGCACCCGCGACGAACCCATGAGCCGCGGCGAAGCCATCCGCATCGCCCTCGGTGTGGTGTTGCTGGTGGTAGCAGCCTTCACCCTGTTGAGTCTGATTTCACATCTGATCACGGGCGGCTGGGATCAGGCCGTGCTGCAGGGCGGCTACTACGGCGACGCCAAGAACTGGACGGGCTATCTCGGAGCGTGGTGGAGCAACTACTGGATTACGGAAAACTTCGGCCTCGGCGCCTTCTTCATTCCGTTCTTCCTGTTGGCTGCTTCGCTCAAGCTCACTGGCGCTTACCATGTGCGGCTGTGGAAATGGTTTGTGAATTGTATGTTCCTGCTCACGTGGACCAGCGTGGCCGGAGCGTTCTTCCTCACCAGCATATTCTCCCACAGCCCCGGAATCAGCTATATCAGCCCAGGCGGCAACCACGGCATGAGAATCGTGGAACTGCTGGAGGCTGCCACCGGCCCTGTGGGAACGTTCCTCATCATTCTGCTCACGCTGCTGGGCTACCTGTGCTATCTCAGTGCCGAGACCATCCGCATCATCAAACGGCTGATGCACCCCCAGCGGCTGGCACGCGACCTGCGCGAGCAATACCCCATCCTCAGCCGCATCGTGGAATTCTTCAAGAGCTTCCGCCGCAAGAAGGAAGAGCCCGACGAGGAGGAACTCGAAGACGACGAAACGACCGCAGAAGAAACGGCCGTCATCATCGAGACTCCCACGACCACGGAGGACGAGGTTCCCGAAGACAATACCATTGAACTGGAAATCGGCACGACCACGACCGACCCCGCCGAGAAAGAGGACGAGGACGACATCCCCTTTGCCGCCGTGGCCCCCGGCGAGGAAGCACCGGCCGTGGTGGCAGAGGACGACACGCCCTTCACCATCGAGAAGCCCGTCAGCGAGGAAGTGGCCGACGAAGAGAGCAAGGCTGCCCTGGAGCCCTACGACCCGAAGCTCGACTTGGAGAACTACCGCTACCCCACCCTCGACCTGCTCAAGCACTACGACATTGACCCCACGGCCAATATCGACATGGATGAGCAGAACAAGAACAAGGACCAGATTATCTACGTCCTGCGCACCTTCGGTGTAGAGATTTCCAGCATCAAGGCCACCGTTGGCCCAACGATCACCCTCTATGAGATCACGCCGGCTCCCGGTGTCCGCATCTCCAAGATCCGCAACCTCGAGGACGACATTGCCCTCTCGCTCTCCGCACTGGGCATCCGCATTATTGCCCCCATCCCGGGCAAGGGAACCATCGGTATTGAAGTGCCGAATGCCAAGCCGCAGATTGTCTCCATGGAGAGCATCCTCAACAGCAAGAAGTTCCAGGAGACGACGATGGACCTGCCGATGGCTTTGGGCAAGACCATCACGAACGAAGTGTTTATGGCCGACCTGACGAAGATGCCTCACCTGCTCGTGGCCGGTGCCACGGGTCAGGGTAAATCCGTAGGCCTCAACGCCATCATCACCTCGCTGCTCTACAAGAAGCACCCTGCTGAGCTGAAGTTCGTGATGGTGGACCCGAAGAAGGTGGAGTTCCCCATTTACTCGCCTATCGTGAACCACTTCCTGGCGCAGATTGAAGACGACACCGAGGATGAGCCCATCATCACCGACGTGCAGAAGGTCATCAATACGCTCAAGAGCCTCTGCGTGGAAATGGACAACCGCTATGACCTATTAAAGAAAGCACGCGCGCGTAACATCAAGGAATACAACGAGAAATTCCGCAACCGCCAGCTGAACCCCGCCAACGGTCATAAGTTCCTGCCTTACATCGTGGTGATCATCGACGAATTCGGTGACCTCATCATGACTGCCGGCAAGGAAATCGAGCTCCCGATTGCACGTATTGCACAGCTGGCACGCGCGGTGGGAATGCACATGATTATTGCTACCCAACGCCCCACAACGAACATCATCACCGGAACGATCAAGGCCAACTTCCCCGCACGCATGGCCTTCAAGGTCAGCGCGATGATTGACTCGCGCACCATCCTCGACCGCCCCGGTGCCAACCAGCTCATCGGTAAGGGCGACATGTTGTTCCTGGCCGGCAGCGAGCCTGTGCGCCTGCAATGCGCCTTCGTAGATACGCCCGAAGTGGATCGCATCGCCAACTTCATCGCCTGCCAGCAGAGCTACAATGCACCCTTTGCCCTGCCGCGTCCGCCCATGGAGGATGCCGGCGGACCGGCAGATGTGGATATGAATCATCTGGACCCGATGTTTGCCGAGGCTGCCCGACTGATTATCTCCACCCAACAAGGCTCCACGTCTATGATCCAGCGCAAGTTCTCCATCGGCTACAACCGCGCCGGACGACTGATGGACCAGCTGGAGACGGCCGGCGTTGTTGGTCCCGCACAAGGCGCCAAGCCGCGCGATGTGCTCATTCAGGACGAAGCCTCGCTTGAAATGCTATTGAATAATTTAGGCTAAAAGACTCATTCACACACTAACAAACCTATCCCCCAAGCGCTATGACCATTGCCATCCTTTCGCTCATTCTGATCGGCTATGTGCTGATCGCTCACGAGCACATCACCCACATCAACAAAGCCACGATAGCTGTCTTTGCGGCGGCTGTAGGCTGGATTCTGTTTATGTGTACCGGCACGGATTTCGTGCTGAAAATGCACGGACCGGATTTCGCGGAGTTCACGGATGGCAGTGCGTTCGACTCCGAGACGGTGAAGGAGTTTATCGCCCAGCACGTGTTCGTGCGCTACGCTGCTGACATCTGCAGTATCGTGCTCTACCTGCTGGCCACGATGAACATCGTCAATGTGCTGAATACCAACGGCTGCTTCGACTTCATCACCGACACGGTGCGGGCCAAGGACAGCCGCGTCCTGCTCTGGGGACTCGTGGGGTTCACCTGCCTGCTCTCCGTGAATCTGGATAACCTCACCACGACGGTGTTGATGCTGATGATCATGCGCCATATCGTCACGCAGACCCGCTGGCGTATGTGGATCGGCGCGGCCATCGTCATTGCCGCCAACTGCGGCGGTGCCGTCACCGTCATCGGCGACCCAACATCATTGGTTGTGTGGACAAAAGGCGCTGTCACGCCCACTGATTTCACGGCAGCCCTCATCCTGCCGGCACTTGTGGCAACGGTGATTCCCACGGCGCTCATCAGCCGTAGTCTGCCCGAACACCTTGACATACACCGTCCCACGACTCATTACCGCGGCGACACCAATACGCTGGCTCTGTGGCAGCGAATTATGATGCTCACCGTGGGCCTCGGCGGGCTCTGGTTTATCCCCACCTTCCACCGCATCACCTTGTTGCCGCCCTTCCTCGGCGCCCTCTGTGTGTTAGGCGTCCTGTGGGTGCTCCACGAGGTGATGAACCACCAGCGCATCAAGACCGGACAGCCCCTCTACGTGAACGAAGACCGCTCCTTCCAATACACGAACCTGCAGATGATCATGTACTTCGTGGGAATCTTCCTTTGTGTGGCCCTGTTGATAGAAACCGGTGTCATGAGCTCTATCTCCGCGTGGTGCGATGAGTGGATTCACGACATTTACATCATGAGCGTAGCCATCGGACTGATCAGTTCCGTGCTCGACAATATGGCTCTCGTGCTGACGGCCATTAACATCTATCCCGTGGCCGACAACATCACGAGCCTCTCCCCTGCCCTCGCCCCCGAATACGCCCAATCCTTCCTGGAGAACGGGCAATACTGGCACCTGATTATCTACAGCGGCTGTGTGGCCGGCTGCCTGCTGCCCATCGGCAATCTGAGCGGTTTCCTGCTCATGAAGGCCGAGGAGGTGAGCATCGCATGGTACATCCGGCATATTATGCCGAAAGTGCTGCTCGGATGGGCTGTCGGACTGGCTGTTTATTTCCTCGTGGATCTGTGGCTTAGATGATAAAAAATACATAAGGACGTTAAAAGTCCTGAATTGTTTGCAGCGGTCCAAGAAAAAAGTTCTATATTTACACCGAGAAATCATTAAAACACAAGACTATGGCAAACCGAAGGACTTTAAAGAAAGCAATCCGCGAAGTGGGCGAAGACCTGCTCGTGGAACTGATGGCCACTCAGCAAATGAATGCTAAGATTCCACAGGCCGACATCGAGAACGTAGCACAGAGCATCCTCAGCATGCAGGCAGATTTCATCAGCCGCCTCAGCCACGTTGACAAGCGTCAGGTAAAACGCTTCTTCGCACAGCTGAAGGACGACCTGAGCGTCAGCACCAATGAGATCATCGACCACATCTGTCACCTCCTCTAACCCCTCTTCCCCAACCAGTAAGCTACTATGCAGAGCTTCTACAGATTTATCCTCTACCGACTGATGGGATGGAGAACGGAAGTCACCGTGCCACTTCCCAAGAAATACATCATCGCGCTGGCGCCCCACACCAGCAACTGGGATTTCCTGATGGGACAGCTCTACAGCCGCGCCGAAGGCTTCCGTTGCGGCTTTCTGATGAAGAAAGAGTGGTTCTTCTGGCCTCTGGGCCCCATCTTCAGGAGCATGGGAGGTATTCCCGTGCACCGCAGCAAGAAGACCAGCATGACCGACCAGCTGGCCCGCTATGCCCTTGAGCATGAGACCTTCAACTTATGCATCACACCCGAGGGCACACGCAAGCCCGTCAGCGAGTGGAAACGCGGCTTCTACTACATTGCTCTCAAGGCCGAACTGCCGATTCTGCTCTTCGGGCTCGATTTCGGTAAGAAGCGCAGTGTCTGCACGCGCTCCGTCACCCCCACGGGCGATGTGGATGAGCAGATGAAGGAAATCAAGGCCTACTTCAGCGAGTTCCAGGGCAAGCACCCCGAGAACTTCACCACCTAAGGACAAACATTATCACCTACACGCATTGTGATTAGAAAATACATCATCCTTCTCTTAGGGCTTCTGTTGCAGGCAGAAGCCGTTTGTTTTTCACAGACACAAAATCTCCAAAGCACACTCCTCACCTATTTCCAGAACTATCCGCTCACGTGCAGTGCCCGTGGCGAGATTATCAAGCTGGAGAGTTTCAAGATCTACAATGAAACGAAAGAGATCCGCATCTACGTCAGCGAGACGTTCGGCGTACAACGCCTGACGAAGGGAGCTGTCAAACAGATTTATCAGGATATTGAGAAGCTGCTGCCTCAGGAATACAAGGGCTACCGCATTTTCGTCTATGCCAAGGGCGTGCTCATCGACGAGCTACCCGTCGGCGGCTGGGACCAGGGCACGGCTCCGCATCGCAAGTGGAGCACCAGCGGCCACACGGGCAACGCCTGGGTGACCCCACTGCAGCGGCCTTTCTCCACCCAGTCCGGCCTCGAGAACCGCCATATCAGCATTTGGGCCAGCCACGGGCAGTACTACTCGCTGAAGGAGAAAATGTGGCGCTGGCAGCGCCCCCGCTTGTTCTGCACCACCGAGGACCTGTTCTCGCAGACCTTTGTCGTGCCCTATCTGATACCGATGCTCGAGAACGCCGGCGCCATCGTGTTCACGCCGCGCGAGCGCGACTGGCAGAAGCACGAGGTCATCGTGGACAACGACACACCTGACCAGAACGGCACATACCGCGAGACCGACGGCGCCCTCAGCTGGAGCAACTGCTCACAAGGTTTTGCGCAGCGCAAGAACGTCTATGTCGATGGTGAGAATCCTTTCACCCACGGCACGACACGCCAGATAGCCACCCAGACCAAGCGCGCTGGAGCCAGCTATGCCACCTGGACACCTACGATTCCTGCCGACGGCCGCTACGCCGTCTATATCGCCTACTCCACGCTCCCCACAAGCGTGAGCGATGCGGTCTATACTGTTCGCCATCGCGGACAGGTCAGCCGATTCCGCGTGAACCAGCAGATGGGCGGCGGCACTTGGGTATATTTGGGAACTTTCGACTTTGCTGCCGGCAACAGTGCCGACAACTGCGTCACGCTGAGCAACCAGAGCAACTATCGCGGTCACATCACCGCTGACGCCGTGCGCTTCGGCGGAGGCATGGGCAATATCGCCCGCGGCGAAGGCGCCAATCAGTGCATCAGCGGCAAGCCCCGTTTCCTTGAAGGAGCCCGCTATGCAGCACAATGGGCTGGAGCGCCCTACGAGGTTTATGGCAACAAAGAATCCACCAACGACTATGCCGAGGACATCAATGTGCGGTCGCTCGTGACCAACTATCTGGCTCGCGGCTCCGCCTACCTGCCCGGCGACTCAGGACTGTGTGTGCCCATCGAGCTGAGCGTGGCGCTCCACACCGATGCCGGATTCACTGCAGACCGCCGTATCATCGGCTCGCTCGGCGTCTATACCACAGCGCCCAACGACGGTGTCTATGACTCACACCTCTCGCGCTTCGCCTCGCGCGATGTCTGCGATTTAGTGCTCACCCAGGTGGAGGACGACCTGCGCGCCCTCTACGGCAACTGGACACGACGTCAGATGTGGGACCGCAACTACAGCGAGTCGCGCGAGCCCGCCATCCCCTCGATGATTCTGGAGATGCTATCTCACCAGAATTTCACCGACCTTCAGCTGGCTCACGACCCGCACTTCAAGTTCCACCTCGCCCGCGCAGCCTACAAAGGGATTCTGCGCGCTATCCATAACCTGCACAACGAACGTACAACCGTGGTGCAGCCCCTGCCCGTGAAAGCGCCGGCAGCCTCCGTCACGCCGTTCACACGGCAGATTGAAGTCAGCTGGCTGGCTGTGGACGACCCGCTTGAGGCCACGGCACGCCCGACGGGCTATGTCGTCTATCACGCCGAGGGCGATGGCGATTTCGACAATGGAACTCTCGTGCACGATGCCCACTACGAGCTGGACAACGCTACCCCCGAAGTGCTGCACCGCTTCCGCATTACAGCCTGCAACGACGGCGGCCAAAGCCTGCCCTCGCAGGAGGTGTGTGCTTACATCTCGCTGCGAGGCTCCAAGCGTGTGCTCATCGTCGATGCCTTCGACCGTCTGGCAGCGCCCGCCAGTTTCGATGATGAACTGACACAAGGCTTTGACCTCCTGGGTGACCCCGGTGTGCCGATGGGGCAAATGCCGGGCTACTGCGGCAAGCAGATTTGCTTCGACAAGACCGGCATGGGACGCGAGGGCTACGGAGGCTTAGGCCATAGCACCGCCGAGTTGGAAGGAATGATCGTCGCTGGCAATACCATGGACTGGTGCACCCGTCACGCCCGCGATCTGATTGCTGCCAGCAACGGTCTCGTCACCATCTCCAGCGGCACCCAGGATGCCATCGGCCGAGGCACACTCGACCTTCGCAGCATCCAGCTGATGGACCTCATCTTCGGTCTCGACAAAATCGACGGCTACAGCAGGCAACAGAGCAGAGTATTCATGCCCCAGCTTCGGCAGGCTGTTTCCGACTTATCCCGTGCTGGCGGCAGCCTGCTGGTGAGCGGTGCTTTCGTAGGCTCTGACATGACGACCCAGAACGACCGCCTCTTCACCCGCTCAATGCTGAAATACGAGTATGCCGGAGCTCTGGATACCGATTCACTCACGAGCATCACAGGCATGGGAGCCTCCTTCGACATCTACCGCACCTTCAACGAGCAGAGCTACTTCGTGCCGGCCGTAGATTGTCTGGCAGCCGTAGAAGGTGGCTTCTGCTCGATGGTCTATACCCCGAGCGGCGAATCAGCTGCCGTAGCCTACCAAGGCCAGGACTACCGCTCCTTCACGATGGGCTTCCCCTTCGAATCCATCACCAATCGCGAGGTCCGGCTGGCGCTACTGCAAGGCATACTCCAGTTCCTGCTACCCTAACCCGATATGAGCAACCCGTGGTTCCAGTTCAAGCAATTCCGCATCCAGCATGACCGCTGTGCCATGAAAGTGGGAACCGACGGTGTGCTCCTGGGTGCTTGGGCGCCGCTGGAAGATAGCCAGAACGTGCTCGACATCGGCACCGGCAGCGGACTGATAGCCTTGATGCTGGCACAGCGTTTCCCTACTAGTCACATTTTGGGCATCGACATTGACGAGGCTGCGGTGGAACAAGCTCGCGAGAACGTGGCGGCTTCGCCTTTCGCCGAGCGCGTAAGCATAAGCCACACCGCGCTGCAGACATTGGAAAGCCCCGATGGCGCGTTCGATGCTGTTGTCTGCAATCCCCCCTTCTTCGAAGAAGCACTGCTGCCCCCGGACGCCAGCCGCTCCGCTGCCCGTCACACAGCCAGCCTGCCGTTCAACGAGCTGATTGCCAGCGCCGCCCGCCTATTGTGCGCAGACGGACGCTTCTGCGTCATCCTGCCCACACCTGCCTTCGAGGCCTTCCACCTACAATGCTTTGCGAAGGGCTTGCAGCTCGAGCACAATTGCGCAATTCAGACCTCTCCCACGAAAGCTCCCAAACGCACGATGGCTTGCTTCCGCAAAAGCACACAAGTCCGTCGCCGCGACGAGTTGCTCACGCTCACCGAAAACGGTAGCAGAAGCACCGCTTACACGCAATTGACACGCGATTTTTATCTCGAAGGAGGCCTTTCGTGACCCTTCTGAACGGTTTCCAGGCCGTTTATGCCTGTCGTTTCAGAAAAAATCACTACCTTTGCGCGCTCTAATAGGCTTCTTATGAACAACGATAACCAAAATCCATTCTCTTTCATTGCCGAATTCGACGGTGATGAGAAGTCAATATACGAGATTCAACACCCCGACCTGCTGCCGGTGTTGCCCCTGCGGGACATTGTGCTCTTCCCGGGTGTCATTCTGCCGGTGTCGGTAGGCCGAATCTCCTCCATACGCGTCTGCAAGCAGTCCTTCGAGGATTCTTCCTATATTCTTTGTGCTACACAGAAAGCTCCCGAGGTTGAACAGCCACAGGCCTCCGACCTCTACGATATCGGAGTTGTAGCTCGCGTAATCCGTATCTACGAATTGCCCGACGACACCACGACGGCCATCGTTCAGGGCTTCGCCCCCGTTCACGTCCTCGACAGCTTTGCTGCCGACGGCACGCTGATGGCCACCGTTGCTCCGCGCGCCGAGTTCTATGATGAGATGAACGGCGAGACCTACGAGCTCATGCGCCAGACACTCTATGGACAGCTGACCGAATACACACGTCTCAACGAGCAGTTCGGCGGCGAGGCGCTGGCAGCACTGAACAACGCAGCCAGCATGCGCTTCTTCGTCAACTTCGTGTGCACAAACTTCCCCATCGATGCCCACATCAAGATGGATTTGTTGCGCGAGCAGTATCCCGTCATGCGCGGCACGAAGTTGCTGCGCGAGGTATCGCGCGAGATTCAGTACTCCCGCATCCGCAGCGATATACGCCAGAAGACGCAGGTGGATCTCGACAAGCAACAGCGCGACTATTTCCTCCAGCGCCAACTCCAGAACATCCAGGAGGAACTGGGCGACGCCGCCAGCGGTGATGTAGCCAAGCTGCGCCGCAAGACTCAGGACCTGCAATGGTCGGAGGACATCAAGACCACGTTCGGCGACGAGCTCAACAAGCTGGAGCGCATGAACCCGCAGAGCCCCGACTATCAGGTACAGCTCACCTATCTCGAGACCCTCGTGCAGCTGCCGTGGAACAAGCGCACAAAATGCAACTACAACCTCCCGCGTGCTGAGAAGATTCTGGAAAAGAACCACTACGGGATGAAGGAGGTCAAGGAGCGCATCCTGGAACACATTGCCGTGCGCTATTTCAGTCACGATGCAGCCCGCCCCACCATCCTCTGCCTCTACGGTCCTCCGGGTGTGGGCAAGACTTCGCTCTGCCGCAGTATCGCCGATGCGATGAACCGCAAGTATGTGCGTGCTTCGCTGGGCGGCCTGCATGACGAAGCCGAGATCCGCGGTCACCGCCGCACTTACATCGGCGCGATGCCGGGCCGTATCATCAAAAGCCTCATCAAGGCTGATTCGTGCAATCCCGTGTTCGTGCTCGACGAGATCGACAAGATTACCGAGAACACCCACAACGGCGACCCCGCCAGCGCCCTGCTGGAAGTGCTCGACCCCGAGCAGAACAAAGCCTTCCACGACAACTTCCTCGAGGTGGATGTTGATTTGTCGGACGTCATGTTTATTGCTACGGCCAACACCATCGGCTCTATCCCCCGTCCGCTGCTCGACCGTATGGAGCTCATCGAAGTCAACGGCTATATCACCGAGGAGAAGATTGAGATAGCCAAGCGCCATCTGGTGCCGCGCGTCAAGGAGGGCTGCGGCCTGAAGGACGACAAGAGCATCCGCCTGAACAAAGCCTCGCTGGAGTACCTGATTGAGAACTATACCCGCGAAAGCGGTGTCCGCGGCTTGGAGAAAGAGCTCGACCGTTTCTTCCGCAAGATGGTGCTCCACTACGAGCGCCACGGGGAGTTCCCCTTCACCAGCGTCACGCCCGCCGACATCAAACAGATTCTCGGCAAGCCAAAATATCAGCGAGACACCTATCAGGGCAACGGCTTCGCAGGCGTTGTCACGGGGTTGGCTTGGACCAGCGTGGGCGGCGAAATTCTCTTCATCGAGACCAGCCTCAGCCGAGGCAAGGGCCAAAAGCTTACCCTCACCGGCAACCTCGGCGATGTGATGAAGGAGTCCGCCATCCTGGCCCTCGAATTCATCAAGGCCCACGCCGAGACAATCGGTGTAGATATTCGCATCTTCGACTCCTATAACATTCACATCCATGTGCCGGAGGGTGCGGTACCCAAGGACGGCCCCAGCGCCGGCATCACAATGGCTACCTCTCTTGTCTCGGCACTCACACAGCGAAAGGTGCGCAAGAGCATCGCTATGACGGGCGAGATTACCCTGCGCGGCAAGGTGCTCCCCGTGGGCGGTATCAAGGAGAAAATCCTTGCCGCCAAGCGCGCCGGCATCACCGACATCATTCTCTGCGCCGACAACCGCAAGGATATCGAGGAGATTGAGGACCTGTATCTACAGGGGCTCTCGTTCCACTATGTGGAGAACGTTCTCCAAGTGCTCGACTTCGCCCTCCTGAAAGAAAAGGTGGAGCATCCGATAGAGTTTAAGATTGAGGAGGAAAAAAACGAACCCAACTCTTAACTCATAACTAATATTTTGTATTTAATATTTCATAACTCATCATCCCCTTGTTCTTCTCCCTCCAACATACAGACCCCCAGACGTCTGCCCGCGCCGGACTCATACATACCGACCACGGCGATATCCACACACCGATCTTCATGCCCGTGGGCACGGTGGGCTCCGTGAAAGGCGTGCAGCTGCGTGATCTCACGGACGAGGTGAATGCAGAGATCATCCTCGGCAACACCTATCACCTCTACCTGCGCCCCGGCACTGCCACGCTCGAGGCAGCCGGAGGCCTCCACAAGTTCAACGGCTTCAACCGTCCTATGCTCACCGACAGCGGCGGCTTTCAGGTGTTCTCCCTCACGGGCATCCGCAAGTTGCGTGAAGAAGGGTGCGAGTTCCGCAGCCATATCGACGGCTCCAAGCACTTCTTCTCTCCCGAGCGCGTCATTGACATCGAGCGTAGCATCGGTGCAGACATCATGATGGCCTTCGACGAGTGCCCTCCCGGCACCGCCTCCTACGACTATGCCAAGAAGAGCCTTGCACTCACCCACAACTGGCTCGACCGCTGCATCCAACGCTTCAACGAGACGGAGCCCAAGTATGGTCATCATCAGGCCCTCTTCCCCATCGTGCAGGGCTGCACCTACCGCGATCTCCGCATACAGAGTGCTGAATTCATAGCATCCAAGGACGCTGAGGGAAACGCCATCGGCGGCCTGGCCGTAGGCGAACCCACAGAGGTAATGTATGAGATGATCGAACTCGTGAACGGCATTCTCCCCAAGGACCGCCCGCGCTACCTGATGGGCGTAGGAACACCCGCCAACATCCTTGAAGCCATCAGCCTCGGGGTTGACATGTTCGACTGTGTGATGCCCACCCGCAACGGCCGTAATGCCATGCTCTTCACCGCCGAGGGAACCCTGAATATGCGAAACGCCAAATGGGCCAACGACATCACGCCCCTCGATCCCGCAGGCACCAGCTATGTCGATACAGCCTATTCCCGCGCCTACGTACACCACCTCTACAAAACTCAAGAGCTGCTGGCCCTGCAAATCGGCAGCCTCCATAACCTCTGCTTCTACCTCTGGCTCGTGCGCGAAGCCCGCCGCCACATCCTCGAGGGCGACTTCCGCCAGTGGAAAGAGATGATGGTGCCACGCCTAAGTGTGAGACTATAGGGGACTCTCCCCCCGCCCTCCCTATAAGGGAGGGAGCAGATACTAAATAAGAAGAGAAACTCATCATATGCGAAGCATAGAACACGATACAGCGAACAGTAACCACTCCCTCCCTCATAGGGAGGGCGGGGGGAGAGTCCGCTCTTTTCTTTCTACATTGAAGCGTAATCTCTTCTCGCGCTTCGACCGCTATATTATGGGGAAATACCTCGGGACCTATTTCTTTAGCATCCTGTTGATTATCTCCATCGCCGTCGTCTTTGACTTCTCCGAGAACTCCGACAAGTTCACGATGAACCACGCGCCCTTCATGGGCCTTGTGGGCTACTACATGAACTTCATCCCGTTCTACAGCAACTTGTTCTCGGCGCTTTTCGTGTTCATCGCTGTCATCTTCTTCACCTCCAAGCTGGCCGAGAACTCCGAGATTATTGCTATGATGAGCACCGGCATCAGCATCGGCCGTCTCCTGCGTCCCTATCTGGTGGCCTCCGCGCTGCTGGCTGCCATTAGCTTCTACCTTGGCTCCGAGGTCATTCCTCGCGGCTCTGTCAAGCGCCTCGAATTTGAGCTACGCTACAAGAGCCGCCGCCGTCCACAGGTTGCCGAACACATTCAGATGCAAGTGGATACGGGCGTCATCGCCTACATCGACTACTTCGACGGCCAGATCAAGAGCGGCTACCGATTCTCGCTCGACAAGTTCCAGAACAAAAACCTCATCAGCCATCTGACTGCCCAGCGCATCGAGTACGACACGCTTGCCGACGAGCGCTACCACTGGAAGCTCTACGACGTCAAGATCCGTACCCTTCAGGGCCTCCGCGAACAAATCTCGCGGGAGAACTTCGTCGATACCGTTATCTACATGGAGCCCAAGGACTTCCTGGCCTCGCAGCACCAGCAGGAAGCCCTCACCAACGACGAGCTCCTCGACTACATTGCCCGCCAGCAGCTGCGCGGCTCCGGCAACGTGAAGGTGTTTCAGGTTGAGTACCACAAGCGCTACGCCTCGCCCTTCGCCATCTTCATCCTCTCCTCCATCGGCCTCTCCCTCTCCTTCCGCAAGCGCAAGGGAGGAATGGGCGGTGCGCTGGGCATAGGCCTCGGGCTCACAGCCTCCTATATTCTGTTGCAGACCATTAGTTCCACCTTTGCCGTCAACAGCAACTGGCCCCCCGTACTGGCCGCCTGGATGCCCAACATCCTCTTCACCTTCATCGCCCTTTACCTCTACAACAAAGCTAAACGCTAATGCAATTCGAAGAATTAGATCTCAACTACGATGTCCTCGACGCCCTCGACGACATGCATTTTGTCGAGTGCACCCCCATTCAGGAGCAAGCTATTCCGCCGCTCCTCGAAGGCCGTGACCTCATCGGCGTAGCCCAGACTGGCACCGGCAAGACAGCGGCCTATCTGCTGCCCGTGCTCTCGCAGCTGCGCGACGGCGGCTTCCCCCGCGATGCCATCAACTGCGTCATTATGGCCCCCACGCGCGAGCTCGCACAGCAGATCGACCAGGCCATGGAAGGCTTCTCCTACTACCTCGAAGGTATCTCCAGCGTTAGCGTCTATGGCGGCAACGACGGCATCCGCTACGAACAGGAGAAGCGCGCCCTGCAGCTTGGTGCTGACGTTGTCATCGCCACCCCCGGCCGCCTCATCAGCCATCTCTCGCTGGGCAACGTAGATCTCTCGCGCGTTAGCTTTTTCATCCTTGACGAAGCCGACCGCATGCTCGACAGGGGCTTCTCCGAGGACATTATGCAGATTGTTTCCTTCCTGCCTAAGCAGCGGCAGACCATCATGTTCTCCGCCACAATGCCCGACAAGATCGTCGAGCTCGCCAAGACTATCCTCACCGACCCCGTAGAGGTGAAGATAGCCCTCAACAAGCCTGCCGAAGGTATCCACCAGAGCGCCTTCATCTGCTACGAGGCCCAAAAACTTCGCCTCGTGGAGCATCTGTTCCAGCTGCGAAAGCCCGAGCGTGTCATTGTCTTTGTGGGCAAAAAGGTCCACACGAAGGACGTAGCCATCGCCCTCAAGCGCAAGGGCTACAACGCAGAGGCGATGCACAGCGACCTGTTGCAGGAGCAACGCGACGATGTGATGTACCGCTTCAAGACCGGCCAAATCGATATCCTCGTGGCTACTGACATCGTAGCCCGCGGCATCGATATCGACGACATACAGCTTGTCATCAACTACGACGTACCCCACGACGAAGAGGACTACGTCCACCGCATCGGCCGCACCGCCCGTGCCGGCAAGGACGGCCGCGCCATCACCCTCGTCAGCGAGAAGGACCAGCCCCTCTTCGCCGCCATTGAGCACTTCCTCGAGAAGGAAGTCCCCAAGGAGCCCGTCCCTGCTGAACTCGGCGAAGCCCCCGCCTACACTGGCCGCGGCTCTGCCTCCCGCACTGGCAACCGCCGCCACGGCGGACACGGACACGGCGGGCACGGTCACGGTCGGGGACGCGGAGGAAAAGGTCACGGAGGAAAAGGTCCCGGCAACCATAACCGTGGCCGTGGACACAGCGGCGAGAAAAAGTAACTACAGGAAGATGGAATCGATGAAGCACCTGCGACCTGAATGGCTGTGCGTCAACGAAAACGTTCAAATTAGCTCTTGGTGCTGTTCAGCGGTGGGCAATATGGAATTGCTCAAGGCTGAACGGCGACTGCAGGTGAGGGTGTCACGCTCCATTGCTCCCGAATTGTTGGAAAAGGAGAAGGAGGCATTGTTGGCTGCCGCGCGTGCAGGCGCCGTATTGGTGTCGCCCTCTATCTCGCCTGGTGAAAAATCCATTATGCGCGCCGCCTTTGATGAGGGTTTGCCCATGATTGTCCTTTTGTCCAATGGCTTTGCCCCCTTGCAGAAGCCTTCTGGCGAGCGCTTCCGCGCATGTGCCGAGGGGCGTCTGCTTCTCCTCTCCCCTTTCCCTCATAGCAACAACCGCACCCTCATCACTCGCACGATGTGCAACACCCTGAATGCGCTTGCATGGGAAATATGCGCAGAGAAGAAGTAATTGCACTTTTTCAGCAAAAAACTTTGCTGATTCACAACTAATCCCTATTTTTGCAGCGACTTCGATAGCCCATTGCGGGCTGGAGGGTCAAAATCACATAAAAAAGAACAACCCTTAACCCCTTGAATTCAAGAAACAGACAGTAGATTCATCATACAGACAGAAGCGTCCGCTTAGATTCTTGTTCTATCGAAATCGGCAAAATTTCACAGAGCAGCAAGAGTAGAAGTAAGGATGCTCACGCGATGGCGTGGGCTTTTACTCGTATATGCTGCATAGGTGTTTGCCGATACCTGATAGAACGTAGACGAAGT
>JAEEGL010555442.1_pt1 | contig 18815 bp, 19 predicted proteins | sample 9134231 | NCBI WGS metagenome assembly JAEEGL01 (sample SAMN16246548, study PRJNA631951) | gut metagenome | biome: gut microbiome; feature: rumen; material: fiber-attached | host: Bos | place: Iran: Karaj | collected 2018-10 | reverse complement strand
TCAACTTGGAACACTTGGGGTTCGCGTCTCTTTTCCACCCGTTTATCCGTCGGCTTGAGCACATCCAGGCTGAACAGGTCGAAATGGTTCTCGCTGATTGACACGCTGCTTTCCGGCGTAATCTGCACGCTGCTGCGATAGTTGAAATCCGCATCCTCCGCACTTCCTTTCAGGATGATCGTCTGTTCATTCTGGGACGTAATCACCGTTACATCTTCCACTTTCTTGACATGCAAAGTATCGGGGGCCTGGGCGATGGCGGCTGCACTACTGGCAAACAGGGCCGCCAAAAGGATCATTCTTTTCATTGCTTCGTATTCTTTTTGAACATTTTCTTTAAATCGGCAAGGGTCGTGTTCCCTTGCATGTAGACCAGGATGACGGAACAGGAACCGTCGTCGTTGGTCCGGGACTGGAAACAGAGGAACTCGGCATCCCTTTTTGCGGGAGAGAAACTCATCAACGCATACCGGAGTTTTCCGCGATCGATCTCCGTTTCCTTGTTAAGTGCCGTTGCAGCATCGTCGAGGACCAGGGAACTGACCGTTTGGAACTCCGGCTCATCCACATCGAAGCGGACACTCCGGAACACGGAGAGGCCGTATTCCCGGATCGACCCGCCCTTGACCAGCGTCTCGATCATCCGCTCCTTGGATACGACGGAACCCTCAAAGACGGGTCCGGTTTTCAACCGGTCCTGGGACCACGCGCACAGCGGCAGCAACAGCAGCAACAGGATGGGTATCTTTTTCATATCAATTGAACAAATCTGTGAGTTGTCCGGCGACATCCGGGCCCTGGTCCTCGCCAAACAAGTCGGTTAATATATCATGGACATCGCTCATCACGATGGTTTTGTCCGTTGTTTTCTCTCCATAAGCGACCATCATGCAAGCATTCCGGTCCGTTAGCCGCCATCCCAGCACCGCGACAAGGATCAAAGCGGCGGCAGCGGCGGCGATCCTCCACAGGCCGTACGTTGTCCGGTGGACAGCCCGCTGGCCGTTCCGGACGGAGAAATAGCCCATCACGGCCTTGGCCTCATCGAACGCAGGATCCTCGGTACCGGCGAGAAAACCGCGCAGCCGCTCTTCTTCCTCCGGGGTTGTCTCGGCCTCGAAGTACTTCTCCACCAATGATTTCCAATAATCGTTCGTCATCATTTCCCTTGCTTATAAATTTCCCTGATTGTTTTTCTCGCCCTTGACAATTGCATCCGGACTGCGGCGGGCTGCATCCCCATTTCCCGGGCAATCTGCTCCAGTGTCACGTTCTCCCCTTCCATCCGGTCCAGGATGCGCTGCTGCGTATCACTCAAATGCTCCCGGACCAAGCGCTCGACCCTGACATATAATTCGTGCCGCTCCTGCCCGTCCTCCGGTGCCGGAGGGTCCGCAACATCCAACGGAACTTTTTGCCTCCGCCTGCGCACGGCGTCCAGGCTCGTATTCCGCACGGTCGTCGTCAGCAAGGCTTCCGCCTCGGAGGTGGAACGGACCGGATACCGCTTCGTCCACAGTTTATAAAAGGCTTCCTGAAGGGCATCTTCCGCATCCGCCTCACTACCCAGGATACGCTGCGCCCGGATGCGGAAACGCTTCCGGAGAGTCATATAGGTATCGGTGAGCAGATCGGCCATTATTCAAGGATTTCTGACTAATAAACGAAAGAAACGGAAGAATGTAACACAAAATAATAAAAAACCTGACCGAGAAGGTCAGGCAAGCATTTCTTCCCAGGTCGGAGCCTGGTCCAGGAAGATGAATGACTCCCCTTCCCGTTTGCAGAGCAAGGTCCGCGAGCCGTTGGTCAGGACGACATATCGGACACCCAGCACCCGGTTGTACCGGAGCGCCTGGTCCAGCACGTCCCGGGTCAGTTCCACCTCCGGCCGCTTGCATTCCACGACCAACAGGGGTTGCGCTTCCCGGTCATAGACAACGATGTCCGCGCGGTATGTCTTGCGCCGGACTCCGGCCACCCCGCCGACATCGGATCCGAACTTCAGGCCGACCTCGCTCATCATCATGTGCATGGGAACCCCCATCTGTTCATGCAGGACGCCGATAAACCATTGCCTCACGCCTTCTTCGGGCGTGAGGGCAACGGATTTCTTTCTGAGGGGATCCCAGATCATTTATTTCAGGAAGGAGTGCGAAGCGCACATCGCCTCCGGATTGAGGGCGGCGTCAAGTTTCTCCTTCGTCATCAGGCCCTTCTCGAGCACGATGTCATAGACGCTGCGGCCGGTCTCGAGGGCTTCCTTGGCGACTTTCGTGGAGTTCTTGTAGCCGATGTACGGGTTGAGGGCGGTCACGATGCCGATGCTGTTGATCACCATGCGGTGGCAGTGCTCGGCGTTGACGGTGATCCCTTCGATGCACTTGACACGCAGGGTCTCCATGGCATTGGTCAGCCAGGTGATGCTCTCGATGATGGACTCGGCGATGACCGGTTCCATGACGTTGAGCTGGAGCTGTCCGGCCTCGGCGGCGAGGGCGACGGTCATGTCGTTGCCGATGACCTTGAAGCAGACCTGGTTGGTGACCTCAGGGATGACCGGATTGACCTTGCCCGGCATGATGGAGGAACCCGGAGCCATCGGCGGCAGGGTGATCTCACGCAGGCCGCCACGCGGACCGGAAGCCATCAGACGGAGGTCGTTGCAGATCTTGGAAAGCTTGACGGCCAGGCGCTTCAGGGCGCCGGAATAACTGACGTAGGCACCTGTATCCGGGGTCGCCTCGATCAGGTCGGGGGCCGCGAGGAATTCGTCGCCGGTCAGTTTGGTCATGTATTCGGTGCAGAGTTTGGCGAAGCCCGGGACGGCGTTCAGGCCGGTACCGATAGCGGTGCCGCCCATGTTGATCTCATGCAGGAGTTTCACGTTGCGGTCCAGGTTGGCCAGTTCTTCTTCCAGGTTGTTGGCGAAGGCGTTGAATTCCTGGCCGGAAGTCATCGGAACGGCATCCTGGAGCTGGGTACGGCCCATCTTGATGATATCCTTGAATTCCTCACCCTTGGCGCGGAATGCGGCGATCAGCTTGGTCAGGTTTTCGACCAGGTGCTTGTTCATGCGGATGAAGGTATAACGGAATGCCGTCGGATAGGCGTCGTTGGTCGACTGGGCGCAGTTGACATGGGCGTTAGGGGAGCAGAACTGATACTCGCCCTTCTTGTGGCCCATGATCTCCAGGGCGCGGTTGGCGATGACCTCGTTGGCGTTCATGTTCACGGACGTACCGGCACCACCCTGCATCATGTCCACCGGGAACTGGTCGCGGAGCGCACCTTCGACGATTTCCTTGGACGCGGCGCAGATCGCGTCGGCGATCTTGCGGTCGAGCACGCCGAGGTCTGCGTTGGCGGCCGCGGCAGCCCACTTGACATAGGCGATGGCGATCACGTAATCCGGATAATCGCTCATCTTGGCGTTGGAAATCTTGTAGTTGTTGATGGCACGTTGCGTCTGGACGCCATAGTAGGCGTCTGCCGGAACCTGAAGTTCTCCAAGGAGGTCGGATTCGACCCTGAATTTGAGTTCACTCATGATGTTGTTATAGTTTTAGTTTATAGTTATGGATTGTACAAAGAAAGTCAATAAATGCCGGGAACCCTACAGTTCGGCGATCAGGCGGGTGAAGAGCAGGGTCATCTTGTCCGCCGCGGCGTCCGCCATGGCCACGATGTGGTCTCCGTCAGTCACATAGTCGTCCTCATCGGTCGCATGGGCCACGTCCGTGATGACCGACATGCCGAAACACGGCACGCCCGCATGCCGGGCCACGACGACTTCCGGCGTCGTGCTCATGCCCACCGCATCCGCGCCGATGGAACGGAAATAGCGGTACTCGGCCGGCGTTTCGTATGACGGCCCGGTGATGGCCACGTAGACGCCCTTCCGCAAGGCGATCCCCTCCTTGTCCGCGAGTTCCTCCGCCTTTTTGATGAGCGAGACGGAATACGGGCGGGTCATGTCCGGGAACCGGGGACCGAATTCGTCCAGGTTCGGGCCGATCAGCGGATTCGGCAGCAGGTTGATATGGTCCTTGATGATCATCAGGTCACCCACCTTGAAATCCAGGTTGGTGCCGCCTGCGGCGTTCGACACGAAGAGAGTCTTGATTCCGATGCAGATCATGACCCGGATCGGCAGGACGACCTCGTTCATGCCGTACCCTTCATAATAATGGATGCGGCCCTGCATGGCGATGACCGTCTTTCCGCCCAGCGTTCCGACGATGAAATTGCCCTTGTGGCCGATGGCCGTCGAAACCGGGAATCCCGGAATGTCGCGATACGGGATCACGAGGGGATCCTCGATCTTGTCCGCCAGTTTGCCCAGTCCGCTTCCCAGGACGATACCCACCTGGGGCTTGCGGCCTTCCAGGCGACTCTCCACATAAGATGACGCCTGCCTGATGATTTCCATGATATGGCTCATATAATTTGTCCTATTGGTTTTCTTAAACATACAAATATACCTAAAATCTCGGAGGAAAAACGTTTTTTACGTGCAAATTATTATATTTGGCGAAACGAACCATCCATGAAACTCTGGGAAAAGGCCAAGACAACCTTCCGTGAAATCGCGGATATCTCCGACCATATCGATACCAAGGATGCTTCCGCCCGCATCAAGAGCAACATCTGGTACCGCGGACCGAACGTCTGGATCCTTGCATTCTCGATCATCGTCGCGTCGGTCGGCCTGAACATCAACTCCACCGCCGTGATCATCGGCGCCATGCTCATCTCCCCGCTCATGGGCCCGATCATCGGCGCCGGCTATGCCCTCGGGACGAATGACTCCTATCTGCTGAAACTCTCCGGAAAGAACCTGCTGGTCATGGTGGCCGTAAGTCTCCTGACCTCCACGCTCTTCTTCCTCCTCAGCCCGCTGAACCTGGTCAATCCGACCGAACTGCTGGCCCGCACCAGCCCGACCATCTACGACGTACTGGTCGCCCTGTTCGGCGGTCTGGCCGGCATCCTGGAAACCTGCCGCAAGGAGCGCGGGACCGTCATCTCGGGCGTTGCCATCGCCACGGCCCTCATGCCGCCGCTCTGCACCGCCGGATACGGCCTTTCCAACCTCGACATGCGCTTCTTCCTCGGAGCGATGTACCTGTTCACCATCAACAGCGTCTTCATCGCCCTGGCCTCCTATGTCACGGTCAAGATCCTCCCTTTCCGGCAGGCCGAATACATCGACGCCGCCACGACCAAGCGCAAGCGCCGCGTCATTTCCCTGATCGTGCTCGCCGTCGTCATCCCCAGCATCTGGAGCGCCATCAGCCTGGTCGACAACAACAATTTCGAACGCAAGGTCATCGGCTTCATCACTGAGAACAAGACCTTCAGCCGCAGTTACATCTATGATTACAAGATCGCGGACGGCAAGAAGGTCGAGGTCTTCCTGACCGGAGACCCGCTCGACGAAGTGGAGAAGGCCCAGTTGCTGCTCTCCGCCGAACGGTTCGGACTCGACCAGGACAAGATCATCATCAACGACCACAGTTCTACCCCGGTCAACGACGAGTACGAAAGGATGGTCCGCAGCATCTACAACCGTGCCGACGAGGAGATGGCCCGCAAGGATGCGCGGATCCAGCAACTGGAAGACCAGATCCTCAACATGCGGGCGCAGGACATCCCGTTCGGGCAGCTGGCCCGCGAAATCCGCTTCCGCTATCCGGCGGTGAAAGACGTGACCCTGACCCGCGGCGCCTCGGTGCCCGCCGATACGCTGGGCGCCGTTCCCAAGTTCCTCGTCATCGCGCGGACGGGCGGCCGGATGAACAGCAAGGAGATCGAAGAGATGAACGACTGGCTCAAGATCCGTTTAAACGATACAACTGTTGTCGTAATGACAGTCAATTGATTACAAATCTGTTACTGAATCGTTAAAATCGCCGGGATGCTTGCAATTCCGGCGATTTTCCGGTTTATTTGTATAGAACGAACCTTAATCCATAGCCTTATGTACTATCATTCCCCCGAAAGTCTGGTTCAGGGATTCATGAGCGAAGTCATCGCCCGCAATCCCGGAGAAAAAGAATTCCACCAAGCCGTCAGCGAAGTCGTCGGCAGTCTGGCCGACTACCTGGTCGCCCATCCCCATCTAATGGAGCGCAAGATCCTGGAGCGCATGGTCGAGCCGGAACGTTCCGTCATCTTCCGTGTCCCCTGGATCGATGACAGCGGCAACATCCGCGTCAACCGCGGCTTCCGCGTCCAGATGAACAGCGCCATCGGACCGTATAAAGGCGGCATCCGTTTCCACGAATCCGTCAACCTCTCCATCATGAAGTTCCTGGCTTTCGAGCAGACGTTCAAGAACGCCCTGACCACCCTACCCATGGGCGGTGCGAAAGGCGGTTCGGATTTCAGCCCCCGCGGAAAATCCGATGCCGAAGTCATGAAATTCTGCCAGAGTTTCATGACCGAACTGCAGCGCCACATCGGCAAGGACGTGGACGTTCCGGCCGGAGACATCGGCGTCGGCGGCAGGGAAATCGGCTTCCTTTTCGGCCAGTACAAACGCATCCGTGACGAATTCGGCGGCGTCCTGACGGGCAAGGGCCCGAACTGGGGCGGCAGTCCGCTGCGCCCGGAAGCCACCGGATACGGACTCTGCTATTTCACGTCCGAGATGCTCGCCACGCGCAACGAAGCCTTCGAGGGGAAAGTCGTTACGATCTCCGGTGCCGGCAACGTCGCCCAGTTTACGGCGGAAAAAGCGTTCCAACTCGGCGCTAAGGTCGTCACGCTGTCCGACTCGAACGGTTTCATCTACGATCCGGACGGCCTGGATGCCGAGAAGATCGAGTACGTCAAGGAGTTGAAGAACATCTACCGCGGACGTATCCGCGAATACGCCCAGAAATATCCCCGGTCGACCTATTACCCGGATGCGCGGCCCTGGGGCATTCCGTGCGACATCGCCCTCCCCTGCGCCACACAGAATGAAATCAATGAAGCCGAGGCCCGCACCTTGATCGCCAACGGCTGCACCTGCGTGGCGGAAGGCGCCAACATGCCTTCAGAACCGGGAGCCATCGCGGTCTTCCAGCAGTCCGGCATCCTCTATTCCCCCGGCAAGGCGTCCAATGCGGGCGGCGTGGCCACTTCCGGCCTCGAGATGACGCAGAACTCCATGCGGCTGCAGTGGACACCGGAAGAGGTGGACGCCCAGTTGCACCGCATCATGAAAAACATCCATGCCGCCTGCCTCCGGTATGGAAAGGAGGCGGACGGCACGGTCAATTACGTCAAGGGTGCCAACCTGGCCGGCTTCCTCAAGGTCGCCGACGCCATGATGGCCCAGGGCGTGGTCTAGTTTACACGGCGGAGAAGGGTGTCACGGACGGCTTCGACCTGCTCCGTGGCCCTTTCTACCTGCTTCTCAGCCTTTTCCTTGGCCTCGGCCGCTTTCTTGTCGACCTTTTCCATGGCCTCTACCTTCTCCCGGGCGGCTTTGTCAAGCTCCTCGGCCTTGGCCTTGTCGGCCTCTGCCTTGACTTCTTCCTTCAGCTGCTTCTCGGCGGCCTTCAGGTCCTTCTTGGCATCATTGTGGGCTTTCTTGGCCTGATTCGCAGCCTTCTTGCTGGCCTTGATGTCTCCGTTGGCTTTCTTGATCACGGACTGCCCGTCCTTGATCTGGCCGTTGATCTTCTTGATTTCCTTGTTGTCTTCCTTTACCTGGGACTCCAGTTGCTTGATCTCGGACTCCATCTGCTTGATCTCGTCCTTGCGCGTAACGACATTGGTGGCGTCCAGTTTGAGTGACTTCTTCTGGAGTTTCAAGGCCTGTTTCCGGAGTTTCAGGGCTTCCTGATGCTGCTTGAGCGACTCTTTCAGCGCTTTCAGGGCATCCTTGCTCTTGTCAATCTGCTGCTTGGCCTGCTTGATCTGGGCCTCGCTGCGGTCAATCAGGTTGTCTGCGACCTTGGCCTGCTCCTTGCTGCGGCGGGCGGCTTCCTCGACGGCCTGCTGGCTCTGTTCCAAGGCCCTCTGGGTATTGGTATTCTGCGCATCCAAGGCGACACACACCGCCAGAGCGGCGGCCATCATGATGATTCTTTTCATGGTATTGACAGTTTATTGATTGGCTATTCGTTTCTTCCGTACATGCGCACGGATGTTACAAAGATATCTTTTTTTTGCGGAAAGGCAAGTTCTTGCCCGGAAAAAGTGTATCTTCGCGTCCATGATCAAGAACCTGATTTTCGACATGGGAGGCGTGGTCTTCTCCCTCGGCTATGAACAGGCCATCCTCCGTTTCGAGGAGATCGGCCTGGCCGATGCCCGCCACCTGCTGGATCCCTGTGTGCAGACCGGCCTTTTCGGAGACCTCGAAAGCGGCAGGATCTCCTGCGAAGATTTCCGGCGGGAACTGAGCCGCCTGGTCGGCAAGGATCTGTCTGCGGAAGCATGTGCCTATGCCTGGAAGGGCTATATCCTGGACGTCCCGCAGCGCAACCTCGACAAACTGGAAGAACTGCGGCGCCGGGGTTACCGCAGCGTTCTCCTGTCCAATACCAATCCCTTCATCACGGACTGGGCCCACAGCCCCGGATTCAGCCGGACCTCCTCCCCGGACGCTCCCGGCCGGCCCATGGACGATTATTTCGATCACCTGTATTTCAGCTGTGACCTGAAAATGATGAAACCCTCCGAGGCCATTTTCCGCCATGTCCTGGAAAAGGAGGGCTTCCTGCCGGAAGAAACGCTGTTCATCGACGACGGCGAGCGCAACATCGCCACGGCCGCAGCGCTGGGCCTCAAGACACTCTGTCCCCGCGCCAACAGCGACTGGACGGTTCCCATCGAAGAATACCTGTAAGACAAAAGAGCCCGGCTGCGTGCCGGGCTCTTTCAGTCAATCTGCAGCCGCTACGCGGAATGCGCAGCCGCCTGGAGCACTTCTCCCAAGGTCGGATGGGCATGGATGACCGCCTGGAATTCCGCCAGGGTGGCTTTCCGGTTCATCAGAGCGGCGATTTCCTGCACAATGTCCGCGCTGTGGGCACCGAACAGGTGGCAGCCCAGGATCCTGCCGGGCTCCCAGGGAGATTCCTCCGGCTGACCTTCGGCCGCGACCACCAGTTTGACGAAACCGTCCGGCTCGTCCATGCTGAGGGCCTTCCCGTTGGCACGGAAGAAGGACTTGAGGCATTTCACCGGGATTCCGGCCGCCTTGCATTCGTCTTCCGTCTTTCCCACGGTCGCCGCCTCCGGATTGGTGAAGACGGCCGCAGGCACGATGGACAGGTCGATGTCGCACGGCTCGCCCAGGATGGCAGCAAGGGCACGCAGTCCCTGGAACGTAGCCACATGCGCCAGCATGTATCCGCCCGTGACATCACCGATGGCAAAGATGTGCGGTACATTGGTCCGCATGTCCCGGTCGACGACGATTCCCCTCGGGCCGGACTCGACACCCGCATCCGCGAGGTTGACGGCGCCGACATTCGGACGGCGTCCGACCGCCATCAGCACCTTGTCAGCAAGCACCTCGAAGGTCTTGTCTTTCTTCAGGTATGTGACCTTCAGTCCTTCTTCCGTCTTTTCGACGGATTGCACCTGTGCTGAAGTTTCGATGGAGATACCACGCTTGGAAAGCGTCTGTTTCAACCGCTTAGCCAAATCCGTATCGAACCGGGGAAGGATTTCCTTGCAGAATTCCACCACGCTGACTTCCGCGCCGAAACTCTTGAAGATCGACGCGAATTCCAGGCCGATGACACCTGCGCCGATGACGCAGAGCCGCTTTGGAACGGCATCCAGTTCCAGGATCTCCCGGGAGGTGATGACCCCATCCAGGTCCGCTCCGGGAATCGGCAGGCTGGCGCTGTAAGATCCGGTCGCCACGATAATGGCATCACCGGTCACCTCCGTCCCGTCGACGCCGGGATCGTCCGAGGCGACCACGACCGTATGGGCATCCTTGAAGGAAGCCTTACCGTGAAGCAAGGTGATCCCCTTCCCGCCCAGCAGGAATTCCACACCCTGCCGGAGCTGACCGACTACCTCGTTCTTCCGTGCGACAACCTTCTCGAAGTCAAACCGGTATTGCAAGTCATCGATACCAAAGGTCGAGGCCTTGCCCAGGTCCTCCAGCAGTTCCGCATTGCGACAGAAACTCTTGGTCGGGATACAGCCCTCGTTCAGGCAGGTCCCGCCGACGGGGCCGTCCGAGATGATGGTCACCTCGAGCCCTTTGCGGGCAGCGGCCACGGCGGTCTCATAACCGCCGGGCCCTGCTCCGATAATGATCAGTCTCATAACGTATCCTTGTACTTGAGGACGGGCTGGCGGGCGGCCGTGGTCTCGTCGGGACGGCGGATCGGGGCGTTGTGCGGGGCACCTCGCAGGATCATCGGATCCTCGGCGGCCTCGGCGGCGATCTGCCGCATCACCGCGATGAAAGCGTCGATGGTCTCCTTCGACTCCGTCTCCGTCGGCTCAATCATGAGCGCCTGGTGGAAGAGCAGCGGGAAGTAGATCGTCGGGGCATGGAACCCGAAGTCCAGCAGCCGCTTGGCCACATCGAGCGTCGTGGCGCCATGTCCGTCTTCCGCCTTGTCGGCACCGTCGTTGACCAGGCCGTCATACACGAATTCGTGCTTGCAGACCGTCGGAATGGGCAGTTTGTAGCAGTCCTTCAGGGATTCCTTGACATAGTTGGCCGCCAGGGTGGCGAACTTTCCGGCCAGTTTGATGTGCTGCCGGCCCAGCATCAGGATGTAGGCATAGGCACGCAGGATCACGCCGAAATTGCCATGGAACCCGGACACGACCGTCTCCGGCAGGAACTTCGCCAGATGCGCGGCGACACCGACCGGACCGGAGCCCGGACCGCCGCCACCGTGCGGGGTGGAGAAGGTCTTGTGCAGGTTCAGGTGCATGATGTCGAATCCCATGTCGCCCGGACGGACCATGCCCAGGAGCGGATTCATGTTGGCACCGTCGTAATACAGCAGGCCGCCGCATTCGTGTACGAGGCGGGCGATCTCGCGGATGTCCTTCTCGAAGAGTCCGAGCGTGTTCGGGTTGGTCATCATGATGCCGGCGATGTCATTGCCGAGCAGCGGCTTGAGCGCCTCCACGTCGACCAGGCCCATTGCATTGGACTTGACCTCGACGACCTCCAGGCCGCAGACCGCGGCGCTGGCCGGATTCGTGCCATGGGCGCTGTCCGGGACGATGACCTTCGTGCGACCCAGGTCGCCCCGGCTCATGTGATACTGCCGCATGATCATCAGGCCGGTCAGTTCACCATGGGCGCCCGCGCAAGGCAGGAAGGTGAAATGGGCCATGCCCGTAATTGCCGCAAGTGCCTTGTCCATACCGTCATAGACGGCTTGTGCTCCAGCAACGGTCGAAGCAGGCTGCAACGGATGCAAGGCCTGGAAGCCCGGCATGTTCGCAATCTCTTCGTTGATCTTCGGATTGTATTTCATGGTGCAGCTGCCGAGCGGGTAGAAGCCGGTGTCCACACCGAAATTCATCTGGGAAAGGTTCGTGTAGTGACGGACCACGTCGATCTCGCTGACCTGCGGGAGATCCGGGGCGGAACCACGGCGCAGTCCCTCGGGCAGTTCCTTGACGCAGCGGCCGTACGGATTCTCCGGAAGGGTGAATCCCCTTCTGCCTTCTTTCGAAAGTTCGAAAACAAGTTTGTCGTAGTACTTCATGGCTAGACCTCCTTAACCAGTGCGACCAGGGCGTCGATCTCGGCCTTGGTGCGTTTTTCCGTCACACAGAAACTGACATAGCCTTCTTCCGTCTGCAGGGCGGCGAAGAAACCGCCGTCCAGAAGTTTCTGCTGCAGTTTTTCCACGGGAACGAGCGGCTTGAGCACGAATTCCTTGAGGAACGGCGCGTCGAAGACTTCCTCGAACTTGCCGGTCTTCAGCAGTTCGTCATGCAGGTAATGGGCGCCGCCGTAACTCAGGCAGTTGACTTTCCTGAGCCCGTCAGGTCCCATCAGGGAGGCATAGATGGTCACGAAGAGAGCCATGAGACTCTCGTTGGAGCAGATGTTGCTGGTCGCCTTCTCGCGGCGGATGTGCTGCTCGCGGGCCTGGAGGGTAAGCACATAGCAGCGCTTCCCTTCCGCGTCCGTGGTCTGGCCGACGATGCGGCCCGGCATCTTGCGGACATAATCCTTGCGACAGGCCATGAAGCCCACGTAGGGACCGCCGTAGCACAGCGGAATGCCCAGCGGCTGGCCGTCGCCGACCGCCACGTCGAAGTCCCATTCACCCGGGGTCTTGATCACGGCCAGGGCGGAAGGATCGCAGTATTCTACCACGATGCCCTTCGCCTCATGCACCGCTTCGGCAAAGCCGGTATAGTCCTCGACGATGCCATAACGGTTCACGGCAGGGAGGATGACGCCGGCGACATCCCCGGCAGCCAGTTCGCGCCGGAGACTCTCCAGACTCGTGCGGCCGTTCTCCATCTCCACGTAACCCAACGGATTGCCATGGAAGCGGGAATAGGTCTCGACGACCTTCAAGACGTTCGGCAGCAGGCCTTTGGAGAGCAGCACGCGGGGTTTCTTCTTGGTGCAGGCGATGGCCATGCGGACGGCTTCCGCGGCGGCCGTCGGACCGTCGTACATGGAGGCATTGCTGATATCCATGCCGGTCAGTTCGCAGATCATGCTCTGGTACTCGAAGATATACCGCAGGGTACCCTGGGAGATCTCGGCCTGATACGGCGTATAGGCCGTCAGGAATTCGCTGCGGGCCGTCAGGTAAGGGATGACGGAGGGGGTGTAGTGGTCATAGGCACCGGCTCCGACAAAAACCTTGAGTTTCGTGTCTTTCCTGTCCAGGTCCTCGAAGAAGGAGCGGACCTCCTGCTCGGACATGGCGTCCGGCAGGTCATACTCACCCTTGTAGAGGCAGTCATCCGGCACATCGCTATAGAGCGCATCGAGGCTGTCCACCCCGATACGCTCCAGCATCATGCGGATATCCTCCTCGGTATGAGGAAAATATGAGAATGTACCCATGGCCGCTTATTCCGTCGCGTTCTTGTAGGCAGCGGCATCCATCAGGGCATCCAACTCGGAATCGTCGCTCATCCGGACCTTGATGATCCAGTTCGCATACGCATCCTGGTTGATGAGTTCCGGCTCATCCTCAAGGGCTTCGTTGACCTCGACGACGGTACCGGACACCGGGCTGATCAGGTCGCTGGCCGCCTTGACGCTTTCCAGCGCACCGAAATCCTCACCGGCTTCCACCTCGTCGTCCACGTCCGGAAGATCGACATAGGTGATGTTTCCCATTTCCTTCTGTGCGAAGTCGGAGACACCGATCACGGCGATATCGCCTTCCACCTTGACCCATTCGTGGGACTCGCTGTAAAGGAGTCCTTCAAGTACTTTGCTCATAGTTATCGAAGTTTGTTTAATTTATGATTATTTCTTGTAGTTCGTCTGATAGAAACGCTTCTTGACCACCTTGCCCGGGAACGTCTTCTTGCGGATATGGATCCACAGCGGAGTCTCCAGCGCGGCATACGCCTTGTCGACCAGGGCGAAGCAGACGCTCTTGTCCAGGGAGATGCTGTGGTAGCCGGTCGTTACGACGCCGACCTCGGTGCCGTCTTCCAGTTCGACCGGATAACCGGCACGCGGGATGGCCTTGTCCTCGATTTCGATGCCGACCAGTTTCCGGACGATGTTCCCCGCCTTCTGGTCCGCCAGGGCCTCCTTGCCGATGAATTCATCCTTGTCCATCTTGCAGAACATGCCGAGGCCGGCCATGACCGGAGAAATCTCGGGGCTCAGTTCATCGCCGTACAGCGGCAGGCCGGCTTCGAAACGGAGGGTGTCCCGGCAGCCCAGGCCGCACGGGGTCACGCCCGCCGCCAGCAACTGCTTCCAATAGGCGACCGTCCGCTGCGGAGTGGCATAGATCTCAAAACCATCCTCACCGGTGTAGCCGGTCCGGCTCACGATCACCCGCTCGCCCTCCACGACGAGGTCGCAGAACGTATAGAATGTCAGGTCCGCCGCCGCTTTCATGCCCAGCACCTCGACCAGCGTCTTTTCCGCTTCCGGGCCCTGGACCGCGATCTGGCCCCAGCCGTCGGAACGGTTGTCCACGACGACATCATACCCCTTGGCCTGTTCCTGCATCCACGCGAAATCCTTGGCGATGTTGGCCGCATTCACGACCAGCAGGTAATGATCCGGCTCGAATTCCTTGTAGACCAGCAGGTCATCGACGGTGCCGCCGTTCGGGTACAGCATCATGCCATAGAGGACCTGGCCGTCGCGCATGCCCCGGATATCATTGGTAAAGATATGATTGACAAACTTTTCCGCTTCCGGGCCGCAGATGAAGATCTCGCCCATGTGGGAAACGTCGAACATGCCGACATGATGCCGGACCGCGTTGTGCTCGTCCGTGATGTTGCTGTACTGGATCGGCATCATGAACCCCGCGAACGGGCTCATCTTGGCGCCCAGTTCCACGTGGCTGTCATACAAAGGAGTGATCAGAAGGTTTTCTTCCATAATTGTTTTGGTGTTATTAATTGTTTTTCCTGTCAATCAAAGGGACCGTTCGGCCCGTACAGCACGGTTTCATCCACCGTATGATGGCGTCCGGCCAGGAAAGCCGGATCCAGATAGGCGGATTCCAGGGCATCGATACCGGCCAGGTCTTCAGCCAGCAGGGTCACTTCCTGCAGCCGACCGTCCGGGCCGCAGCAGAAACTGCGCAGCAGATAATCCCGGAACGCATCCAGGCTCATCGGACGGCCGACGGCCTCCAGTTCCGCCTTCACGTTCGTAACGCGCTGGCGGACGGACGCGACGCCCTTGCTGGCGACTTTCTCCCGGGAAGGGGTGATCGCCTGCGTCATCGCTTCGAAATCGCTGTCAAACAGCATGGTTCCGTGGACGATGCTGCATTTGGGCAGCAAGGTGTAGGCATTGCCCGACACCTTTTTCCCGCCGACCAGGACATCGTTCCGGCCGGATTTCTCCGCAGGCAGGCCCAGCCGGCGCAACGCCAGCGCGAGCTGCTGCAGGAACCGGTCGAACGTGAAAGCGACATCCGTCCGGTCGCAGATATACGACAGCATGATGTTCCCCTGGTCCGCATAGACGCAGCCTCCCCCGCTCTTGCGGCGGAAGAAACGGACACCATGCTCCCTGCACCAAGGCAGGTTGACCTCGGCCTCCATGTCCTGGTTGCGGCCGAAGATGACCGTCGGGGGTACCTGCCAGAGGAAAAAGGCTTCCCGCTCGCCGATGGCGGAAGGAGCGACCCGTTCCGACAGGTGATGCGCGACATATTCCTCCATCGCCAGGTACCAGACCAGGCGGCGTTCTTCGGAATGTGGCAACGCAATATGGATCATTTTCCTGTCAAACTTTCCGCTTTTGCGGATGAGTAACTTGCAAATTTAACAAAAATGCCCACGATTTCAAGGAAATCGTAAGGTTTTTACCGAATCTTCCAATCCGCCGGATCGAACACGGCTTCGACGTCGTCCTGGACGTCGTCGTCCATGTTGAAGAACAGGTCCATGCCGACCAGTTCTTCCAGTTCGTCCACGCTCATGGCATAGGTGCTGAGCGGATTCGTTCCGGATTCATTCGGGAAGTAGAACCCGATGGAGACATAGTCCCCGTTCTTCTTCCGGGCCAGCAGGGCCTTGAAGAAACCGTCCGGAACCACGACCTTGTTGCTTCCGATCGTCCCGTACAGGTTGCGTTCCACGACCGGGCCGCAGACCACCCAGATCCGCTTGTAATACCGGGCTTCGTAGCGCACCTGTTTCTCCAGGTCATTCCAGACACCCGAATTCAGGTTGTGGTTCTGGGGACAGATGTTGCTGAGATAGAAGCACTCTTTCTGCACCTGGGAACTCCATTTCATGTCCCCGGAAGGCGCCATGTGCCCCCGGTCCCATCCGGAGCCCCGGTAATCGCTGTCATAGGCCTGCCGCCCCTTGACCGACGGATCCGGCTTGAACTCCTCGGCCCGGTCGAAGTCACCGTACAACTCGGATTCCAGTAACTCGTAAGCCACCCAGTTCGGGATGCGGCGCGTATGGTTGTAACTCAGCGTATAGCCCATGTGCTCGATGATCGTATTGTCCTCCGTGGCAAGCAGATAGGGTATTTCCAGGCCCCGGAGTTGCTTGGACACGGCATCTTCCGTCGCGCCCCGTTCCTCCCGGATGCGCTCGGCAATGCCCGTAGCCGTCTGTTCCAGCCCGTCCCGGGCGCCGTCATGCTCGCGGTAATACGTCCCGGCCAGCACAAGCAAGATCAGGACGACGAATGCGGCTACCGAACCTTTCTTCTTTTCCATGTTACAAAGCCAGTCTGAATCCAAACGTTCCCTTCACGTTGCCGGCCGGCACTTTCTGGCGGTTGGACACCCGGCAGGCGTTCCACGGACTGGCCGCGCTGCCGCCGCGCATCACATGCCACTCGCTCTTTTCGACCGGCTGCCCATAGGTGCCGAAACAATCCTGCACCCACTCCCAGGCGTTCCCGCTCATGTCATACAGTCCCAGTTCGTTGGCCTGCAGGTGCCCCACGCGGGAAGGACGGCCGTTGTCGCTGTTCACGGTGTATATGGCCACGGAACCGACGGCGTTCGCCCCGGAGAAGCGGTAGCCGTGGGATTTCACGCCGCCACGGGCTGCGAACTCCCACTCCGCCTCCGTAGGAAGACGGAACTTCCTTCCGGTCAAGGCATTGAGTTTCAAGATAAACTGCTGGGCGCCATACCAGGAGACGTTGATGACCGGCTTGTCCGCCTGCTTGAGGTCGTTGCCCAGCGGAAGGACGCCCATGACGGCCTGCCACAGCCCGGCGGTCACCTCGGTCTTCCCGATCTCGAATCCTTCCACGGAGACCTCATGCACCGGCTTCTCCGCCTCGTCTCCGTAATCCGCCTGCTCCTTCGTCGCGCCCATCTGGAACGACCCGGGTGCGACACCGATCATGTCGAACTTCACGTCACCGACCGTAAACGTTTCATTGACAGAAACATGTTCTCTCTCCGGCCGCAGATCGACGACGGCCTTGACGACCGCTTCCGGACAAGGTTTTCCCGTCCGTACCGCGACCCGGAACCCCAGCGCACCGGCCTTGCTGTCCGGCTGTACGCCCGTCCGCTCCAGATCCGTTCTGACCACCCGCAGGGCACCCTCGGCGGGACCGGCCGGATTGCGGGTGATTTCCTGCGGCATTTCCTCGGAGAAGCGGTCCTCACACCACTCCCGCAGGTTCTTGACCGGAACGGCCGCCCCCTCGGAGACTGCGAACTCCCACATGGCTTCGGTCGGCAGGATAAACGGCACGCCGGTCATCTTGCCCAGTTTGGCGACGAATTTCTGCGCATCTTTCCAGGAAACCTTGTCGACCGGGAGGTTGTCATCCTGAACGGAGGAGGGATTGCCGCCCATCACCGCTTTCCACAGTGCCTGGCTGACCGGCTGCACCGAAACGGCATAGCCGTCCATGACGGCCTGGCTCAGGGAAGAAGTCCCCTTGATCATGCGTCCATCCTTCATGGAGCCCATGGCGAACGTACCGCCTTGCAATTCTTTCATTGCAAGCGAAACGCCTTTTACATCATATGATTCCTTGACATTATCTAAAGTGGCACTTCCGGCAGGAGCACCTGTTTTTCCACCACACACGGCCAGCAGCAGCACAGCCGCTCCACCCAGCAAGAAAGAGGATAATCTGTTCATATTCGCAATACCTTTTATCAGGTCTTACAAATATAAGGAAAAGAAATCATGAATGCGACGGTTTGCGGCCCGGTTGACAGAAAAATCCGCGTCCTTCCCGCCCTTTGCCGCCGGCCGCGCCCCACAGATATCCACGCCCGCCAGATACGGTCCGATTCCGGCGCAGAAAGCCAGCAGCCAGTCCAGGCTCATGGTACCCTGATCCCAGTCCGTCCGGGCGTCTTCCATCCGCAAGACATCCTTGTCGAGGGACAGGTAGACGGGGAGGTCCGTAGGAATGCGCGAAGCGACTTCCAGCGGCGGGCAGTCCGCCACCTCTTCCCGGTCCACGACATGGACCCGGTCGCCGAAACCCACGCACTCCCCCTTCAGTTCCGGATTGATGCCGACCAGCCAGACCGCGCGAAGGTATGGATTCCGCTCAAGCGCTTTCCTGACCCAGCCCCCGCAACTCAGGATATCCCCGAACGCCGGTTCCTGCATGTCCGGATGATGGTCGGCGACGACCAGGTTGAAAGGGCAGGTCATCCGATCTGTCCAGAGTGCGGACGCATAGTGGTAATCACCGCTGTCAATCCAGTGTACGGTCCGGACCGGGCAGGAGGCGAAACGCCGGGCCAGTTCCTGCTCGGCAGCGGGGTCGCAGTAGCACGACGTCCCCTCCAGGTCGCGGCAGTCGACGACGGTCCCGGGCACGTGTCCGGGAAGCCCTTCTTCGAGGAGCACACCGGAAAAATGGACGATGACAGGCGGGGTTTTCATGGATGCGGCCGATTTACAAGTGTAAATGTAGCCATTTTTCGGCAATGCGACAAATTATAATTCAACACGTTGATTTTCAGCGTAGGAAACATTTTTGTTTAACATTATAACATTTTTGTTCGCCGTCTACGGACGTAAATTATGCATGCATAAGAACCGGAAAAGGCCTATATTTGTATGGAAGAAACCACCACCGCAGAACCATGGAAACCGAACAGCATCCGTTCCAGCCCTTCCTGCCGGAGAAGGCCCGCGTGCTCTTCCTCGGCAGTTTCCCGCCCCAGCCCAAACGCTGGAGCATG
>JAEEGL010288734.1_pt1 | contig 18815 bp, 17 predicted proteins | sample 9134231 | NCBI WGS metagenome assembly JAEEGL01 (sample SAMN16246548, study PRJNA631951) | gut metagenome | biome: gut microbiome; feature: rumen; material: fiber-attached | host: Bos | place: Iran: Karaj | collected 2018-10 | reverse complement strand
TTATAAAGAAGGCGTTCCTGCCTTCTACAAGTTCACATTCAATGTGGATGAAAAGGGAGATACTTTCCTTGATTTCGAAGGCTGGGGCAAAGGCGTTGTCTTCATCAACGGCTTTAATCTTGGAAGATTCTGGGAGATTGGCCCCCAGAAGAGACTGTATATTCCTGCTCCTCTTCTTAAGGATGGCGAGAACGAGATCATCATCTTTGAGACGGACGGCAAGGTAAGAGACACAATTGAATTAAAGGATGAACCTGATATAGGTTAATGAAGTTAATGAATAATTAAAAATGCTCCTGTGACCAAAGGTCACAGGGGCATTTTTGCGATTCCGTAAAGATGTCCGTCAAATTCTTTAAAATATGTTTCTTCGATTTTTTTCATGAATACTGTTATATCGTTATTGCCAAAATACAGCTCAAATCTGAGGGAACCGACACATTCATCGATGAGGTGAACCCTGATATAAAGGACATTTTCTCTGAGCCATATGGCACCTGCAGTATAGCGGGTATCATACTTTTTTATATGACCTTCCTGCATTTGATCAAAGCCAAAGACAATCTCGTGGGTACCATCGCCAGAAGATATCAGGTTAAGTTTGGATACACCTGTTTCCGAGAGGGATAGCTGTAAATCAGTAAAGCCCTGAGGATTGTCTGAAAGCTTGTAATTCAAGGTGTTATCGCCAGCTTTCATACGGGATGAAATGAATTCAGGAAGGCATCCGGAATGATCTCTTAAAACGCCGGGTGAATTCACATTGGGAATCCTCGGAAGAGAGATGGAAAGGGAATCTGCTACTCTTATAAGCTTGTCGTAGGCCTCTTTGTCCACAGATGAAGAAGAACCTATGGCAGGCAGCAGGATATTGTAAATTGCATCATATATTATCTGGTTTCCTCCCGCCATTCCCTGAGTATCAGCGCAGGTCATAATGAGAAGTTCCCTGGAAGGAATGCTTATGGCCAGCTGTCCGCCCATTCCGTACATGACAAATCCGCCGACTTCGTTTTGCCAGATCTGCATGCCATAACCCATGGCTTCGCTGGAAACCGGTGCTGTCATAACAGAATCGCTTGAGTTTGATGTGGCTTCTTTTATATATTCAGGATTTATCAGCGTTCTTTCCACTCCGTCGGAGCAAATGACTTTTCCTTTTTTGTCCAGAACATAGAGAACCTTTAAAATGTCCATGGGTGTGGCCATGAGGCCGCTTCCGCCGATAGATACACCAAAGGGATCCTTTATCATGTAGGAGTTCTTGCTGAAATCAAGGTGGCCTAGAAAACGTTCCTTGAGATAGTCCAGCATGGGCATTCCTGTGATTTTTTCCACCAGAGCGCAGAGAACATGGGCAGCAGAGGTGTCATAGTGGAACACAGTGCCGGGCTTATGGGTTGGGGCCACGGTAAAAAAGCTCTGAACCCAGTCGGACTTCATATCTACTTTGTAGGTGGTGCTGGCGTGACAGGTTCGCATCATCAGCATGTTGCGGATTGTTGTGTCTTTTATCCACTGATGAGTGTCTGCATTTATATATTCCGGGAAATAATCAGTAATGGAACTGTCAAAATCAATCTTTCCCTCATCTGCCAAAAGTGAAATGGCAAGGCCTGTAAAACTCTTACTTATGGAAAACATTCTGTGAAGAGTGTCGGCCTTGTAGGGAGCATAGTATTTTTCGAAGACAAGCTTGTCTTTTCGCATGATCAAAAGAGCATGCATTGGAACTTCTTTTTTATCAAGATAAAGAAGCAGGTCCGTTATGGCAGTTGATGGAATAGAAACTTCTTCGGGTAAGGCTCTTTCTAAAGTAAACATGTTGTGTCTCCTTGATGAAATACTCTGATATCATAATAATCCTAAACATAATCCTGTGCCAAGGAAAGATATTGTGTATGAGTTGGCATTTTGGTAAAATATGAATAAGTATGGAAATTTTGAAATGAGAAATAAATTTTAGTGAGGTTGTTATGTCGTCAATTATCCAGAATAATCAGGTTTTTAATAATGAGGTTCCTTTCTGCAGGGTATATAGCGTTGAGAGCAAGAAGCAGTTGGAAGAGAGATTCCTGGCCCACAGGATTTCATATTTTATCGAGTGGCAGGACAAATCTTTTTTACAGAGGTTATTTGACAGAAGCGGAAGCAAGATAACCTGCACCTTCAGAATCAACAAGGGAGAACTTCAGAGAGCCAGAGAGCTGGCAGCTGGAATTGAGGGAATTAAGTTCAAGGATTACGGTGAAGTTAAGAATACTGAGAGAATCAGTAAGAGGAGTGAGATAATCAGAGATGATGATGGCCTGTCAGTTCCTGAACTTAAATTTGAGAACAAGCCGGATGATTATGAAGAAGACTGATTGAGTTTATAAGTAGGGGATGTTTTGTGCCCCTACTTTTTTATGCTAAGGAGAAAAAATGTCATATAACGAACGAGTTAGAAAATTTGAGAAGATAAATCAGAAAATGTCCGGCGGAAAAAAGGACGACGCGGAAAAGAAAGCTAAGGATAAAAAAGAGAAGAAGCCTGCTGCGAGAAAATCAGATGCTGAAATCAGTAAAGCAGCTTCATTCAATTTCAAAAAGGAGGCCACTAAGGCTCCTGCAAAAAAGGTTTCTGATAAAAAGCCGGTGCTTGCAAAAACAGAGAACACCAAGAAGAGCCGCTGCCCATATTTCAAGAAGTGCGGAGCCTGTCAGATGATAGATACACCCTATGACAAGCAGCTTCGTCAGAAACATGCGCACCTGGCAGAACTTCTTGAGCCCTACACAAGAGTTGCAGCCTTTGTGGGAATGGAAGAGCCGGAGCACTACCGCTGCAAGGTTCACGCTGTTTTTACCCACGATAAAAAGGGAAATCCTCTGTCAGGAATTTACAGGGAAGGTACCCACGACGTGGTTCCCATCGACAGCTGTCTTTTGGAGGACCAGAAGGCTGATGCCATCATAGCTTCCATAAGAGGAATGCTTAAGTCCTTCAAGATCAAGACCTATGATGAGGATAACGGCTTTGGCCTGCTCCGCCATGTGCTCATCAGAATCGGCAAGAACACCGGTGAGATCATGGTGGTACTGGTTACTGTTTCACCTATTTTCCCGTCCAAGAATAATTTCGTGAAGGCTCTTTTGAAAGAGCATCCTGAAATAACCACCATCGTAATGAATATCAATGACAAGCAGACCAGCATGGTTCTTGGTGATAAGGAAAAAGTCATGTATGGACCGGGATTCATATATGACACCTGCTGCGGCATGAAATTCAAGATAAGTCCAAAGTCTTTTTACCAGGTTAATCCCATCCAGCAGGAAGTGCTGTACAACAAGGCTATTGAGCTGGCTGACCTCAAGGGAACCGAAGTGGCTTTGGACTGCTATTCCGGTGTTGGAACCATCGGCATAATCGCAAGTCCTCATGTTAAGGAGGTTATTTCTGTGGAACTCAACAAGGACGCTGTAAAAGATGCCAAGATAAACGCCAAGATAAATGATGTTGAGAACATCACATTTTATGAGAATGACGCCACCCGCTTTATGCAGCAGATGGCAGATTCCGGCGACAAGGTTGACCTGGTGTTCATGGATCCTCCAAGATCCGGCTCAACACCTGAGTTCATCACGTCCATGATAAACCTTGCCCCTGAAAAGGTTGTTTACATTTCCTGCAGCCCTGACTCCCTTGCCAGGGACCTTGAGCTCATAACCAAGGGCGGTTACAAGGCCGAGAAGGCTGTGCCTGTGGACATGTTCCCGTTTACACGCTCGATTGAAACGGTGGTTCTTTTAACGAGGTAAAGACCTATGACGACAGCTGCCCTGAGTTCTTTGGGAAGATGAGGTTCACAAAGAACTCAAGCTGCATTTCGCCCAAATCCTGCTGACTTTCTTCAGCGTCTCTTTGTCTTACGGAGATGGAGGAGTTCTTCATCTCTTTGTCGCCGAGAATCAGCATGTATGGAACTTTATCTAGTCTTGCTTCTCGAATCTTATAACCCAGCTTCTCGTCGTGGTCATCCACTTCTACGCGGATGCCGTAAGACTGGAGTTTTCCTGCGATTTCTTTTGCATAACCCAGGTGCCTGTCTGAAACAGGAATCACCTTGACCTGAACAGGAGAGAGCCATACAGGGAACTTTCCTTCATAGTGCTCGATAAGGATTCCGATGAAGCGGTCGATGGAGCCAAAGACAACTCTGTGAAGCATGATGGGGCGGTGCTTCTCGCCATCTTCTCCGATGTAATCCAGATCGAAGCGCTGCGGAAGCTGGAAATCAAGCTGGATTGTTCCGCACTGCCATGTTCTTCCCATGGAATCTTTTACGTGGAAATCGAGCTTGGGGCCATAGAATGCGCCGTCTCCTTCGTTGATGGAATAAGGCTTTCCAACTCCTTCAACTGCGGACTTAAGTGAGTTGATTGCAAGCTCCCAGTCCTCGTCGCTGCCAATGGAGTTCTCCGGCCTTGTGGACAGTTCAATCTCGTATGGGAAGCCAAATCTTGAATAAACTTCATCAATGAGTCTCATAACTCCCTGAATTTCTGACTGCACCTGATCTTCACGCATGAAGATATGTGCATCATCCTGTGTAAAGCATCTTGCTCGCATGAGGCCGTGGAGTGTTCCGGACAGTTCTGCTCTATGGACAATTCCAAGTTCGCCCACCCTCATGGGGAATTCCTTGTAAGAGTGTGGCCTTGACTTGTACACCAGCATTCCGCCTGGGCAGTTCATGGGCTTGATGGCGTAGTCTATATCGTCAACGCTTGTTACGTACATGTTGTCGTGGTAGTGGTCCCAGTGTCCTGACTTCTCCCAGAGAGACTTGGAAAGCATTATGGGTGTTGAGATTTCCTGGTAGCCTTCTCTCACATGGATTTTTCTCCAGTAGTCAATGAGCTGATTCTTGAGGATAAGGCCCTTAGGAAGATAGAAGGGAAGTCCCTTTCCTTCCTCAAGCAGCATGAAGAGTTCCAGCTCTTTTCCCAGCTTTCTGTGGTCCCAGGGACTCATTTCTTCAAATTCAATTTCCTGATTCTGCATTTCATTCATGATGTGTTGCTCCTTTCGCGGTTAAATAGTTTGGTTTATAGATGCAACAACATAAGAGCGACTGCAAAAGAAAAGCACCCATAAGACCACTATCCAATGATCTTAAGGGTGCATTATGCACGGTTCCACCTTAACTTTTTACTTCAGATTCTAACAAATCCTATCCTTTAACGCAGGCATACGGTAACACTTACTGGTATTCAGCATTACAGCTCAGGAATGGTTTTCGTACGTTATCCTCATAAGTGACTTCCACCAAAGTGCCACTCTCTCTGGATGATTCATCACGGACTACTCTTTCCGTCAGCGCTTTTCTTATGTTATTGAAGCGATTGTAGCAGAGACGCGGTATAGCTGTCAACAGTTTTTTTGCTTCCCTGCGCCACCGCTCCCCACAACGCAGCGAATGGAAACTTTATACCTTTTTTGATATACTGAAAACCTGTGAAAAAAAGAAAAGGATTGGAAAGAAGTACATGGAGTATAATTGCGGATTTACGAAGGATAATAAGTGGTTTAGGTATCGTGCGGCGGCGATTATTGTAGAGGATGGATATGTGCTGTTTGCGGGAAATGAGAAGGATGACTATTACTATTCCATTGGCGGGGCTGTACATATGGGGGAGACTGCTGAGGATGCAGTTAAAAGAGAAGTTTTTGAGGAAACGGGAATTCAGTATGAAGTTGATCATCTGGCGGTAATTCATGAGAATTTCTTTAATGACAATATGGGTGCACTGAAGGATATGGATTGTCATGAGATTGCTTTTTACTTTGTGATGAAGCCCAGGGGAACAAGAGAACTGAATAGCAATAGTTTTACTCAGGGGGTAAAAGAGAATATGTACTGGCTCCCTATTGCTGAACTGGATAAATTCAGGGCGTTCCCCACATTTATGAAAGATTTCTTGCAGTCGCAGCACGCAGGGGTTGAGCACATCGTTTCAGATGAGAGGACAGAGAAAAATACAGATTAAGCAGGAGCGAATATATGTGGCTGTGGATCGTGGCAACAGTTGCGGCCTTTTTTGTTAAGGGGCTGTGCGGCTTTGCAAATACACTTGTTTTTACATCAATACTTGGCTTTGGGGCAAATAATGTGTCGATATCACCGGTTGAGCTGTTGATAGGTTTTCCCAATAATCTGATACTAACCCTGAATCACAGGAAAAAGCTCAATAAGTTTGTGTTCATTCCTCTGGCAGTTCTGGTTTTGATTGGAAGTATTCCGGGGGCATTACTTTTAAAGAACGTAGATGCCAGGTACATTAAGATTGTCTTTGGCTTTGCGGTAGTACTGCTGGGAATAGAGATGTACATAAAGGAAAAGAAGCCAAAGAAGATGAAGAAATCTAAACTCCTTCTTGGAATAATCGGAATACTGTCGGGAGTGCTCTGCGGCCTCTTTGGAGTGGGAGCCCTACTTGCGGCATATGTTGGCAGAGTAACCCAGAGTAGTGATGAGTTTAAGGCTAACATCAGTGCAGTTTTTATCGTGGATAACGTATTTAGAATAATTCTTTATTCCACGCTGGGGATAATATCTTTTGCCACCATCAAACAGGCCCTTATCATGATGCCCTTTGCCCTGGCGGGACTTTTTGCCGGAATGAAGAGCAGTAAGATCCTGGATGAAAAAGTAGTAAAACGCCTGGTTATAGTTCTTCTTATCATTTCCGGATTGGCGCTTGCTTTCATGAATCTTGGTGCGGCTGTATCTTGTCAGTGTTGTGCAGAAGGTCATAATTCAGGGCTGCAGCCTCTTGGGAATAAAGTGCTCTGAAGAAATGTAATTTGCAGTGTCTGCCGCTCTGGGGTATAGTAATACTGTGTATACCTATGAGAATTGTGAATTCTTTGGAGAAATGAATGAAAAGAAATTATAAGTTTACTATAAGCTACGATGGAACAAGGTTTTTTGGCTGGGAGCGTCAGCCGGGAAAAGATATGACGATTCAGGGAAAACTCGAGTCAGTGCTCACCAGAATGGCCGGACTTCCGGAAGGGGAGAGGGTCGACGTTATTGGATCCGGCAGGACAGACGCCGGAGTCCACGCCAGAGCCCAGACAGCCAATGCGATTTTTGATACTGAGCTTTCTGAGGATGAGATCCAGGCCTACATGAATCAGTATCTGCCGGAGGACATCAGCGTTAACGAAGTCAGGGTGTGCTCGGACAGGTTCCACTCCAGATATAATGCCCTGGGAAAGACCTACCGCTATACCTGCTGGTATGGGGCATCAAAGCCTGTCTTTGACAGAAAGTACGTGACTGTTCTGGAGAATCAGCCGGATGCAGAGAAGATGAGGGAGGCGGCCCAGTATCTTATTGGAACTCATGATTTCAAGAGCTTTTGCGGCAACAGCAAGATGAAGAAATCAACAGTCAGATGCGTAGATGCCATCAACATAGAGACCAGCGGCAACTATATCAGACTGTATTTTCACGGGAATGGCTTTTTGCAGAACATGGTAAGGATATTGACCGGAACTCTTTTAGAGGTGGGCTATGGCAACATCGCCCCTCAGGAGGTAAAAGAAATTCTTGAAGCCTGCGACAGACAAAAGGCAGGTCCCACAGCTCCGCCGGAGGGACTGTGTCTGATGAAGGTGGATTATTAAAAAATAATTAGTAAGTTTTTGGGGAGTGAGAATGCGTATTATCGATTACATAAATGTAATTGGACTGGTGCTGGGGGCTCTGGCTATTGCTTTTGCGCTTGTTAACAATACTCGATACTGCTGCGACAGAGGCAGCGCAGATAGTAGTAGAAATACATATGTCTTTTTATCAGTGATAATGATCGTGGCTGCGTTTATGCGGCTTTACAGGCTGGGGAACATTCCCTACGGCCTTCAGCAGGATGAGGCCTCGTTGGGATATGATGCCTTTTGCCTGGCTACAAAGGGAATCGACAGGAACGGCTATCCATACCCGATATATCCCATAACCTGGGGATGCGGCGGCGGAAGCCCCCTCATGATCTATCTCAATGTTCTCATTATCAAATTCTTTGGCACGGGAGTAGTGAAATTAAGGCTCCTTCCGGCTGTTCTTGGCATAGCCACAGTTCCGCTGTTTTTCTTTTCACTAAAAGAAAGCTTTTCGGAAAAGACAGCCCTTGCAGGCGCAGCTTTTCTGGCTCTGTGCCCATGGCATGTGATTCTTTCAAGATGGAGCCTCGACAGCAATGTTATGCCGTTTTTTATGCTCCTTGCCATGTATCTTTTTATGCGAGGAGTTGGAAGCGGCAGGACGCTGACGCTTGCTTGCAGCGCCGCCATGTATGCGGTTTGCATGTACTGCTATGGTTCCGCCAACATTGTTGTTCCCATTCATCTGATTCTCATAAGCGTATATCTTCTTATAAAAAGAAAAATCAGATTCAATCAGCTGATTATTTCTGTTTTGAGCTTTGCAATAGTGTTCCTTCCTCTTGGGATTTTCTACGCCGTCAATTATCTGGGAGTGCCCGAAATACTTACGGGTGTTGTGAGCTTTAATAAGTTTACGGCTTCCAGGACCGGTGAAGTTTTCATGAGCGGAGAGGGCTCTTTATTCAAGCAGATTCTCGGGAACCTGAAGGTTCTCATAAAACTTGTGACTGTGGGGGATGAGACAGACATGGTTTGCCACTATATCCCGGAGTTTTCGACGCTGTTTAAGTTTACATTCCCTGTGACTTTTCTTGGTATTCTTCTTGGAGTCAGGGACTTCAAGAGAGGCGCCTTTAGAGAGACTATATCAAAAGAGAATGCAGCAAATGCTCTGTGGCTCTCCATGCTTTTATCCTGCGCTATCCTTGGGGCAGTAATAGAAATAGATATCAGCCGAATGGTTATGATTTTCCTTCCCCTTATTTACTTTTTTGTTAAGGGCTGCGAATATATATATATCAATTCAAAAAGAATGGGAACCTGTCTGGCTGCGTTGACTCTTGCGGCAGGGCTTTTATTTGCAAGAGATTATCTGGTTAAATTTAATCAGCTTACTCAGGATATTTTTATGCCGGGGTATGGTGAAGCCATTGCCAGAGCCTATGAGATCGCAGGTGATGACAGGCCAATCCATTCCACCTATGAAGGGCTTTCGGCGCCCTTTGTTCTGGCTCTTTACTACACCGATTACGATCCTGAGAAGTTCTACACTACCGTGGAGTACAAAGATCCGGAAGATGAGTTCAGAATTGCCAGAAGTTTTGGAAACTTTTATTTTGGAGATATCCCGGAAAATATATCAGAAGTGGAACGCAAGGACACTTTATATGTTGTTTATGATTATGAACTGGAGCGATTCAGTAACTATGCAGATTACAGGATTGAGGACTTCGGAAAGTACCATGTAGTCTACGATTGAAGGATTTTTATACTTTCTTTAGAAAGCTAAAAAAAAGATTAAATAACCACTGATACTCTCGATTAATTAACCACGACACCTCATAATAAATATATGATAAAAATTTATTAGGAGGACATGGATTATGAAAAAAGGGACTTTTTCAGCTCTCATAGCAGCTTTTACATTTGCCGCATTTTTAACTGGGGCGAATCCATGTAAGAGTATTCCATCAGTCGTTAAGGCAGCAGACCTCAATACAGACCAGATAACAGTAAACAGTGAGTATACCATTCCTGATAAGCTTGACTGGTGCACATATTATGTAGTAGTTGCCACCAATAACACAGGTAAGGATATATCTGTAAGTGCTGATTTTACTGCTCTTGACAGAAACGGCAGAGAGCTTGCCAAGGTTAATGATTATTCTGAGGCAGTCCGCAAGGGGCAGCAGTTCATCATGTATGGTCAGTTCCGCAACACCAAGATAACGAATGCTGACAATTTCAAGTATTCTTTTAAAGTGGAAGAGACAGATAACTGTACATATACATCAGTAGATGTGGATGCCGTTGATGTTGGTGAGTGCGTTCAGATTTCAGCCACCAATTACTCCGGCAAAGATATTCAGGGAGTAGGAGTTCGCACTGTATTCCTAAGAAAGGGCAAACCCGTTGCCTTTGACGTAGTGAACATCGCAGACGTGGGCTACACCTTCCACGGCGGCAGCACCAATTCCCAGATCATTGGCTACAACGCAGACAAATACGATGACTACATTCTGACCTACACTTCCGCAGGTGGAAATGAGATGTCAGAATTCTAAAAATGAATATTGGAGCGCAGGCTTTCACGGGCCTGCGTTCTTTTTTTTACTATGTTTAAAACACCCTTTTTGTCCTCGGAAAACTATGCTATACTATACACTGATTATATATATTTTAGAAAGAGATTTGTTGGGAAAATGGTTTCAAGCAAAAGCGGTAACAAGACAAAGAAAGTGTACAGTAAGCGCATTCGCAATCTGCGCAGACTTATATTGATCGCTGTAGCTGCTTCCTGTCTCGTGCCGACGTGTATCTGCGTAATTCTTTCCATTAGATATGACAGACTTCGAACAGAGTATGAACAGACCCTTGCCGATCTTGAGTGGTACAGAGAAGAGTTCGGTACTGAGATGGATATCCTCGGCTATGACGACGATGAAGAGTACGACGATGAAGAGTACGATGATGAAGAGTATGACGAGTCTGAGGATGAAGACTGGGACTGGGATGCTGACGAGGACAATTATGATATAGAATCAGATCAGATGGATGAAGATGGCGTATTAGCTGAGAATGTCGAGGGTACAAGATATGTGTATCTCACATTCGATGATGGCCCAAGCTCATCCACGGATGAGATCCTTGATATTTTGGATGAGTACAATGTCAAGGCTACTTTTTTTGTCTGCGGTAAGCCGGACACCAAGTATACAGATGTTTATCAGAGAATTGTGGACGACGGACACACATTGGGAATGCACTCCTACAGCCACAAATATAATGTGATTTATCAGTCGGTGGACTCCTTCAAGGAAGATCTGGACAAACTCAGAGTCTTTTTATATGAGACCACAGGTGTGTGGCCCAAGTACTACAGATTCCCGGGAGGAAGCTCCAATTCAGTAAGCCAGGTTAATATGCAGGAGCTTGCTGATTATCTTGAATCTACAGAAGTTACATTCTTTGACTGGAATATTTCTGCCGGAGATGACCGTTCCGGTGCTAATGAGTCAACTATTTATAATAATGTAGTTAATAACATTTCCAGATTCCAGCACTGCTTTATTCTCATGCACGACGCAGCTGATAAGCAGAGCACTGTAAAGGCTCTTCCAAGCATTATAGAGACCATACAGGAAATGGATAACACTGTGATAGTTCCGATAACTGAGGATACGTTACCGGTTCAACATATCAAAAAATAAAGAATCAAGAAAGTGAATGGAGGATATCAGGATGGGATTTTTTTCTGAGCTGAAAAATGATCTTTCCCAGGCTGTCAATACGCTTATGCCTGACGACAAGGCAGACGAGGCAGTAAGTCTTGATAAAGACGCTGTTGGGGACAAAAAATCTGAGAAGATTGATTTGGACAGCATGCTCAATCGACTTGATGAGATCAAGCTTGATGAGATCAACACGGAAGAACCGGAAAGCGAAGTAGGGGAAGAAGAGGAAGTTGAAGTTGAAGAGGAGCCTGTTGAGGAGGATGATTTTCAGGAGCCTGTAAACAACTCAAGCTTTGAAGAGGAGAAGCCTAAAGAGGCTGAACCTAAGAACGCGCTTGAGATGATGGCAGAGCTCAAGGAGAAGACTGCTCAGCTTAAGGCGGAAGATGAGCTCGACGACCTCGAGGAAAAGATTGAAGAACAGACAGAGGCAGAGGTTAAACACGAAGCACCTGTCAGCAGAGCTGCAGAGCCTGCTCAGCCTGCAAAGGTGGAGGATTATACCAGAGAGGCAGAAGCTTCTGTGGAAGAGAATACAATGAATTACGGGGGATTTGAAACAATGGAATTTGAGCAACAGACACCAACAGATGAAGTAGCTTGCATCACAGAGGGAATGAGCATTACTGGTGACCTTCAGACTACAGGTTCACTTGACCTTATAGGAAAGATTACAGGAAATATTAAATGTCTTGGCAAACTTAATGTGACAGGAGAAATCTCCGGAGATTCAGATGCTGCAGAGATTTATGCTGAGTCAGCAAGAATTACCGGTGAAGTTAGAAGTAAGGGCAGCGTTAAGGTCGGCCAGAGCACAGTTATCGTTGGTAATATTTCCGGATCAAGCGCAGTTATCGCAGGCGCTGTAAAGGGTGATATCGACGTACACGGACCTGTTGTTCTTGATACAACTGCTATTGTTATGGGCAATATCAAGTCCCAGTCAGTTCAGATCAACAATGGTGCTGTTATCGAAGGTATGTGCTCACAGGCATATGCTGATGTTAATCCTTCTGAGTTCTTTGAGACTCTTAGGAACAGATAATCATTAAATAAATAATTGGAGCGGAATATGAGAATATTATTAAAACTCAGCGGAGAGGCGCTTGCAGGTGACAAAAAGACCGGCTTTGATGAGGCTACTGTCAGAAAGGTTGCACTGCAGGTAAAACAGCTGGTTGATAGCGGCACGCAGGTCGGTATCGTTATTGGCGGCGGAAATTTTTGGAGAGGCCGTACCAGTGAGAGCATTGATCGTGTAAAGGCTGACCAGATCGGTATGCTTGCCACTATCATGAACTGTATTTATGTTTCAGAGATTTTCAGAAGCGAAGGAATGATGACCAACATTCTTACACCTTTTGAGTGTGGCTCCTTCACTAAGCTTTTCTCAAAGGACAGGGCAAATAAGTACTTTGCCCGCAATATGGTAGTATTCTTTGCAGGTGGCACAGGACATCCATATTTTTCAACAGATACAGGAGTTGTTCTCAGAGCGATTGAAGTTGAGTCTGATGTTATTCTCCTTGCCAAGGCTATTGACGGAGTATATGACAGTGATCCTGCCAAGAATCCATCTGCTAAGAGATATGATACTGTTTCCATAGATGAAGTTATTGCACAGAACCTTCAGGTTGTTGATATGACTGCATCTATTTTGGCAAGAGACAACAAGATGCCAATGAGAGTATTTGCTCTTCAGGAAGAGAACAGTATTGTCAAGGCAGCGACAGGTGAATTTAATGGAACTACCGTAACGGTATAAAATACTCTACAGGAGGCAATTGTATGAACGAAAAGCTTAAAGAATATAATGACAAGATGCAGAAATCTTTTGATTTCCTCAAGGAGGATCTTGCTTCCATTCGTGCAGGAAGAGCAAATCCCCATGTACTTGATAAGATAAAGGTTGATTACTACGGAACACCAACACCTCTTCAGCAGGTTGGAAACGTATCAGTTCCCGAGGCTCGTATCATCCAGATCGCGCCATGGGACAAGACTCTTATCAAGAGCATTGAGAAAGCTATCATGATGTCTGATCTTGGAATTACACCAAGTAACGACGGAACAGTCATCAGACTTGTTTTCCCTGAACTTACAGAGGAGCGCAGAAAACAGCTCACCAAGGATGTTCGCAAGAAGGGTGAGGATGCTAAGGTTGCAGTCAGAAACGTAAGACGTGATGGCAACGATGCTCTTAAGAAACTTAAGGGATCAGATGTATCTGAGGATGAGATCAACGATCTTAACGATGAGCTTCAGAAGATCACTGACAAGTTCATCAAGGACATTGATGTTATCGTTGAAGAGAAGAACAAAGAAATCATGACTGTCTGATTTAGATAGGATTAATTTATGGAAGAATTAAAAAATGTTCCTGCACATGTGGCCATAATTCTTGACGGCAATGGCAGATGGGCCAAGGCCAAGGGAATGCCCAGAAATTACGGACACATGCAGGGTGCAAAAGCAGTGGAAGATATACTTGTGGATGCAAGAGATATCGGAATCAAGTATCTCACAGTATATGCTTTTTCTACAGAGAACTGGAGTCGTCCTGAGGCAGAGGTTTCTGCCCTCATGACGATTTTGCGCAATTATCTGAAGACCAGTATTAAGAAGTCAATGAAGAATAATGTTCGTTGTCGTGTTATTGGCGAGAGAAGCAAATTGTCTGATGATATCCGTGCAGCGATAGAAGAGCTGGAGACAGCTACTGCAGGTAATACAGGACTGACTTTTACAATTGCCATTAACTACGGCAGCAGGGACGAGATCACCAGAGCTGTGAGAAAGGTTGCAGCAAAGGTTGAGAAGGGTGAGCTTAAGGCAGAAGATATCACAGAGGCGATGATCGCTGAGAATCTTGATACCAATTTCCTTCCTGATCCGGATCTCATGATAAGAACCTGCAACGAGCAGAGAATATCCAATTATCTGCTGTGGCAGTGCGCTTATACAGAATTTTATTACACTCCTGTTGCATGGCCTGATTTTGATAAAGAAGAGCTTTTGAAGGCTGTAGAATCCTACGGACAGAGGAATCGTAAATACGGCGGACTTAAGCAGGACCAGGTTTGAGCAAAATTAAAAGCATACGATAAGGCTGGTATAACAAATTGAGAACTAGAGTGATAAGCGGAGTGGTAATTGCCATAGTGCTGGCGGTGGTATTGATTACCGGAGATTACCTGCTGGCGGCCACGCTATTTGTTGTTTCTTTTATAAGTTATTTCGAACTGACCAGAGCTACAGGAATACACGAAGAAAGCAAGGGCTGCAATATTCTTGAGGTTTGCGGATATTTGTCCATAGTTGTTCACTACGTCCAGATGATGGTGGTGCAGAGCTATGAGTACTATGTTTTTTCTATAATGTTTGCATTCTTCCTGATCATGGCATGTTATGTGCTGACGTTCCCGAGATTTACAGCTACTCAGGCCATAACAGCTTTCTTCTGCTTTGTATATGCTCCGGTAAATATGTCTTTTGTATATTTGCTTAGAGTCAGGACCTTTGGACAGTACTATGCATTCCTTCCATTTATTGCATGGGTATGTGATACCTGCGCATACTTTGTTGGAAGAGCAATTGGTAAGCACAAACTGGTTCCAAAGCTTTCTCCCAAGAAGACCATTGAAGGGGCTATCGGCGGAGTGCTTGGTTCAGTGTTGGTGGGTGTGGCCTTTGGATATTTCCTTTATGCCAAGGAAACGCATCACGTAAGTTCAATAGTTACCATGGTACTAATTACCCTGGTGGGAAGTATTATTTCTCAGTTGGGAGATCTTTTGGCTTCCGGCATTAAGAGAGATCACAATATTAAGGATTATGGAACACTGATACCGGGACATGGCGGAATAATGGACAGATTTGACAGTGTCATCTTTGTAATTCCGTGCATTTATTTCCTTGCAGCAGTTTTGGTTCCAATGACCTTGTAAAAAAGAATGAAAAGGTTTATAAAAATATGAACGGGTAACTCCGTTCATATTACTTTTTTATTGAGTCTTTTTTTAAAAGGAAGAATTATGAGAAGAATAGTTTTATTAGGATCCACGGGTTCAATAGGAACCCAGACCCTTGATGTAGTAAGAAATAATCCGGGCGAACTTGAAGTAGTGGCCTTGGCTGCTAATTCAAGAGTTGATGACGTAGAAAAACAGGTCAGGGAATTTCATCCCAAATACGTCTGCATGTTTAACGAAAATGCAGCGAAAGACCTTGAGATAAGATTAAAAGATGTAGATGTCAAGATCTACAGCGGTATGGAGGGACTTCTTGAGATTGTCTCTGTACCTGAGGCTGATACTGTCCTGACTGCAGTTGTTGGAATGATAGGAATTCAGCCAACTATTCGTGCCATTGAAGCGGGAAAAGATATAGCGCTGGCCAATAAGGAGACTCTTGTTTGTGCCGGACATATCATTATGCCTTTGGCTGCTGAGAAGAATGTGAAGATTCTTCCTGTGGACAGTGAACACAGTGCAATATTCCAGTCTCTTAACGGAGAACCCAAGGATAAAGTTGAGAAGATTCTTTTGACAGCTAGCGGCGGACCCTTCAGAGGCAAGAAGAAGGAAGAGCTTGCAGATATGACAGCTGCAGATGCTCTCAAGCACCCCAATTGGGATATGGGACCCAAGGTTACCATTGATTCCTCTTCTTTAGTAAATAAGGGACTTGAGGTTATGGAAGCCAGATGGCTCTTTGACGTCAGCCTTGATCAGATACAGGTTGTGGTACATCCGCAGAGCATAGTGCACAGTGCGGTTCAGTATGTGGACGGCGCAGTTATGGCTCAGCTGGGTGTTCCGGATATGAAGCTTCCTATTCAGTACGCTCTGTTCTATCCTGACAGAAGACCTATGGCCGAGAAGAGACTTGATCTTTTTGAATTGGGCACCCTTTCTTTTGAAAAACCGGACATAGATACCTTCAGAGGACTTAAGCTTGCCTTTGATGCTGCTTACGCAGGCGGAAGCATGCCTACAGTATTCAATGCTGCCAATGAGATGGCTGTAAAGGCCTTTTTAAAGGGCAACATCAGGTATCTGGAGATTTATGACATGATAGAGAGTGCTATGCAGCATCATGTTCGCATCAACAATCCCGATGTTGCAGCTATTCTTGCCGCAGAGCAGGAAACCTATGATTTCCTTGCACCACATATTCGATAATTTAGGAGCTATATGTTAGTTAGTGTAATTATTTTCTTTATTATATTTGGAGTATTGGTCACTTCCCATGAATTTGGTCATTTCATCATTGCCAAATCAGGCGGAATCAGAGTAAATGAGTTTTTCATCGGAATGGGACCAACTATTTGGAAGAAGCAAAAGGGAGAGACCCTGTACAGCATCAAGCTGTTGCCCATTGGCGGTGCCTGCGTTTTTGATGGAATGGACCCCATCGCCGAGGAAAAAGAGGGTTATGATGAGCGTTCTTTTTTGAATGCTCCTGTATGGAGAAGAATAGCAACACTTTTTGCCGGCCCCTTTGCTAACTTTATTATTGCATATTTGCTGGCTGTGATTCTGGTTTCTTTTTCTGCCTGGGATTTTCCTGTTATAAATGATATGACAGAGGACTCTGCAGCAGTAGAGGCCGGAATGCAGGTTGGAGATAAGTTCATCAGCGTTGACGGCGAGAAGGTATATATGGCCGGAGAGGTAACAATGATCTCCCAGTTCGCTGAGGGCAGTCCCATGGAGATTGTCTATGAGAGAGACGGAGAGCTTCACACTACAACTCTTTTGCCAAAGTACAGTGAAGATGCCGGTCGTTATTACATGGGAATCTATCTCGGTGAATATCAGCGCATAAAAGGTGCAAGTGCTCTTAAATACGCATGGTATGAGGTAAGATATTACTTCAAAACCACCTACAGAAGTCTTGCGCTTTTGGTAAAGGGCAAGCTCTCCAAGGACGATGTTTCCGGACCTGTGGGAATGGTTAAGATCGTGGATGACACCTATGAGGAAGCGAAGCACTATGGTATTCCGACGGTAATTCTTACCATGCTTTCACTCACGGTTCTTTTATCAGTGAACCTTGGAGTTATGAATCTTTTGCCACTGCCTGCACTGGATGGAGGAAGACTGGTATTCCAGTTTATCGAAGTTATATTTGGAAAGCCAGTTCCACCGGAAAAAGAAGGCTTTGTTCACATGGTAGGAATGATTGCATTGTTGGGACTCATGGTATTTGTGCTGTTTAATGATATCACAAAGTTTACAAGGTAATCCATCAAGCGTCATACGATTTGCATGCTCGCATGCAAAATCGTAATGACATTTGATGGATAGGAAATAATGAGGAAAAAAGATATGCGAAGAATGAGCATATCGATTTCCGAATTATTTCAAGGATTACGAGAGCGAAGCGGAGTAATCCGTATTACCTTGTAAAGCGGTGATAAGAAAGGAAAAAAAGATGGCCTACAGAGATAATACAAAGGTTATACATATTGGCGACAGAGTTATTGGCGGCGGAAATCCAATACTCATTCAGTCCATGACCAATACAAGAACTGAAGATGTTAAGGCTACAGTTGAGCAGATAAAGAGACTTGAAAATGCCGGCTGTGAAATAATCAGATGCACAGTTCCCAATGAGGAAGCTGCCTGCGCGGTAAAAGAGATCAAAAAGCAGATATCCATTCCGCTGGTGGCAGATATTCACTTTGATTACAAGATGGCTATTGCAGCCATGGAAAACGGGGCAGATAAGATCAGGATCAACCCCGGTAATATTGGCTCTAAAGACAGGATTGCAGCTGTTGTTTCCTGTGCCAAGGAGAGAAATATTCCTATCAGAGTAGGTGTTAACAGCGGTTCTTTGGAAAAAGAGCTGGTGGAGAAATATCATGGAGTAACAGCTGAAGGTCTGGTGGAGAGTGCCATCGATAAGGTTGGCATCATCGAGGACCTGGGCTATGACAATATGGTTGTCAGCATTAAATCTTCCAATGTTATGCTCTGTGCGAAGGCTCATGAACTTCTGGCTCAGAAATGCACATATCCTCTTCATGTGGGAATCACAGAGGCAGGAACTGTCTATGGCGGAAATATCAAATCCTCCATTGGTCTTGGAATTATCTTAAGCCAGGGAATCGGAGATACCATTAGAGTTTCTCTTTCCGGAGACCCTGTGGAAGAGATAAAGACAGCCAAGTTTATCCTTAGGACTCTGGGACTTAGAGAGGGCGGCATCGAAGTTGTTTCCTGCCCCACATGTGGAAGAACAAAGATTGATCTCATTGGCCTTGCTAATCAGGTGGAGACCATGGTTCAGAACTATCCACTTAATATCAAGGTGGCAGTTATGGGCTGTGCAGTTAATGGCCCCGGAGAGGCTAAAGAGGCAGATATAGGTATCGCCGGAGGAGACGGGGAAGGTCTTCTTATTAAGAAGGGCGAGAT
>JAEEGL016264236.1_pt1 | contig 18816 bp, 35 predicted proteins | sample 9134231 | NCBI WGS metagenome assembly JAEEGL01 (sample SAMN16246548, study PRJNA631951) | gut metagenome | biome: gut microbiome; feature: rumen; material: fiber-attached | host: Bos | place: Iran: Karaj | collected 2018-10 | reverse complement strand
GTGGTATTCTGTATTAATAGTTAAGTTTTCCAATTTCTTCTCGAATAAACCAACACCCAAGTCACAGATAACCTTTGTATCACTAATAGTTGGGTTACCGCTTGTATTATATACAAAACCATTTTCGGTGAGTATCTTACCATTATCTGATACCGACGATTTAACAACCATTGATGTTGTCTGTACCTCTGATGCTGTTGTAGGGTAACAGATGGGTTTATGTTCTTCATCCTCACGTACAAGATATATTTCAGTATCAGATGGGTTCTGTATATTCTCATACTGCTGTTTTGTGAGTTTGTTTATTACTAATTCGGGTGTTCTAACGTCTGTAGGCATAATAGTATATTATTTTTAGTTATCCAAGTGTGCTACCAATAGTTGTTGAACTGTTTCTACAGTAGCACAATTCTCTAATCGTGATATTAGTTGTTGTGATAATACAGGCATAGTACCAATTTTCCTATCGTCACTATCTCCATATACGTAGTCCTTTAAGACAACACTTTCGGGGGGATAGTCGGGGGTGTATTGACCAACAAGTTCCATTTGCGCACCATATTGGGTGGGTGCTAAAACTTTATTTTCGGGTGGGTAGGTGCTTGCGATTGTGTTGGGATTAATAATTATATAAGGATTGGGATTGGGTTCTGCACCAACATATCTACATTCGAACGTTGCTGGATTAATGGGCGTGATGCTGCTCAAATTCAACGGAAATGATGTAGTATATTCTATGCTATTAACGGTAATTGTGGAAAAACACGTTTCTCTAATTCGCAATGTTCCATATATGAAAAATGGCACTCGAGTTGAATTGTTCAAAGATTTACAATCACAATTACCATTAATTGTAATTGAATCATCTCCATTATAATTCTTTACTACAACCGTAGATAAAGGACAATTAACATTTCCATTAATGATTACTCTACATGTATAATTACCATAAATGTGAATGACTTCCTCATTATTTTCTCCACTTATATTTCCGTTGATTATAACACTCGTTAATCCTCCAACATCAGAAGATGTTGACCCTCCAATAACTGGAGTTGTGCTATTTATTAATAAGTTACCATTAATTGTAAAACTGCGATTGGTACTATATCGAGTTCCAAATAGGACATTACTATAATCGTGAATGATGTTGCCATTAAAGACAAAGCCATACGAATTCCCAAAAGAACCTCCAATGTTACCTGTCTGTCCGCAATAACCATTTGTAACTGTGTGGCAATAAACTGTTGCATTTACTATGGAGATTGTGTAACCGTTTAAATAAACATCGTCATCAATAGTGGGTACACTTCCATCATTCCATGTTGCCCCAGCATTCCAATTTCCATTTGCCACTGCATATTTAACTGCCATAACTACTTCAATTTATTGATTATTTCTTGCAAAAGTGCGTTGATTTCCAAAGTTTTTTCACTTGGTGTGTGTTGTTCATCTTGATAATCAAAATGACGGTATGCACCAGCAATTGACAACGTAAAGCCGTCATCCGTGGGCGTGTAGTTTATTAATATCTGTGATTCCATTATCGTAAATTTTAATTAATATAATTATTCCATATTTGGTTATAAAGTGTTTCTACCTGTGTAACTTCACCATCACTATTCTGGTGTATAATAGTAACAGTCCACACAGCATCAGTATCAAGTGAGTTCTTTGGTGCTACACCTTCGTACATAACACCATTATCATAGTAGCATCTATGTTCTCTTGGGTATCTACCCATTACAACTGCATATTTAACACCACCTATATATAGTCCCATTACCAAGTCCTCCAAATAATATTTTGTGTGTTGATGTTACCGTTCTGTAATGATATTCCACTACCTGCTGTTAGAGTGTCCTGTTTACTTGTAGCATAATCATCATATTGTGTTACCTTACCACTTGTAATACCACTATTTATAGCCTTCCATTGTGCTGATGTGTAACCAGAGTTATTCAAGGTATATTCAAATGACCATGAAATACCATTGTACTTATATCTGTCAACCTGTAATGTTTCGGTAGGTGTCAAATCATCGGTAGGTATTTCTACAAAGCAATAGTCATTATTATCTGCTACTAATATAGTAGTACCCAATGCTGTAGCCACTTGTTGGTGTGTTGCAGATGTTGACAGGTGTAAATCTGTTACTACATTGTAAGTTTCTCTAAATGTTGCTGTAGAAGTAGCAATACTACTGTTGACAAAATCCTTATCAGCAAGTTGATTATTTTCGGTTGCCTGTGCTGGTATAAGTTCTTCAATAGCATCAACATCCATCTGAACATAATCTATTGAATCAGACAAATTATTTAATGCACTATTTAAGTCATGCTGGTCTTCAATGTTACCTTCAATGTTACCCCATTCTGCTGATGTCTGTGTGTTACTAATTGTAACTTCGTTAGTATCTGGATCAACGGTTATTTCTATACCAGTACCAGCATTATCACTATCAAGTTGTTTCTGAAATCCAGTATGATTAGCGTGTTCGTAATCAAGATTTTCTAGTGCAGAATGGTCCCTTAATACACCTATATGTGGATTTACATTTGTCTGTACGTTACCATTTCTTACGTTTGCATGTGCATTCACACTACTATTCTTCCGGTGTACTTCAGACTGGACATTATTGTTGTTAACCTCAACCTCTGCACTTACAGAAGTATTGCCTGTAGAAACAACTGCATTTACATTCCCATGATTAATATTAACACTGGAATCCACATTCATCGTTCAGGACCTTTATGTTTGTGTAACAACATTGATAATACTGAGTATCAAAACCACCTTCAACGTTTGCATCACGTATTGAGACGTTACCTTTGCAACTTACACGTCCATGTAGATTGTATTCACCCTCAAGACGTACCTCCAACCTGTTATAAGGATCTCCTTCTTCTGGTGTCAATACTGTTGTGTGAATATTTGTCGGTATTTCTGTAAACGGATTATGTTCACATGAATAAGTATTTCCATTCTCGTCAGTAAATTCTATACCGACCTTCATTTCCCTTAAATCCGGCTGTGGGTCATCATCATTAGTAAAAGTAACAGTTACCTTTACCGTTGACGGATATATTACTTCTAGTTGTGTGTCTAACCTAATCATTGTTATTATTGTTTAAAATGCATAATTGATTGTTTTCATTAATACCAACCGTTGAGCCATCAACATTAACAGAAAGGAATCCTCCTCCTGCCTCATTGTAATTCAGTGCAGTTCCTTGATTCTCTACATTAATTTCTGGAATACAATAACTTACAGTTGATGATTTGAATACTCCATCTTCCCACGAGAATGCAAAGTAAGCATGACATGGTGCAGAAAGAAATGGCATTGATGTCCATTCGAATATATATGCTGAGTTTCCTTCTGATTGTACTGTAGTTAAGTTAGAACATTGTATTTTATTTATTAACGCACCTTCAACAACTTGATTTATAGAGAACATTATAAGTTTGTTTGTTCTTATAGCATCATCTATTTCTTCTTGTGTCTTATCTATTGTAAATTGCAAATCTTGTGTTGGGTTTTCTACTATTGTTGCATTTATATACAATGTTTCATCATCTGAACTGCACTGATTATATTTGACATATCTACCACCTACACGAATGTAAATAGCCATTCCTTCTACAGAATCATTCTTAATCCACAATGACGGCTTAAATGGTCCTTTGGGTTCACTCTCTCCAATATATACACGTTCCATTCCCATGATGCACATAATTTAAATTTTTGCTACAAATTTAATAATTTATTTCAAAACAAAAAAATTACCCGTAAAAATTAATTCACGGGCAACTAAAACCAAAATAACACAAAACACGTTACTTCTTCTTTAATTCGTCGAGGTATGTCTTAATTAACCAACCTGCTACACCACCTGCAACAAATGTTATTGCTGCCATAATCTCTGCAAATGCATACGTAACTTTCGGTTGTACCAAATGTAATACCACGATGGCAATTACTACTGCTGCAATAATGCCGATTCCTAACCATTTTTTCCAGTTCATAATTTTAAATATTTAGTGATTAAACTTAGTTGCATTTCGTGCAAAATTTGCCCTCTTTACAGTTGATGCCGGATACCTGTCCTTGTGTGCAAGTACGTGTCTTGCAAATTCCTGTACTGACATTCCTGCAGATTGTGCCTGTTTTGTAAATTTGCCTTTGTTCTTTTCCTTGATATGTATCTGACCACCTTTCTTGAATTGTTCATCGTCAATAAAAATAGACAGTCCTGTTTCTCCACCATCATTTAATCTTGGGACTCCATTGTTCAGTACATAATTTCCATTTTCATCGACAGTAATATACTGTGCATTCTGCGGTATAAGGTCCTTATTGTCGCCAACGTAATACTTGACTATATAGTTGTCCCATGATCTTCCTTCGTTTCCTGCATATCGTTCATCCATTGCATGTGATATTTTCCATCCATTAGAAGTAGAAACCATAGACGCATTACTTCTCGGCAGTCCATTGTCAAATAATGTCTGTTTTACATTCCTATTGTGCAAATTACTGGCAGTGTCACCCGGCATAACATATACAAACTCACCATCAGTAAATGTCTGTCCAGTATTCCAGTTGTTGCTTATAAAGTCCAATTCCTGTTTTGTGAACTTATTGAAGTTGTCTTTTAGTTTCCTTTTAGGACCACCATTATGGAAAGTAGCAACCATGCCATTGGTATCATACATCTTCGTTCCTTTTGGTTCTGCAAATTCCATATAGTCAATTATCCTGTCACTACCATTACGTGTGTTGTATTGTGACGGAACAAACCCATCTTTGGTCCAATAACCACCTTCTGTATTTCCTTTGCTGTATATACTTTCCTCACTAAATGTTGGATGATTCGGCAACTTGAACTTGTCTGTAAAATGAACACCATTCTTATACGGAATACTTCCATTTTCCTTCCACCAACCACGATAGTCATAGTCATTGCTATTCCTTATTCCTTCTGGTAATGAATTAAACCACATTCTAAACCTTTGTTCATCCCAAGGCTGTAAGTGTGTAGGTCCACCTTGCTGATACATATTTTTTCCATCAATTTTCTTTACAAATTCCTCTGCCTGTATCAACGACTTATTCTTACCTCCATAGTTATTCAAAAAGTCATAATACTTTTCTATTGTTGCATCCTTTCCAATAATATTTCTAACGTTATTAAACTTATATGGCATCCTATACATAACCCTCATCATTCCGTATCTAGAACCCTTGTTGTTTCTAAAGAAATTTTCAACATTTTCCTTTCCAAACTGATTATACAGTCTTTGTAAATTATCATTCATTTTAACGTCAAAAACTGCAACAGCCTGTCTGGGTGTAATATAATCAACACCAATGTATGAATCTCCATTATTTGGATGTCCCATTGTAAGTCTAGATTTTAAATCATCCTTTTCCTGTTCAGTAAGTCTACTTCTTTCTATTTCAGTACCTTCAAGACTGTCCAATCCAAAATCACCTGGTATATTGTCGTTGCCGTTCCTTGCCTTATATCTGCCGTCAATTTCAATTTTCCTGTTACCTGCATTAATGGAGTTATCAATAAACCCTTCATCATATAACATATTGCCGAATTCTACAGGAAATTCAGACAAATTAACAAGAGTCTCAAAATTATCCTTGTTATCAATAATAAACCTGTCTCGTTTCCAATTCCTGTCTGTCTTTGACGGATTCACCATCGTAGTCCAATTTGGATTCAACTTGGAAACCTCCTTGTCGTATATATCGTTAATAACCGGTCCTAAATTCGGCCTATCAAGAGTGCCATTCCTGTATTGCTGCCATGTACCACGTTTAACTAAATCAACAACACTACCATCCTGTGCCTTTTTCAAGTCCTTATCGTCTATGTAAATCGTCAACCCTGCCATATTCCTATAAATTTATCATCAATACAAAACTAATTACTATCTGTCCTAAATGTATAATCTGGTCCAAATTCAAACTTATTACACCTACATTACACTTCAAATGGTCAACAACACCATGTATCACCGCATTCATAATCCATAATCCAACCAACAACCATTCATTGCAATCAATAAACATCCACGGTAACATAATCATACTTGACCATTCAACTGCATGACATATCAACCCAGCAATCCAGTCATTCCTGTACCTACTCTCCCTGTATCCGTCCCAATACGTCTTCTGCTTCAACTTGTTCAACAATGTAGGCTGTAACCAGAAGTCATCCAACAGGTGCAATAACACCATCGCTATAAATATCTTTGCCATTATTCAAGAACCATTAGTACGTTGCCAATACTCATAATCAGGTAATCATTGTCCTCTACATGTATGGGTGTGCCACCATGCTGACCGTACATAATCCTGTCCCCTGCCTTTACATCGTCAACATTATTCCCGACAGAAACAACAACGCCCTTTTCATAACCGACATTGCCACTTCCTGTAAGAACTATTCCACCTTCCGTTACCTTCTCGTTGCCTTCCGGCAGTACCATTATCTTGCCACTCATCGGCCTGTACTTCTTCTCCATAATCATAATTTTTTTCAACCACAAAGATAATACAATTCTTTAAAATCCTTAAACAATTATAACAAATTATAAAACACCGGAAATCTTCTACGCCACATTAAAGGAGGGAAAAAGAAGAGGGGGGACTATAGGGGGGTAATAATATAGAGAGAATACATGTCATGTATTATATATCTCATGTATTATATATATTCATATCATGTTATATACATGTCATAACAGTATAATAATATATATTACTCCTTCTTCTTTGGTACTTTCTTCTTCCATATTCAACACACAAATTCAAAACCACAGTCCAACACACAAAATATCCAAATTTACTACGACTTAAAATAAGGCACAAATTAGACATTATTTTGTTCTGGTGGATAAAGTGTTCGCAAAATGCAATATCGTTCCAAAACACCCACAAAGAATCATTCAGAGAGGTATTGTAAATATTTTTACCAACAGGACATATACGTGGATGTGGAGGATATATATCGCAAACACTATATGTTCGTAAGGATAGAGGATATTCTCCAGAACAGCCCCACCCCATTATAAAATTGGAGACACCCCCCGTACATCAAATACGGAATGTAAACAATTACGGGATTTACACAAAAGAATTCTTTTTTGGAAGGACATATTGTGTGTGCAGACGTAGTTGCAGAAGTACGGAGTAAATATTAAACAATATATCTATATGATATATTGCTTAATTATTTAAGACGTACAATATTGATGTGTTCACGTTCAGAATTATCATTATTATTAACATAAGTCCTAGTGTATAACAAGGCCCTTACTAGGGTGGGCATTGAACTATGAAGAAGATAACATTGGTCTTTGTCATTGTACTGGCAGTATTGTCGTTTGTGTACAATGGAATCTATGAACATGAGAACAGGAAACTGTGGCATTATTACAATGTTACGGAGAGTGTATTGGACAGTCTTGATGTTAAGTATGACATTGCAGACGAACTTCCTGGTTACTACTATGATATAATGGATGAGTTAAAGTAATGGATAAGGTAGTTTACATTATCATGGCAGTAGTACTGACTGCAATTCCTACGGCACTGTGCATTTCAGGTGAAGTACTCATCGGCGTAGTGGTATACATTGTGATATTTGCAGTACTAATTTCAGTAATAATCAGAGAATTAACTATTAAATAAATAAAACTATGGCACGTGAAAGAAAAATTGTATACAGGGGAATCAAGGATTCTACCTGTAATGGTGAAGTAATTGTTGAACTGGCAGAACGTAAACCAGTCAACTACAACTATTTGGAAATGTCGAACAAGGACATTGAACATCGTAGCAGATGTCTTGACAGGGATATTGCACGTAAAAGAAAAATGTTGGGTATTACTGCAGAGTGTGAACCGACATACTACTGGATGATGTTCGGCATTGAGAAGGTCATTGACAGGACACAGGCAATAGTCAAGGTCCAGAATGGCATAGAGGTGTATACAAAGGACATTGATGGCAACAGGCACACTGTTGTCTTCGATGGACTGAAACTCATTACTAACAATTAAATATGGAGGAATAGACTATGTATCGTTATCACATATTAGACATCAGAGGTAAGGTAGTTGAACGTTTCAGAAAGTTAACAGATATGATTTCGTATGCCATCGAGTTCAGACTTGATGACACACATAAACTGGAACGTATCAAATATGTTAAGTCAAACACAATGGAGGGTTAACCATGGATGCAAGGAAAGTATCAGAATACAAGGGTCGGGATATATTCTTCGACCCTTATTGCCACAAGTACTACTGTTGGGACAACGGCAGGAAAGTGTATCGTATTACAAAGGACAGTATAATCAAATTTATTAGTAACAATTAAATCATAACAACAATGAGAACATTAGTAATTATGGCAGTCATTGCCGTACTAGGTATGGCAACTGCATTCAGTCAAGAGGTAAACAACAACAGTAATGTAATCCGTAATGGTAACACATTCGAAGTAGTCAAACAGTCCATACAACAGCCAAAGGATACATTGGTAACTGAATACACATTCAAGGACAGCAAGGGTACTGAATATCCTATTGTCATCAACAGGAACAGTGGCCGTTGTTACATATGGAAGACATCCTCAAAGACCGGAAAGGTGTATAAGTCATACATGAAGGAGGAAATTGCAGTTCAGATATGTCGTGAGTTGAACATTGCCTACAAGGAGGACTAACGACTTTATACGAACAACAGACTGGTGTGGTATATTCCCGATAATTGCCACACCATTTTTATACAAACAGCAAAATTCATCAATTAAATAAACAATAGTAATTAATTAAATTTAGAAAGGGTAAAACTATGGCAACAACAAATTTCATTCAGGACAACTTCGTAACTAACGCACCTGTTACATTCATCCCACCAAAGGGCAGTGAGACAATAATGATTGCACGTCTCGTACCTACAGTCAAAGGCGGCTGCAACTACGAAATAAAGGCACTCAACGGCAAACCTGCAGTACTACTCATGGTACGTGGAATGTCATCCGTAATACCGTTCAACGAGGTAAAACCTGCATTCATATGGAGGACTGTAACAAAGGCACTGGAACGTATGCAGATAAAGTCATCCGTAGTAAAGGAATTTGCAGGTGACCTGAACGGCAGAAAACGTTTCATAGACAACGTACTCCAACTTCCATACATCGACGGACAACAGGAACTGTTCATAATACTCACGAAGTCTATCCGTGACATAAAGGACGGCAAACTTGAGACAATAACACAGAAAGGAGAAATAGAACTCACAGGTGTCGGACATTCAGAAGGAGACCAGAAGGACTACAACGTAATGTTGGCAAAGGTTGTAACTCGTGACTACATAAAGGCACTCCAGATGAACAACGAAAGTCCTGAAATCATGGAACTGATACAGAAGTCCAATACATACGTGGAAGGACAGGACATCACCAACCAGCACTCTGACATCGCATCCGTAATACCTAACATTGAAAACTTCATATAACATCACGTCATCATCCATTGTCATCGTATGTACGGACATATATCCTACGTATGGTGGCAGTGGGCATGATGATAGTAAGACCGGCCCAGAGGCACCTCCCTGAGAATTGTGGGACAGAGGCAGTGTTGTGAAACACGGAGAAGTCCTGAGATGAATTTTAAATTAATTATTATTGTTTAACTAAATTATAGGAGATTTTACCATGAAGATGATGAAAGGAACAGTTATCGATTCTTACTTTTCGAAGAACGGTGATCAGAAGTACCATGTACAGTTGACAGGTCTTGACAAGGACACAATGGAACAGTTGGAGGCACGTGCACGTGGATTCGCACGTAACATGTATTCCAAGATCAGGGACAAGAGACAGACATTGGAGGCATACACAGAGGACTATGTCGCCAAGAACAAGATGGGTGAGGACTCGTTCCGTACCAGTGTTCCCTCTGTATCTGCATTCGGTGCATACTGCATCGACGAGAACAAGGACATCGTACGTGTTGACGAATTCGTTTCCCACAACAAGTCGGAAAAGGAACTCGAACAGATGAGAAAGGTACAGACCGACTCCATGTTCGACAACCAGCTGAAGGAACTCGGCATCGACGTAAATGCACCTGTTGAATCAATTCTCTAACAGGTCATGAACAGGAAGGGACACTGGGGGGGAGACCTCCCGGACTTCCTTCTTGCCATTCTGTACGTACTGGTCTTCATACCGTGTATGTACTTCATTATCATGGCAATAGGAAGTCTTGTATCATTGGAACTCCTTTCTTGTTTATTGTATGTTCTCGGTATTTGCATTTGTATATTCTTTTTGCATATTTTGTCACATTTCTGATTATTTTCGTATACATAATTCTACATTTTTGAAAAATTTGCATTTTTAGGCCGAAAAGTGGAATATTCCCTCCACACACCTTTGTTTGATACTGTAAAAAATGGAGGTATTGCCCGAAAATTGCGTAGTAATATAATAACTATTAGGAGGAAAACATATGGATAAATTGTCAGTGATTACGAGGGAGTGCATGTATGGTTATGGTGCCTACAGTAAGGAGGAGTTGAGTAGTATGAGTTATGGCAGGAAGGTGTTGTTGGAGAGTAGGTTTAAAGTATTCCAGGACCATATCAACAGGATTAAGGCATCGAGGATGAATGTCTTTTTCAGGGGTTTGAGTGAACAGTGTACGAGGAATACGGGGACTAGTGAAGGTCCGTTGTATGACTTTTTGAATGAGCCTGTTGACGGGTTGTTGGAGAATCCGGAGGACGGGAGTATCAATGTCATAGAGATGACGTTAAAGGAACTGCATATAGATGGCATGATGGAGGTAAGGAGATTAATAGGAATGGGGTTGAAGTGATGTGCAGTACTTTATAGGGTTGTGTACTGCATGTTATTTTACCGGGGTATTCCGGCCACGATATTGTCCTATACGATATTGTTAAAGAAGCACGTAGGAATGAAGCCGTCCTGTGTTACCCTGGTCCCATTTGAAGACATATAGTTGTTCCGTGTGTTTGCCATAGTTTTACATGGGACATATTAAGGGCATTGTGGGTGTTGTTACATCCCTTTGCCCTATTTTTTTTATTTTTTTATTTAGGACATAATTAAATTAATGCGAAGAAGATGAAGAATGACATAGGCATATTTATATTCATACTTTCCCTTATGTTCATGATGAATACCTGTGCAGGTATGCAGGGCATAGAGAACAGTATTGACAGACTAAAGGACAGTGTTGAATCCGGCAATTCTGCAATACGGCAGAGGGATATGCTGTCGGATGCCATCAGGTACAAACTGGACAATGATACGGTGCCGATGGAGGATGTGCTGAAGGACATGGACATTGACATTGACGAATTAATGGAATGGGTATACGCATATTAACAATAACAGACATGAAAAGGATAATAGTAATAATAACCGCATTGCTGTCAATTGGAATCAGCAGTTGCAATAATAACAGTAGATATAATCCGGAAGTAAGGGTTTCTGAATTTGAGTACGAAGGAACAACCTATCTGATATTTGAGAAGGGCGGATACAAAATGGGCGTAGTAGAAAAACACGAGACTTATGGATGCGATAATAATCAACGACAAGACACATATCCTTGTAAAGAATAATGGTGGTATCGGCAATGATGGCTGTGAAGAATGCTCACTGATAGAGTTATGCTGTGAAATAGCAGGTTCAGGTGGTGCCCTTTGCAATGAGTTGTTCAAGACAAAAGAATGTCACTTTAAATTAAAATAAACAGTAGCAATATGTTACAGACAATAGTAATGGTATTTGCCGTGTTATGTTTAGTAACCGGCATAGAAGGATTTATTGTGAGAATAATAAGTAGAGACGACAGAAGTGTATTCTTGTTGTTGCTTGAAGTATTTGTATTAACATTTGCAATATCATATCTCGTTTGGTACTGCAATTAATTTATTATCTTTGCACCGTCAACGGCAGTGGAAGTTCGACTGTTCCATACAGAAATTATAAACTGCACCATTGTGTTTTTTTTGAACGATATAATTTTTCATTTCAAGATGAACTTGTTGACGGCTTTTTCACTGTTCTATGATGTAATGGTAGCATACGAGACTTTGGATCACGGAGTTTCAGTTCGATTCTGAATAGAACAACTTTTTAATTAATAATATGTTACCTGTCGTGAGACAGTACGAGTGCAGTATTATCCTCCTTTCTTTCTGCACTCTTTTTTTTGACATTAATTTAAAACAACTTAATAATGAATGCGAACGAATTTAAACAATTAGTAGAGAGTGATGTTAACGTTGAATTCAGGAACGCGATGAACGGCAACTCGAAAATTTCAGAGATCGTAACGAGAATTTACAACGGCAATGTCTATAAGGGTGATGATGACGATGACGAAATCTATGAAGACTTCCCGTTATATACCAATGATGACTTCGAAGATGATGAAAAGTTCTCCGGTGAATGGATGCTTGATGATTGTGGTGATGATGGCTGGGCAACATCGGACAAATATGATGATGTTGACAAACTCGAGTTCTACTATGCAGAATACAATGATGGCAGTGATGTCAGAGTACAAATAGTAGTAGACGAAAATGACAAGATCATTATGTTCGGATGGTCATCTGATTAAACATGTCATAAGTTTTGTAAACATATATTATTTTTTTAAAATCAATTTTAATTTTTTGGAGGTGTGGATTCACAGTCTGCACCTCTTTTTTTAAATGTTTAACCTAATAAATTTAATATTATGATGAGTGGATTGATGTTGGGATTCCTATTTGGACTCCTTATTGAATTATGTTTGTTTACGATATTCCTTTCAAGGGAACTGAAGACATTAGATATGTTAAAGCAGATTAACAATATCATTGGTGACAAACTGATTGAAAAATGTATGTGGTTAGAGACACAGGTTGAAAACGGAATGATAAGTGACAAACAGGCCAGTTTTGAATTTGCAAAAATAAAAACCCTGTCTGTAATATGGGATGAGATAATGAACATTACGTGTGAAAAGATAGCATTTTCATTCAAGAAGATTACACCTGAGAACTTCCTCAACGAAAGACAAATGAATCTAATTAATAACAAAATCTAAAACAAAATAACATGAAGAATCCAAAATTCAAATTCAGTGATCTTACGAAGATTGCAGAGATTTCCGAAGAACTTATTGTTGAAGGAAAAATTACAAAGGAACAGATGGCCAAGGTAAGTAGTGAAAGACGTAAGGACATTGACAGTATCATCACACGTCATAACTTTAAGGTGGTATCACACTGCGTACATCTTATCTTTGATAAGGTAAAGAAACATGGTGACAAGGTACTTAAAATGGACAACGAGGAAGTCCTTGATGAACTCGTTGATATTGTTAGCAATGTTAACATGACATTCTACAATGATGATGTTCCTGAAGAAAAAGAAGAAAAGAAAGTGGAAGAAAATCTTGACACTGTAGAATAAAACATTTATATTTGCACACAAAAATTTACAGTTATGATTAGTACAATTTTAACAGGCATGATTGGTGGTGACAGGCAGTTGGCCACCGATATTGAAAATGCAATAAGGGCATTCAAGGAAAGAGTAGAAAAAAAGAAGGAAGAAAGACCGGAAGAAGTTCCATACAATGACTTTTCAGTTGACAGGAACATCGTAATGGTAGTCCCTATTATTGACAGGAAGAACAGAATCCAGAACATAGGACTACAGGTTCTTCTTAACAACGGCAAGGCACAGATACTTACGTATGCAATGCCAATAACCATTGTATGTGTTTCAGATAAGAATGAAATTTCTACTCGTTATGAAATCAAATATTCCAGAAGTATGTGCCAGTATATTCTTGCTGAATGTGGTAAGGAAAATAATACTGACAGACATATAAAACTGTGTGACCTGAACAAACTCCTTGAAAACAAGAACATATATGCACACCTTTAAGATCATATTCGTCTGTTTAATTACCCTTGTGGCAGGCATTTCCTATTCACAGGAAGTTGTCTGCTACAACAAGGGTGAACTCATACAGATTGCAAGCCGTCTTGCACGTGCCAATGAATGTGATACGTTACTTGCCATTGCCAATGCAGACATCGAGGACTACGAGACAATAATATACAACCTTGAGGAAATTGTAGTTCTGAAGGACAGTATCATAACGTTGCATCTTGAAGACCTGAAGATATGCAGTGACAATATGAACAAGACACAGAAGGAACTGGACAAGTATCACAGGAAACTTACAAGGACGAGGTGGATTGCAGGAGGTGCAGGCATACTTGGAGTAATAGGAATATTAATTGCAATACTTTTATAACTATGGGAACAGACAAGAACGCAGAATTCTTTGAAGAAGAACATATCAAGTGGCTGGAACGGCACCTGTATGAAGTAGAGGAAAGAAGAAGGGATATGGAATGTACTATGTGGCAGGAACAGGCATATGGTCCTGTTGCAAACTAGACCCTCACATATATTCTCATATTTTATTTATTGTTTTTAACGATTGGGGTGGTTGCCAGACCATCCCTTTTTATTTTTTTTCTTATGATTACAACATTCATAAAAGTACAGTATAAGAACACAAGGAAGAAATAAAAAACTTTCTACAATGAACACAATTAAATTCAAATTAGTCAACGGTGAACTGCGATTGACAAACGAGGAGTCTGCAAGGCAATGGAAGAAACTCCTGTCCTCAATGAATGACAACGATACTCTTGAGGTGTTTGCCAATATCTATCACAAGGGTACTTATGCACAAATTAAAATGATACATACACTGATACGTGCAATATCAAATGACTTTGGTATTCCATTCAATGATGTGAAACTGAATGCAAAGAAACGTGCAGGACTTGTCACTGATGAAGGAATAAAATCATTCAAGTATTGTTCGGCAGAAGAACTGACTTCTGTTGTGAACGAATTGATTAACCTTCAGGTTGAACTGCAGAATCAATCGAATCAGTAATAGATGTCATGGCATGTATATCCTCTTCAGTTACCTCTCGTTCTGTTGCAAGTCCATTATCAATGAACAGTTGTTCAAGGTCTGCAATCATATACATAAGGTCGAAGTAACAATAGTGGATGTCATTCTCCATGAGTTTGTTCTGCTCATACCTCTTCTTTGCCTCCTGCAATCCTTTGACACCTAACAGTTGTGTGTATGATGCGAGTACTGCATTCAGTCTGTTATGAAGTTCACCGGTAATTTTAATCTTATTTCCATTCGGACATGTGAGTTCCAGTTCACTCTCGAATGGTATTACTTTAATCTTATCCATAAATTTTTTTTGGCAAATTTATAAAACATTTTTGATATGAATAAAAAAGACAAGTGGTTAATAACTACAAGAAAAAAACTCTTTGACATTGCATTGGAGTTTAAATCCGCAGCAGCACTTAATGGTGCCGGTCTGACTATGAGAGAGTCTGATTACTTTGAAAGGAAATTAAAGGACATAGTTGCTGAATTACAATAGTATGACTAACGAAGAAATAAACGACTTGATGAAGAATAAATTCCTTGACAACGGATGGAATATAATCATGCCGTTTGTTGACGGAACATTCATTGAAGTTATACAATGGCTCAGACGTTATGTTGGTGAGGGATACAGGTTCCAACCACAGGTGACACACACATTCGACTCACTGTTAAGTATGCACTTCGAGGACCTGAAGGCTGTTGTATTCAGACATAGGAAAGTATTTCTCAAGGACAAGGAAATACATATTCCTGGAATTGCAATCGTAAATATGCCTCCATCAATACCTCTGGATGCAACATTGTCTAACGAATTCAATGAACTGTGGGAACCGTTTATCAAATACATAGTCGACGAACTGCATACGGCAGGAAAGATTATCATTGAGGACGGTGGTGATGAAATAAAATACGACAAGGTTCTTACAACGAACTATCCTTTCTGCAGTGAATATACGTGGTGTGTTGGAACTGAAAGAAGGAAGTTCATAAGAAATTCTAAATTCATATGGAAAACAATATTGGAAGATCTGTCAAGGACAAGATAATATATCTTGCCACATGTCTTGGCCTTGATGTTGATGTACGGGATACACTTACAGAAATGCTGAAATCCTCAGACATCAAGGACTATAACATGGGCGTAGGACTTATCTCTAACTTCGTGGCAGAACACAACTCGTCAATGTTAAATGAATGCCAGAAGAGTGCCTTCAATGAAATGGTAGAATATCTTGAGACAAATGCAAACGATTACAACGGTGTTGTGTTGAAGGGTTATGCAGGCACAGGTAAGACATTCCTCATAGGCAAACTTATATCATGGTACACTACCATATATCCTAACAGGCACATATCAATGACTGCACCTACAAACAAGGCAGTAAATGTGTTGTATAACTCAAGAGTCCGTTCATTCTACGAAGATGAAATGAACATAGAGTATATTACAATACATAAGTTGTTAGGCATAAAGGAAGTCATTGATGATGACGGCAATGTGTCTTTCGTTGAGTCAATGTTGAATAACATAGCAAAGACCGATGTGATAATCATTGATGAAACATCCATGTTGCCTGACAAGTTGTGTAATCTGTTGTGGAAGTACGACAAGAAATTAATATTCATTGGAGACCCGTTGCAGATACCACCTGTAAACATGAAGGACTCTATACCGTTCCGTGATCCTGAAAGTGCAAACCTCAAGGTACTTGAACTTGACAAGATAATGAGACAGGCAGAAGGCAATCCAATCATTGGTAAGTCAATACAAATCAGAGAACATATCAATGATGAATATCCTGTTAAGAGAACGAACTCTGAAATAATCAACGGCACCGGTGTTGTATATCTCAGGGACTACGGCAGTGAAGTTACTTCAAAGGTATTGAGAACCTACTTCTCGTGTGACAGATATAAGATGGACAAGAACTGGATGAAGGTAATATCATGGACCAATGCAATGGTAAGGTACTACAACAATGCAGTCAGGAATATCCTGTATCCAAATACACGTGAAAGGTTTATGCCTGGAGAACTTCTTGTTGCAGAGGACGTATTACTTAACACATCTAAGTTCAAAGTCAAGGCATTCACATCTGAGGAATTCATAGTGCTTGATACATATGTTGCAAACAATAGTGTCAGGGATGGTGAATTTGAAGTCGAACTGCCATTCTACTTTATCAATGCACGAAGTCTTATGACAGGTAAATGCATAACATTGAATGTTGTACATGAGGATTCATATGATGAGTTCAAGTCCATTATGTCCGGATACAGAAGTATATGTGCAAAGAGAAAGGAGAAGGAGTTATGGAGAAATTTCTTCAACGTATACAAAAGTAACGACAAGGTAGACTATGGATATTCAATCACAGCACACAGAAGTCAAGGCAGTACATATGGAAACGTGCTACTGATAGAGTCTGACATAAACCACAATCCTAATATCATAGAACGTAACAGAATAAAATACACTGCATATACACGTGCAAAAAAAAAACTATTCATACTATGAGACAACTAAAACTAGAAGGTGCCAACATTGAGATTGGTAATAGTGAAAGACTGGCAGTTGATGACATAACATATTCACATCCTAAACAACCTGCCGATGATGAACCTAGACTTCATGCATTCAACTGTACTAGATTGTGTATGGAGTTCAACGAGTTAATTCCTAATTCTCCTGACTATTGTATCGTTGAACCAGGATTCAACAACATGCACAGGTTGACAGATGGTAGGGAATACATTAAGTTCGTTATGACTGATGCACTTGCCACAAGACTTCTTGTACATCAGAGAATGAAGGATGAGAAACTTATAAATGCAGACATGTTCTGTACAAAGTTGACTGCACAGATATTAGGTATCAAAGGCAAACCGGTACAAATTGTAAAGAACGATCTTCCACAAAAGTTCATTAGTTACAGGGAATACTGTTACAACAAGAACAAGACAAAGGTGCTGGACAACTATAGTGCAAATACAATAATAGATATGTTACACAATGGAGTATCCCACGCATTCATGGCAATAGACCTGTTAAAGAACTTCAATATGAAGGACTCATCAATGCAATTGCAAATGATTGTTGACAGGTGTAAGGATATTAATACACCTTCAATAAGTACAATTATGAGTGATCTCAATGAACTGAACATGATGATTTCCTGTCCTCCACCAAAAGTAACAAAGACCAAACAAGGATATTATGTAACATACAATGGCGACAAGATACTTGAAGTCAGCAAGAACAAGTCTGCATATGTGAGAGTTGACAATCACATATACCTTTGTTATGCAGCATACTATCTGGGTATACCTGTTGAAGATGTGGCACATGAAGTAGAATACGGAGCAATTCAAGGAGATTTCAAATGACAGACAAAAGGTTTGCAATACTATTGTCCTTTGTTGTAATAGGACTAATAATGGAATGTGCATGTTATTGTTCAAACAACAATGCCTGCACAGACAATAACACTACAATTGTTGACACCGTATATGTATATGATACCATGCCGTTGACATTCAACAATCCGCAGGAACACTTGTCAGTTGCACTGGACTACTTCAACGTGAGATACAAGGATGTTGTAATTGCACAGGCCATACTTGAAACAGGACACTTCACATCAAATGTATATACCAACTACAACAATATGTTCGGACTGTCACACAGAGGCAGGTACTATTCATTCCACAAATGGTGGGAAAGTATCATTGCATACAGGTTCATGGT
>JAEEGL015416226.1_pt1 | contig 18816 bp, 17 predicted proteins | sample 9134231 | NCBI WGS metagenome assembly JAEEGL01 (sample SAMN16246548, study PRJNA631951) | gut metagenome | biome: gut microbiome; feature: rumen; material: fiber-attached | host: Bos | place: Iran: Karaj | collected 2018-10 | reverse complement strand
GACCGGTGCCACGCGCAATCTGGCGTAATAGCTGAATACGGGCGAAAGCAGTTCAGACGAGGTTGCCACCAACGGCACGTCCGCAACCTACAACCTGAAGGCACAGGCCCGTCACAACGGCTACAAGTATCGCTGTAAGGTAACCAACGCAGCGGGAAGCGTGTACAGCAATGTCGCGACCCTGACGGTAAGCAGCAAACCCGTAATCACGACGCAGCCGAAAAGCACGACGGTATACGTCGGCAATACCGCGCACTTCAAGATCGTTGCGACCGGTGCGACGGGCTATCTGTGGCAATATCAGAAACCGGGCGAAACCACCTGGAACGATGTTGCCAACAACGGCACGTCCGCAACCTACAGCCTGGTTACGCAGGAGCGACACAACGGCTATAAGTATCGCTGTAAGGTCACCAATGCCGCGGGAAGCGTGTACAGCAATGTTGCGACCCTGACTGTGAGCATCAAGCCGGTGATCTCGACGCAGCCGAAGAACGCGACGGTATCCGCGGGCAATACCGCATCCTTCAAGGTTGTTGCGACCGGCGCGACGACCTATCAGTGGCAATATCAAAAGCCGGGTGAAACAACCTGGAACAATGTTGCCAACAACGGCACTGCTGCGGTCTACAGCCTGACTGCGCAGGCACGGCATAACGGCTATAAGTACCGCTGTAAGGTTACCAACGCCGCGGGAAGCGTGTACAGCAGTGTCGCAACCTTGACCGTCAATTGATCTGCATTAAGAAACAAAGCGTCGGAGCCTCACGGTTCCGACGCTTTTACTGTCGCTCCGTCACTGTGAAAAACCCGGATCCAATAGCCCTGACCGTCCGAGCCCTTCAGATATCGCGTAAAGCCCGGGAGCGCGCGGGGCGGGCGCGGAGCGGCGCGACCGCGCACCGCAAGAATACGCACACGTTCGCCGTTCGGTCCGATCCAAAGCCCTTCATAATGCGGCAGAATGTCCGTACCGTCCACATAACGCCACCGCGCGCGGGCAAACGCCTGCGGAAACAGGTCGATCCCGCCCGCATTTTCGGAGTTATCCTCTTTTTGCACCATATTATCCACATTTGCAACGGACGGTGTATCAAATTGCGCATAAAAAGCGCTTGCATGTTCCAATAAAAGCGAGAATTGCGCGGCGCGTTCTGCGCTGTCATCCACCGTGTCCGGCAACGACTCTCCCTCCGAAACCGCAGGTTCAGCGGGCTTTTTCGCTTCTTCGCACGGCTCGGTTCGTTCCGGCTCCGATGCGGCTTCCACCGGTTCTTCGGATTGTTCCGGCATAGCCGCTTCCATCTGTGGCTCCTCCTGCTTGGTGCATATTTGGGATAGGCGCATTCGATAACAGGCAGCAGGCTTGGCGGTCCTTGCGCCGCCGAAGGCGACGGTGCGCCCGTTGCGCACTCCGAGCAACGCATTTGCGTCAGGCAGCATTGCCGTGCCGTCGGCGGCAAGCGGAACTGCATCCGTATCGGAAAACAGCGTCCAGTCCGCTTCCGTCGGCACATGAAGCTGCAGCGAAATCTGTCCGTTTTCACAGCGCGCAAGCCCGATTGCACGGCCCTCGGCGTCGCGCAGAATCCAGTAAGAAAGCATGGAAATCACCTCGGACTATTGTATTTTCGTAATTTTCATAGTATGATAACATTAGAGATTTATCGGAGGTAATTCATGGCTGTTCTGATTGCATTGCTGTTGGGGCTTGTGCAGGGACTCTGCGAGTTTTTGCCGGTTTCAAGCTCCGGCCATCTCTATCTGGTTTCAAGGCTGACGCAGAGCGCGGTCGGTGAAGGCTATTTCGGCACACTCTTTACGGTGATGCTGCATGTCGCAACGCTGATCGCGGTGCTGTTCGTCTATAAGGATCAGGTACTTTCGATCCTCAGGCATCCGATTCAAAAGCTGACGCTGCATCTCATCATTGCGACGCTGCCGACAGTTGCGATCGCGCTGATCCTCAAAAAGTTCGAGGCGCTCGACGCCTGGCTCGACGCAGGGAACTTCCTCGGCTTCAGTTTCCTTTTAACTGCGATCTTTCTGACCGTCAGCGAGCTTTTGACGCGCCGCCGCAAGCCGAGAAAATCGATCAAGACCATGCGCTGGACCGATGCGTTGGCAATCGGCGGTATGCAGGCGATCGGCGTGCTGCCGGGCGTTTCGCGTTCCGGCTCGACAATCGCTGGCGCGCTTACCTGCGGACTCGACCGCAAAAGCGCGGCGGATTTCTCATTTCTGATGTCGATTCCGGCAATCCTCGGCGGGCTCGTGCTCGAGCTCTACAAGACGGTCAAGGACCCGACGGCGCTTGAGGGTGTGCTGACACTGCAGTTCTGGGGGCTGATGCTGCTTGCAATGCTCGCCGCGGCGATCTCCGGCTACTTTGCGGTGCGCTTCATGATCAAGCTCGTCACCAAAAAGGGCCTCTTAGGCTTTGCGATCTATACCGCCGTGCTCGGCATCGTCGTGATTCTGCTGCAGGTGTTCAAGGTCTTGGGATTCGGCTTCACGCCGTTCGGAGGGTAAAATGCGACTCGATAAGTGGCTAAAGGTTTCGCGCATCATCAAACGCCGTACCGTTGCAAACGAGGCGGCTGGCGCAGGGCGCGTTTCGATCAACGGCAAGGTGGCAAAGCCCGCAAGCGAAGTTAAGGTCGGCGACACGGTCGACATCCTGCTCGGCGGCAAACACATGCTCTGCCGTGTCGAAAAGACGCCGGAAGTCGTGCGCAAGGAGGACGCCGATTCGCTCTATACCGTGCTTTCGGGGGACGTATGAGCGCTTGCGGCATTCTGCTCTGCGCGGGAACGTCCGCGCGCATGGGCTTTGATAAACTGAATACGCCTCTGGGCGGCAAGACAGCAATCGAACGTTCGACGGACGCGCTCATTGCAGGCGGCTGTGACAGCATCGTCTTTGTCGTAAACGACGCAAGCGAACAGACCGTTCGTTCGCTCGATTGTCCCGTACCGTTTTCGATCGTTGCGGGCGGCGAAACGCGCACGGAATCCGTGCGAAACGGCCTGCATGCCGTGACCGCCGATGTTGCGGTCATCCACGATGCTGCGCGCTGCTTTGTCGATCCCGCGCTGGTGAAGGCCTGCATCGAAGCCGCACAAGCCTACGGATCCGGCGTGGCTGCGATCCCGATGACCGACACAGTCATGCGTATGCATGCCTACGGCGCGGAGACGCTCGATCGCAGCACTCTTTGGCGTATGCAGACGCCGCAGGCGTTTCGGACCGAACAGATTAAAACCGCCTATGCGGCAAACGAAACCGCCACCGACGACGCAACGCTCTATGCGCGCGCGATCGGCACGCCGCACTTTGTAACCGGCAGCGAGGACAATCGAAAGCTCACGACCGCTGCGGACTGGGCATGGGCAGAAGCAAGGCTTTCGCAGCCGACCTACGGCATCGGCTTCGACACGCACCGGCTCGTCGAGGGGCGCAGGCTTATTCTGGGCGGCATTGAGATCCCCTACGAAAAAGGCTTGCTCGGGTACTCCGACGCAGACGTCCTATTGCACGCGATCATGGACGCGATCCTCGGCGCAATGAAACTCGGCGACATCGGTAAGCTCTTTCCCGATACCGACGAACGGTACCGCGGCATATCAAGCCGCGAACTGCTCCGCGCGGTCAACAACTTGGTGCAAAAACGGGACATGGTCGTGCGACATGTGGATGCGACGGTCATCTGCCAGCGCCCGAAGCTCGCGCCGTACCGCGAAGCGATGGAACGGACGATCGCGGAAGACTTACAGATACCCTTTACCGCCGTTTCCGTCAAGGCGACGACGACCGAGGGCATGAATGACGAGGGGCGCGGACTGTGCATTTCGGCGCAGGCGATCGCCTCGGTGAACAGGAAGATTTGAATGGAACGAAAGGATCAGGACCTTTGCATTTACGGCGCAAGGGAACATAACCTCAAGAATATCGACCTCGTAATCCCTCGCAACAAGCTCGTGGTGATGACGGGGGTTTCCGGCTCCGGCAAGTCGAGCCTCGCGTTTGACACGATCTACGCGGAGGGACAGCGGCGCTATGTCGAGAGCCTTTCTTCGTATGCGCGCATGTTCATCGGACAGATGGACAAGCCGGATGTGGACCGTATTGACGGGCTTTCGCCCGCGATTTCGATCGACCAGAAGAGTACGGGGCACAACCCGCGTTCGACGGTCGGCACGGTCACGGAGATCTACGACTACCTGCGCCTTTTGTACGCGCGCTGCGGCATCCCGCACTGCCCGAACTGCGGCCGTGTGATCGAACGCCAGTCGATCGACACAATCGTGGATCAGATCATGGCCCTTCCGAGAGGCGCACGCCTGCAGATCATCGCCCCGTGCATCCGCGGTCGTAAGGGTGAGCATCAGAAGGTCCTCGAGCGCTTGCAGCGCGAGGGTTATGTACGCGTGCGCATCGACGGCGAGGTGTACCCGATCGAGGAAGCGCCTGCCTTGGACAAGCAGAAGAAGCATACGATCGAGGCGGTCATTGACCGTATCGTGCTGAAGGACGGCGTCGAGAGCCGGCTCACCGAATCGCTCGAACACGCGTTCAAGCTCGGGCAGAACCTGGCGATCGTAGCGGTGCAGGACGGCGAAGAACTGCTCTTTTCGCAAAACTACGCCTGCCCTGACTGCGGTATCGCTCTGGAAGAGCTTGCGCCGCGCGCGTTCTCGTTCAACAACCCGTTCGGCGCGTGCCCGACCTGTCTGGGCTTGGGTGAGCAGCTGAAAATCGACCCGACGCTCGTCATACCGGATGAATCGCTCTCGCTGAACGAAGGCGCAGTCAAAGCGCCGGGCTGGCGCAGCGGCAGCAACAACGTCCTGTCCGATATGTATTATGAGGCAATCGCCAAGCATTTCGGTTTTACGCTCGACACGCCGTTCTGCGAGATTCCGCAGGCGGGACGCAACGCGCTTCTTTACGGCACGAAGGAAAAGATGGAGGTGCAGTATGAGCGCAGCTACGGCGGCGGACACTTTCAGTCGACGTTTGAGGGACTTCTGCCGAATCTGGAGCGCCGCTATCGTGAAGCGCAAAGCGAATGGGCGAAGGGCGAAATCGAAACCTATATGGCGCACATTCCGTGCCCGGACTGCAGGGGCAAGCGCTTAAAACCCACGTCGCTGGCGGTCACCGTCGGTGGAAAAAATATCTCTGAGCTCTGTGAAATGAACGTCAAGCAGTCGAGCGAGTTCCTGCGGAACCTTGTTTTGACGCCGATGCAACAGACAATTGCGGCGGCGATCCTGAAGGAACTGGATGCACGGCTCGGCTTCCTTGTCAACGTCGGGCTGAACTATCTCACGCTGTCCCGCGCGGCGGCAACGCTGTCCGGCGGCGAAAGTCAACGCATCCGGCTCGCAACACAGATCGGCAGCGGGCTCGTCGGCGTGCTTTATATCCTTGACGAACCGTCGATCGGTCTGCATCAACGCGACAACGCAAAACTTCTGGAAACGTTGAAGGGTCTGCGCGATCTCGGCAACACCCTGATCGTTGTCGAACACGACGAGGAAACGATGCGCAATGCGGATTTCATCGTGGATATCGGCCCCAGAGCCGGTGTGCACGGCGGCGAAGTCATCGTCGCGGGCACGCCCGAACAAGTCATGGCATGCGAAAACTCGCTGACCGGTCAGTACCTGAGTCAAAAACGCACCATCTCCGTTCCGGCACAGCGGCGCGCAGGCAGCGGACAGGCGCTTGTTGTACGCGGTGCGCGGGCGAACAACCTCAAAAACATCACGGTCGAATTCCCGCTCGGCAAGTTCATCTGCGTGACCGGCGTATCCGGTTCGGGCAAATCATCGCTCGTCAACGAAATCCTCAAAAAGCGGCTGCTGCACGATCTAAACCGCGCGAAGGTCCGTCCGAAGGATCACGACGGCATCGACGGTATCGAGTATCTCAATAAGATTATCGACATCGACCAGAGCCCGATCGGACGCACGCCGCGCTCGAACCCCGCGACCTATACCGGACTGTTCGATCTCATCCGTGCGCTGTACGCAACCACGCCGGACGCAAAGCTGAGAGGCTATACAAGCGGGCGGTTCTCGTTCAACGTCAAGGGCGGTCGGTGTGAGGCGTGCAAGGGCGACGGTATCGTCAAGATCGAGATGCACTTTTTGCCGGATGTCTACGTCCCGTGCGAGGTCTGCCACGGTCGGCGGTACAACCGTGAGACGCTTGAGGTGCGCTACAAGGGCAAGAATATTTACGACGTGCTCGAAATGACGGTCGAGGAAGCGCTTCCGTTCTTCGCGCAGCACAGCAGAATCAAGAATATTCTGCAAACGCTTGACGATGTGGGCCTCGGCTACATCAAGCTCGGACAGCCGAGCACCACGCTCTCCGGCGGCGAAGCGCAGCGCATCAAGCTGGCGACGGAGCTTTCCCGCCGCGATACCGGACGCACGCTTTATGTGCTTGACGAGCCGACGACGGGTCTGCATACGCACGACGTCAAGCGACTCCTGGAGATTCTGAACCGACTTGCCGACGCGGGCAGCACGGTCATCGTGATCGAACACAACCTCGACGTCATCAAGACTGCAGACTGGATCATCGACCTCGGACCCGAGGGCGGCGACGAGGGCGGCACCGTGCTCGCAACCGGCACGCCGGAACAGATCGCTGCCTGCGAACAAAGCTACACCGGTCAATTCCTGAAGCGCGTACTGGGGCTGTAACCGGAAGGCTTTTACTGTTTGGAGGCAATTCAGTGACATTTGCATGCTATACGGATTTCATCGAAAGGAGGACCTATGAAATTGCTGCGCATTCTCTGTATCATACTTGGTGCATTTTTGGTACTGGATTCGATTGTCGTATCCACTTTATCGAATTTTAACCTTGGCGTAATCCTTCCGATGATTCTCGGACTGCCGCTTTTGCTGCTTGGTGTGTTTATGCACCATATGGATGCAGGCTTCTGGGCGTTTCTCAAATGGCTCCTGCTCTGCTGCTATGCACTCGGCGCGGTATTCCTCCTTGTGATGGGCATTCTGATGGGCACGACAAGCAAGCGTGCGGACAAAGTGGACGCGGTCGCGCTGATCGTACTCGGCGCCGCAGTACACGGCGACCGCGTGACGTGGGTGCTCTCCAACCGTCTCGACACGGCGGCGGACTGGCTCGAAACACATCCGGAAGCCCTCTGCGTCGTCTCCGGCGGGCAGGGCAGCGGCGAGACCGTCACCGAGGCGTCGGCAATGCAGAAGTATCTCGTTGAACGTAAAGGGATCGATCCGTCCCGCATCCTCGTCGAGGACAAAGCCGAAAGCACCAAAGAGAATTTCGAATTCAGCAAGACGCTGATCGGGGAAACGCTCGGCATGGACGCGAAAATCGCCTTTGTCACCACGGATTTCCACGTCTTCCGCGCGCGCCGCGTGGCGCTCAAAACCGGTATCGACGCCGAAGGCATCGCCGCGCCGGACGTCTGGTATATCAAAATCAACAATTTCCTGCGCGAGTGCGTCGGTATTGTCGTCTACACGCTGCGCGGAAACATCTGAAAAGGAGAACAAATATGTTGGAATTCAAGTACGACACACAGCTTCTGATCGACGGTCACGACCTCGACGAGGACGCGATCCGCGCGTATTTTCTGAGCAACTTCGAGGGCGACTGCCTTTTAGCGGTCGGCACCGAAGAGACGATTAAGATTCATTTCCACACCAACGAGCCGTGGAAGGTGCTCGAATACTGCTCCACACTCGGCGAGATCTACGACATCGTCGTCGAGGATATGGATCGCCAGTCCCGCGGGCTGAAAGGATAACACAAACCTTCTCACAAACAGAGCCTTGTCCTAAAATTAGGACAAGGCTTCTGTTTTACATATCTATGTCCCAAATTCGGGACAGGTCTGCTATACAAAGTCGAATCCGATCAAACGGCCCGCTTCGACAAAGCCAACGGCGCGATACAGCGCGTTGGAGGCGGGATAGCTTGTGTCGGCATAGAGCATGATGCGCTCGCCGCGTTTGTGCGCATCCGCGCAGACGGAGCTGACCAGTGCTTTTCCGTAACCGTGTCCGCGGTGATTCGCTTCCGTCACCACGTTGTTGATATAGGCAAGACGGTCCTCCTGCTCGGTCATCCGTATCAGCGCAACGGTTATCCCATTTATGCACCAACCATACGCAAGCGGGCTTTCGCAGAACCGTTGTCCGGCGGCGAGTCGCTCGCTCTCCGGGATCGGTTCGCGCGCCTGTTCGCCGAGCTGAGCAAGAATCTCGCCGCAGACAGCGGGATCGAGCTTCGATGCCGGTACGCGTTCACCCGCGGCGGTAAAACTGTTCGGCTTTTCGCACAGATACGCGGTCAGCGGCAGGCGGCGCTGCATCGGAAACGGCAGCGCAAGCTCGAGATAGCGCACAAGCGACGAACGCCCGATCACCCCCGCAAGGTTTTTGGCTTCTTTAAGCACGCAAAGCGAAGCAGCAAGCTCAGAGAGCGTCTCGTCCGAAATGCCTTTTCGCGTATAGATCCACGCGGGCCAGTCCGGTCCGGTGCGCGCAAGCAGCAGGTCCTTCCCGTCGGACAGGCACAGAACCTCCGGCGCGTCAAGGAGCTGCCGCAGCTTTTTGAAGGTGATCTCCTCGGCGTCGTTCGAAAACGGAAAAGCCTTGGCTTCCTCCGCCGAAATGCGCCGGATCATCTATCCGCCTCCCGTCCCCGTGCTGTACCATTCGCTTTTTGCATGGTTTATTCCTTCTTTGCAATCGAAAAGTACCGCGTCGGAATATGGCAATAACCACCCGGGTTTTTGTCAAGATACTTCTGGTGATATTCCTCTGCGGAGAAGAAGTTCCGAATCGGCAGCTTTTCCACCGCAAGCGGCGCGCCGACCTTCGCGGAAACCGCTTCGAAGACCGCGTCGATCTCGGGCAATTGTGTTTCATCCGAATAATAGACGCCGGTGCGGTACTGAATGCCCGCGTCCATGCCCTGCCGGTTGACCGAAAGCGGATCGATCACCATAAAATAGTACTGCAAAAGCTCGGTCAGCGATAAGACCGTTTCGTCGTAGTCGATGCGAACCGTCTCGGCGTGGCCGGAATTGTTGCACACGTCGCGATACTTCGGCGCCTTGTCCGGACCGTTTGCGTAACCGACCTCGGTTTTTTGAACGCCAGGGAACTGGTCCAGAAACTTCTGCATGCCCCAGAAACAGCCGCCTGCGAGATAGATCGTTTTCATACTTCCTTCCTCCATCTGCACTTTGCTTTCGGGCATTTTTCCTGCAGCAGCGCACGGAAACCCGCAAGATCGACGCCCGTCAGATTCTGCTTTGCGATTGAAAACACCTGCTTTTCCTTGGTCCACAACAGAAAGAGATCGTCCGTCTCCGTGATCCGTTTGAGCACGGGATACTGCAGGTACAGACCGTTCCGTTCGTCGTCGCTGCGGATCACGACCTCGTCTTCAAAAAACGTCGTCGTGACCGAAGGAACCGCCGGATGCGTCTCCAGAAGCTGCCGCATTCTGCGCTTTGCGTTTCGGCGCGGCGCGGTCAGTACCGTGATGAACAGAAACACGAACAGCAACAGCAGCACGCCCGATATCGCCATGGACACCACGGCATGCGGCATATCAAAGGCGAAAATCTTAACCGCCTGGATGCCGATGCGTACCAGCAGATAGGCGAACAACGCGCCGTACAGAATGCTCAACAAAACGATCCTCCGGTGGGAACGCCGCGCGCGGAATGCCTGCAGCTCCGTTCGAAACGACGGGATATAGACGCTTTGCGCCAAGACGGGTTTCAGATCGGTTTCCATATCGGCTCCTTTCAGTCATCCATCTGCGCAAAATGTGCGCAGAGGTGCAAGAGAATTTCTACGTTTTTCTCCATCGACGGGATCGGGACGTACTCGAACCGCCCGTGCGCGTTCTCATAGCCCGCCGAGAGATTCGGGCACGGCAGCCCGCGCTGCGAAAGCGCCGATCCGTCCGTGCCGCCGCGGAACGCGATCGACTGCGGGGTTAAACCCGCCTCGCGGATTGCCGCGGTCAAATGCTCGATCAGATACGGGTGTTGATCCACAACCTCCTTCATGCTGCGGTAGGTCTCGGTGATCGAAAGTGTGGCGTGCGCGCCGTACTGCGCATTGATCGCATCGGTGCATTTTTTGAGGTATGCCTCACGGATCTCGAACTGCGTGCGGTCGTGATCGCGGATGATGAGCTCCGCCTCCGCATGCTCGCATGCACCGCGCACCGAAAGCACATGGAAGAAACCCTCACGTCCGTCGGTATACTGCGGTTTTTCATAGCGCGGGAGCATAGAGAGCCACTCGGTCAACAGATCGCAGGCATTGATCATAATGCCCTTTGCTGTGCCGGTATGCACGCTGCGGCCGGTGAACGTGACCTTTGCCGCGGACGCGTGGAACGTCTCGTCCTCGTAGAAGCCGAGGTAATCGCCATCGAGCGTGTAGGCGACCTTCGCACCGAAGCGGTTGAGGTCGAGATCCTTCGCAAGCCCGCCGACCTCCTCGTCGGGCGTGAACGCGAGCGCGATCGGAGCGTGTCCGATCTCCGGATGCCTCAATAGATGCTCCGCAAAGGTCATGACCGCGGCGATCGCCGCCTTGTCATCGCCGCCCAAAAGCGTCGTGCCGTCGGTCAGGATCAGATCCTGCCCGATGTAGTTTTGAAGATTCGGGAAATCCTTCGGAGACATCACAATGCTCCGCTGCGCGTTCAAAAGGATATCGCCGCCGTCGTAGTTTTCAAGAACCCACGGCTTGACGTCCGTTCCCGATGCGTCCGGCGCGGTGTCCATGTGCGTCACCAGTCCGAACGCTCTGCCTCCCCGCTGATTGGCGGGAAGCATGCCGTACACAACACAGTTTTGCTCGTCGAGCCAGACGTCGCTTGCCCCGATGTGCAAAAGCTCGTCATACAGCACATGCGCAAGATCAAACTGCTTTGCGGTCGTCGGCGTCGTGCTGCTCTTCGCATCGGACTGCGTGTCGATTTTTGCATAGCGGATCAGCCGCTCTTTCACCTGCTCATAAAACGGCGTATGTTCCATATCGTTCGCCTCCTGCGGTTCTTTTCTCTATCATACACGCACGCGCGCGCGGATGCAAGCGTTTTTGCGCGCGGTTGCTTTTGCGGGAAAGCTATGGTATACTGTTATTTGTGGAAATATCCGTGACCCCTCCCCCATAGCGGCGGTGGGGAAATGGACGGTACGAAAGGAATCCATCATGTATGTGATCGTGGGGCTCGGCAATCCCGGGCTGAGTTATGCAAAGACGCGGCACAACGCCGGCTTTCAGGCGCTTGACGTACTGGCGAAGCGTCTGAACGTGCGCGTCAAGACGAAGGGCTTTTCGGCGCTGTACGGCGAGGGGCGCATCGACGGCGAGCGCGTGGTCCTCGTGAAACCGCAGACCTATATGAACAACTCCGGCGAGGCAGTACAAGCGATTTTGCACTTCTATAAACTGTCGCCGGAGCGCCTGATCGTGCTCTACGACGACATCGATCTGCCGCTCGGCAGTCTGCGCATCCGTGCGAACGGCTCGGCCGGTACGCACAACGGCATGCGCTCAATCATCAACTGCATCCATTCCGAAGGCTTCGCCCGCATCCGCATCGGCGTCGGCAAGGACGAGAGCCTGCTGCTGCGCGACTTTGTACTGAAGCGCCCGTCGAAGGCGGAGCAGGGCGCGCTCAATGAGGTCTTCGAGCACGCCGCCGACGCTGCGATCCTGATCGTTCAGGGGCAGATCGGCGAGGCGCAGACGAAATACAACAAGAAGCACGAAAAGAACACTTCCTTCTCAATCGACGGACGCAATCCGGAGGCATAAGGTGGTGCGAATTTGCACCATATAAGGGTATGAATGAGCTGCTGCGGGCGGTTGCAAACGACGCCGCCTACCGACAACTGGATACGGCGCTTCATGACGGCGGCGGAACGGTCGCCGTTTTCGGATTGCCCGAGGCACACCGCGCACCGGTCAACGCTGCGCTTTCAACGGATCGCACGGTCGTCTGGGTGCTGCCGACGCCCGCCGAAGCGCTGCGCCTTTTCGAGCAGCAGCGGGCGTATCGCCCCGATACGCAGCTGTTTTTGCCGCGCGAGCTGCCGCTCGTCCATCTCGAAACCGTATCGAGCGAGCGCCGCGCGCAGCGGCTTGCGGTACTCTCGCGGTTGGCGCTGCATGCCAATACGCTGATCCTCACCTGCGCAGAGGCGTTGATGGAGCGTCTCGCTCCGCATGAGACATTTTTGTCGCAGATCATTGCGGTGCATACCGGCGATACGATCGACCCGCGCGATCTTCTGCGGCGGCTGGTCGCGTCCGGTTACGAGCGCACCGAGCAGATCGAAGGTCCCGGGCAGTGCACGCTGCGCGGCGATATCTTAGACGTCTACCCGCCGCAGGCGGAGTTTCCGTGCCGCATTGAATTCTTCGGCGACGACGTGGACCAGATGCGGCTGTTCGACCCTCTGACGCAGCGCAGTATTGAGCAGACACAGGCGGTGATCCTGCCGCCCGCATTCGAAACGCCGCAGACCGCAGACGCGATGGCGTGGGCTTTACGTCTTTTGAAACAGGCGCAGGGTTTTGATACGCAGCGCGAATCGTGGAAGGAGGGGCGTCCGTGCGTGTGCGCGGACGTGCTCGTGCCACTGCTCTATCCGGTGACGGAGACACTTTTAGACTATCTTCCTGCGGAATGCGCGCTGATCCTGAACGATCCCTCTCGCATCGCAGACGAGGCACGCGCCGCCGAGCTCGTCTTTTCGGAAACGGTCGCCGCAACGCTCGAACGCGACGAGGGACACCCGTCGCAGGGGAAGCTCCTGATCGGCGCGGACACACTGATGCGGCAGCTTGATTCGAGTAAAACCGCGACGTATTACGCGCTGTTCCGTCCGTATGCGAACTTCAAACATCGTACGCGCATCGGCTTTACCGCCGAGTCCGCGCCCGCCTATCTCAACGATTCCAAGCAGTTTCAAACGGAGCTCGTGCGCCTCTTGCACGCGCGCGAAGCGGTACTTTTATACGTCGGCGAGGCGCAGCAGCGGCTGGTCGAACAACTCAGCGAAGCCGAGCTTAATATCGCCTCTGCCGATACGCTGACGCGCGCGCCGGTGCGAGGCGAGGCGCTGATCGTGCGCGAATCGCTTCCGCAGGGCTTTGTGTTCCCGGAAATTCATCTCTGCGTGCTGACCGCGCAGGAGCTGTTCGGCAAAAAGCCTGCGGCGCATACTCGGAAGAAAAACGGCGTCTTGCGCTATACCGATCTTGCCGTCGGAGACTACGTCGTACACGAGGCGCACGGCATCGGGCGGTTCATGGGCGTCGAGCAGCTGACGGTACAGGGCGCGACAAAAGATTATCTGCTGTTCGCCTACCGCGGTGACGACAAGCTCTATATCCCGACCGATCAGCTGGACCGCATCCAGAAATACGTCGGCGCGGACGCGGACGTGCCCCCGCAGCTCAGTAAGCTCGGCGGTGCAGAGTGGCAAAACCGCGTACAGAAAGCGCGCGAAGGCGCGAAGAAGCTCGCGGTCGATCTTGCACGGCTCTATGCGGCGCGCAGCTCCAATACCGGCTTTGCATTCTCGAAGGACACCGCGTGGCAGAAGCGGCTCGAGGACGCGTTCCCGTATGAGGAGACGCCCGATCAGGCGCAGGCGATCCGCGAAGTCAAGGCGGACATGGAATCGCCGCGCCCGATGGATCGGCTTCTTTGCGGCGACGTCGGCTACGGAAAGACCGAGGTCGCGATGAGAGCGGCGTTCAAGGCGGCGCAGGACAGCAAGCAGACAGCGTTTCTCGTTCCGACCACGATCCTTGCGCAGCAGCATTACCATACGCTTCTGCAGCGGTTTTCGGAGTTTCCGGTGCGGGTGGCATGCCTGTCGCGCTTTCAGTCTCCCAAGGAATGCGCCGAAGTCAGGCAAAAGCTCAAAACCGGCGAGATCGATGTGGTCGTCGGCACGCACGCGCTGCTTGCAAAGTCCGTACAGTTCAAGAATCTGGGGCTTCTCATCATCGACGAGGAGCACCGTTTCGGGGTTAATCACAAGGAGCAGATCAAGGCGCTGCGAAACGAGATCGACGTACTGACGCTGACGGCGACGCCGATTCCGCGCACGCTGAATCTCTCGATGACCGGCATCCGCGATATCTCCACAATCGAAACGCCGCCGGAAAACCGCTTTCCGGTGCAGACGTTCGTCATGGAATACGACGATTCGTTCGTTGCGGCGGCGCTGTCCCGAGAGCTTGCCCGCGGCGGACAGGCGTTTGTTGTGTCAAATCGCGTGCTGACGATGGGTTCGACGCTCAATCACTTTCGGGAATTGATGCCGGACGCGCGCATCGCGATGGCGCACGGGCAGATGCCGGAAGCACTGCTCGAGGAGACGATGATGGCGTTTCTGAACAAGGAAATCGATATTCTGCTCTGTTCGACCATCATCGAAAGCGGCGTCGACATCCCGAACGCAAACACGCTGATCGTACTCGAAGCAGACAAGCTGGGGCTTGCGCAGCTCTATCAGCTGCGCGGCAGGGTCGGGCGCTCGACGCGCATGGCGTACGCGTATCTCACGGTTCCGCAGGCACGCGAAGTCACGGAAACGGCGCAAAAACGGCTTCTTGCGATCCGCGAATTCACACAGTTCGGTGCGGGTTTCCGGCTTGCGATGCGCGATCTCGAGATTCGCGGCGCGGGGTCGCTCTTGGGTGCCGAGCAGCACGGACACATTGCGGACGTCGGCTATGAATTCTACTGCAAGATGATGCGCTCCGCGGTTCAAGAGGCGAAGGGCGAAACGGTCGAACCCGAGATCGAAACAACGATCGACGCGCCGATCGACGCCTATGTGCCGAAATCGTTTCTGCCGTCCGAACTGCACCGCCTTGCGATGTACAAGCGTATTGCACAGATCGGGGACAGCGATGCGTATGCCGACCTTCTGGACGAATTCAACGATCGCTACGGTGATCTGCCAGCGCCTGTGATGACATTGATGCAGCTTGCGCTGATTCGCGCTTACGCGCGGCGCGCCGGGATTTCGTCGGTCACCGTGCGCGACGGCAAGGTGACGATGGGTTACGACGCGTCGGCGCATCCGGACGGCATGCGGCTGTTGGCCGTGATGTCCTCGGAGCCGAATCTGCATCTTCTTGCCAATGAGCCGCCCGCAATCGAATGGATCGACAGAAAACGCACGGTTTCCGATTTTGTCAAAAATCTTCCACAATTATTTTACAGATTGATGCATTGCGAACCCATCCAAAACGGAGTATAATGAGACGATTATTCGGAAAGGAACTTTTACATATCGATATGAAACAAAACAAGAGATTTACGGCGCTGCTGCTCGCAATCGCCATGACTCTGTCCTTTGCGGGCTGTTTGGTGCCGGCGGAAAAAGATACGGCGGACGCAACTGCCGTACCGAACGATACGAACGCGCCTGTTGACAGCACGAACTTTGATTCCGAAGCCGTCGCCGTCGAACTCGGCGATATCAAGATTACCGCAGGCGAGATTGAGGAGTCGTTCACCTACTATGCAAATATGCTCCAAAGCTATTACGGCGTTTCGATTACGGACGACGAATCGATTCAGGAATATCGCGAGATGGCGATTACCGATCTGATTCACTACTACGTTCCGCAATGGAAGGCAAACGAACTCGGGATTGCACTCTCTGCGGAGGAGGAAGCCGATATCGAGAAGGTGATCGGCGAACAGATCGACAGCCTGCGCACCAATATCCTCTGCGAATATGCTTATCAATACGGCGGCGCTGCAGAACTCTATGACGACGTTGCAAAACTCAGCGAGGAAGAACTGAATGCCGCGATGGAAGAGATCAACGCGGAACTTGCGGAATACTATCGCCCGGGCTTTTCGTTGGAGGATTACCTTGCCGAACAACAGAAGAGCATGGTCAACGATGAGCGCATTACGCGGCTGACGGAAGAGCTGCGCGAGGCGAGTCAGAACGAGTTTACCGTGACCGATGAACAGATCGCCGAATGGTACGAGAATGCGCTGGAGGAACAGAAGGCGTCGTATGACGAAGAACCCTCGCTGTTCCGTGAAGCGGAAGAACAGCTGAAGGATAACCCGAAAGCCGTTCCGAACCTGTATGTGCCGGAAGGACTGGTACGCGTACAGATGATCGTGATCGCGCCGAAGGAGGAGCGGGACCTCAAGATCGAGACGAACCGTTCCGAAATGGCGGCGCTTGAAGCGGAATACGGCAAGCTCGCGCTGAACGGCGAGGATCCGGAGCGTCAGGCAGAGATCCTTGCACGCTATACGGAATTGAAGACGGAAAACGATACGCTGGAAGAAGAATTCATGGGTGAAACCCGCACGAAGATCAACGAGGCGTATGAAGCGCTCGAGGAAGAAACGCCGTTTGAAGACGTCATGAAGCAGTACAACGACGACGGCGCACAGATCGAGACGGTGCTCTGCCCCGGCGACGAGGTGTACGGCGAGCTGTACGAATACGCCGCAGAGCTTCTGGTCGGGACCTATTCCGAGCCGATCCAGGTCGACGGCACGTACTACATCGTGAAATCAATCGAAAAGCCCGAAGCGGGCGTGGTCGATCGGGCGCTGATCGAGGATGCGCTGCGTCTGGCTGCAATCGATGATCTTACGGATGCACAGTGGGAAGAGCTCTACCAGTCATGGCAGACCGAAGCCGAAACGGCGGCGATCCGTCACGAGGATGCCTATGCCGCGATCGGTTATCTGAACTAACGGAAATGCGGGGGGACGATGTCTCCCCTTTTATCAATCCAAAGGAGGAAACGACGATGTATTGTACCAAATGCGGAAAACAGCTGCCCGACGATGCACAGTTCTGCGATGCCTGCGGCGCACGCTTCGAGCCCGAACCGATGGAATCCGAGCTGCAATTTGACCCGCCGAAAGCCAAGGCGGAACCGAAAACGCCGGAAGTTCCCAACGCCTTCCGAAAGTGGGTCAAGGAACAGGGACTCTTTTGCCTGATCGCCAAGGCGGTCGCCGTCACCGTAATGGTGTTCTATCTGCTCGTCGCGATCGTGCATATGATCTCTCTTGCCGTCGCGCACTATCCGGGCGGCTCAATCTTCGCACAGTTCTTTGCGGAGCTCTTGCAGGGTCTCGCCTACGGCGTCATCATCTGGCTGCTCAGTGATGCGGTGCTCTATCTGCAGAACCTCGTAAAGATGAAAAAGCAGGAACTGAAAAACAAATAAGTACCAAAAATACTGCGGCTGCCGGTTCTTCCGACAGCCGTTTGTGTTATTCTTCTGTCCTATCGTTTTCCGGTTCTTCCGGTTCCGGCTCGGGGTCGGCGGCGGGTTGCTGTGCGTCCGCCGCGGCTTCCGGTTCCGGCGCGGGCGCCGTTTCCTCCGACTCCGGCTCTGATTCTTCCGGCGCGGGAACATTGAGATCGTCCTCATGAAAATCCTTGAACGGCGTCGGACGGAGGCGCTTTCTGCATGCGATGAGAATGCCGACGCCGGCAATCAGAATCGCAAAGCTGATCCACTGCGAGGTGGAGAACAGCCCGTAGATGCCGCGCTCGGCGTCGCCGCGGAAGCTCTCAACTACAAAACGCCACAGCGCGTAGAGGATCAGGTACCAGCCGGTGACCGTGCCGAGCTTCTTTGCGCGTTTCAGAATCACAATCAACACGACGCACAGCAGCAGCAGAAAGATCGACTCCATCAGCGGTACCGGCAGATGCTGCGTGCCGTCCGCATAGGTGAACGCACATGCACCGCCGTAGGTCGCCGCGCCGAACAGCACGGTTTCACCGGGTTTTACGCCCGCGCAGCAGCCGACGAGCAGACAGCCGATTCGTCCGAACGCATGCGCCACACAGAAGCAGGGCGCCATCAGGTCCGAAAACTCGAAGAAACTGCGCTTTTTCCTGCGCGCACAGAAGAAGATGCCGAGGAGACCGCCCAGGAGACCGCCGTAAAAGACCATGCCGGTCGTGAGAAGCTCTAAAATGCGGCCCTGTCTGATCGCGCTCAGGAACTCGTTCGGCGTCACGATCCAGTAGAGGATCTTCATGCCGACAAAGCCCAAAAGCACCGCCCAGAGCACCGAATCCACAAACTCGCCGTTCCAGTCAAGCGAGGATTCCTTCCGAAGCAGCCAACTTAAAAACACAGCGAGAATTGCGCCCACAAGGATACACACGCCCATCGCGGGCACGCCGAAATTGCCGATATGAAAAAGATAGGTTCCGATCATAGCCGCACTCCTTTCGATTTGATTAGTGTATCATATCTCATGCAGCTTGTCAAAAACCTCTTTTGCCCGCTGGACAAAAGAGGTTTTGGATGATTCAAATATGCCGTTATTGCTGCGATACGGTAAACAGCGAGTAGAAGTAGCCCTTTTCCTCCATCAGCTCGTTGAACGTGCCACGCTCTGCGATCACACCGTTTTTCAGCGCAAACAGCCCAGAGCAGCGGCGCAGGATGTTTTCGTCGAGGTCGTGCGTGACGATCACGCGCGTGAAACCGTCGAGATTCAGAATCGCATCGAGCACCTCAAACGAAGTCTCCGCATCAAGCGCCGCCGTCGCCTCGGCGACAAACAGCACGAGCGTCTTTCTGTGAAGCGCTCTTGCGCTCGAAATGCGCTGCCGTTCGCCGCCGGACAGACCGGAACCGTTCTCGCCGCACAGATACCCTTCGCCCTTCTCCTCAATGAGTTTCGAAAGACCGGACATCCGCACAGCGCGGTCGACCTCCTCCTTC
>JAEEGL014429435.1_pt1 | contig 18816 bp, 15 predicted proteins | sample 9134231 | NCBI WGS metagenome assembly JAEEGL01 (sample SAMN16246548, study PRJNA631951) | gut metagenome | biome: gut microbiome; feature: rumen; material: fiber-attached | host: Bos | place: Iran: Karaj | collected 2018-10 | reverse complement strand
GTATTTATCCCGGGTCTGCCTGAAAACATAGACGGTAAAGTTTTTGCAGACGTAGATATCGCCTTTGTAATGGGCGCGCTGCAGTTTCCCGTCGGCTTTGTCGTACAGTTCTTTACCCAGCGCGATGATGTCACTGATAAAGGCATCCCGGGCAGTGGAGGAAACCGATTCCGCAACATCCGGATTCTCGTCGGTGTACGTTTCTTCCTCTCCGGCATCATCCAGCAGGACATCCTCGACGATCTCATCGTCTTCACCCTCTGCACAGGCGAAAAGGGTGAACGGGGAAAGTGACAGCAGGGAAATGATCAGCAGCAGACCGATAAGGCGCATCCCATGTCTCATTTGAGCGTTTCCCCCTCGATCAGTTTGCCTGTCACGGTGATCTGGCGCGGTACATGGTTTTCCGGATCAGAGATGGCATCCATCATCATACGGAAGGCCTCATGGGCGATCCGGGCTGTATCCTGGCGGTAGGTGGTCAGGCAGGGGTGCATCATCTGCCCCATGCGGATCCCGTCATAGCCGATCAGACTGACGTCGTCCGGAACGCTGATTCCCTGGGCGGCGAGCTGCCAAAGCGCGCCAAGACAGCTGGAATCATCCGGACATAGGATGCAGGTTGGCTTTTCTTCCAGTTGGAGCAGTTCATGGATGATCCGGGTCGTCTCGACGGGATCGTGGAAGTGTCCATCCCGCACATAAGCGACCGGAACCCGGATCCCGAGTTCCGCGCAGATCTTATAAAAGCCGGTCACGCGCTCACGGCTGGCTGTGCCTTTTTCGCCCCGGATGAAAGCGATCCGGCGGTGACCAAGGTTCCAGGCATGGCGGATCACCTGTTCGATACTGGTTCGGTTATCGCTGAGCACACAGTCACAACCTTCATAGATGTGATCGATGATGACCGTCGGAATGCTGCCGGAAGCGAGGCGAACGATTCCGGGATCATCAAAGTCTGCCTGCAGCACGATGACTCCGTCCAGACTGCGCTGGCGGGCATGTTCGTAATAACTGTTTCCGCTCCGGTCCAGCCGGCCGAGGAAGGTCAGGTCATAGCTGTTCGCATCTGCTTCGCGGCGCAGATCGTCGATCAGGGAACTGAAATACTCATGATTCATCCGGTCCTCATAGAGGATACCGAGATTGCTTGAATGGCTGGTCTTCAGCGTCTTCGCCGCAACATTGGGGTAATATCCCATGTCCTGTGCAGTCTGCAGGATAAAGGCAGTTCGCTCTTTGCTCCCGTTCGTGAGCCCGTTAAGGGCCCGGGAAACGGTGGCGACGGAAACACCGCATTCATCTGCAATATCTTTCAGCCTGACCATTTGAACCACTCCTGAGCAAAAAAATGCAAAAAATGAAATCGTTTACGGACAATATCTTACCGTAAAGAATTATTAAAGTCAATTGGGGGGATTAGGGTGCTTTCCGCTTGACTTTTATGGTAGATTGATTTATGCTTCCCCTGTGCTAGGGGAGCAATTGCTGAGATTGTAAGAAATTACAGACCCTCATTACCTGATCCGGCCAATACCGGCGTAGGGAAGCGAGTCAGGATCCGTTCGGATCCGTTGAAGCAATGAACCTCCGGGCAAGAGGTTCTTTTTTAATATATCATAGATAGGAGAAGAGGAACATGGAAGCAAGTGTGGCTATTCAGAGTTTACCGGGCGTTGCGGATGATGAGGAACTCTGCAGGATTGTCGACGAGGTGATCGCCTATATTGCCGGGACGGGATACAACTATTTTGTCGGCCCATTTGAGACAACAATCGAGGGACCCTACGATGAACTGATGGACATCGTCAAGGAATGCCAGCATATTGCGATCCGGGCTGGTGCGCCGTCCGTGGCAGCGTATATCAAGATCTCTTATAAACCGGAAGGCGAGGTTCTTTCCATTGAAAAAAAGATCGGCAAATATCAGGGCTAAACTGCTTCCGGTCGGGGCGTTCTGCCTGATTGTACTGATCTGGTGGGGGCTGTCGGCAAGCGGCATTATTCCGGGATATATGCTGCCGTCGCCCGCGGACGTGGTCGGCGCCTTTATCCATGATTTTCCCAACCTGATGCATCATGCGTTTGTTTCCGTGACCGAGGCGCTCCTTGGTCTGCTGATCGGAACAGCGTTTGCATTCGGGCTGGCCTGCGTGATGGAGCGTTTCCTGACGCTGGAGCAGGCGGTGATGCCGCTGCTGGTTGCCACACAGACCATCCCGACGATTGCGATCGCCCCGCTGCTGGTGCTATGGATGGGCTTCGGCATGGAACCGAAGATCATGCTGGTTGTGATTACGACGTTCTTCCCGATTGCAGTGGGTCTGCTGGACGGGTTCAAGAGTGCTGATCCGGACGCCGTGGCACTGCTTCGGTCCATGAATGCCACCCGGGGGCAGATATTCCGCCATGTAAAAATGCCCGCGGCATTGCCCTATTTCTTTTCGGGACTTCGGATCTCTGCCTCGTATGCAGTTGTCGGCGCGGTGATCTCCGAATGGCTCGGCGGGTTTGAAGGACTCGGCGTTTACATGACGAGGGTGAGAAAGGCTTACGCTTTTGACAAGATGTTTGCGGTGATCCTGCTGATCGTGATCGTCAGCCTTCTGCTGATGAAACTGGTCAACGTTATCAGGGATTTGTCGATGCCCTGGCTCAGATACCGGACGGAGGAGACGGGACGGGCACTGCACGAATGAAAAATGATCAGATGAAAGGAATGGTGAACGTCATGAGAAAAATTACAGCGATCGTGCTTTCAATCATACTGCTGTCTTTCATTCCGGCGGCTTTTGCCGAAACGGAGAACCTGAAGCAGATTATATTCTGTCTGGACTGGACGCCAAACACCAACCACACCGGGGTCTACGCCGCGGATGCCCTGGGCTATTACCGGGACGAGGGACTGGATGTACAGATTGTTCAGCCGCCGGAAAACGGGGCGGTGCTGATGTGCGCATCGAACCAGGCGCAGTTTGCTGTCGACGCGCAGGATACGATGGCGGCTTCCCTGGACCTTGAAGAACCGCTTAACATTACCGCGGTGGCCACAATCCTGCAGCACAACACTTCGGGAATCCTGACACGGGCGGAGGACGGCATTACGAGTGCCAAAGGACTGGAGGACAGGATCTATTCGACCTGGGACAGCCCGGTTGAGCTGGCAATGCTCCGCTACTGCGTCGAAAAAGAAGGCGGGGACTTCAGCAAAGTCAAATTGATCCCGAACAATATCACGGACGAACCGGCCGCGCTGAGGGCACACCAGACCGACGCGGTCTGGATTTTCTACGGATGGAGCGGCATCAACGCCGAACTCAGCGATGTTGCCTGCGGATACTGGGATTTTGCTTCCCTGAGTCCCGAATTGGATTACTATACACCGGTGATCCTTGCCAACAATGATTTTCTGCAGAATGATCCGGAAACGGCGAAGGCTTTTCTGAAAGCTACGGCAAAAGGCTACCAATATGCGAGCGAACACCCGGAGGAAGCGGCGGAAATGCTGATCGCCGGAGACTCAACGGGAGCCCTTGAGGATTCCAGGGAACTGGTATACGCAAGCCAGAAATGGCTTTCCGAACGCTATATCGCCGACGCCCCCGCCTGGGGAAACATCGCGCCGGAAAGATGGAATGGATTTTACGGGTGGCTGTACGAAAACGGGCTGACCGTTCACGACCTGCGCGGCAAAGGGTTCAGCAACGATTATCTGCCCGGGGAGTGATCGGATGGAACTGCTCAGAACCGAGCGCATCAGCAAATCATACCAGGGGCGCCAGATTCTCCGGGATATCGGCATCCACCTGGAAGAAGGCGAGCTTGTTTCCCTGCTGGGACTCAGCGGATCAGGCAAAACAACGCTGCTGAACATTATGTCCGGCCTGGTGATGCCGGATTCGGGCAGAGTGTTTCTGTCCGGAAACGATATTACCGGGAAACCGGGACAGATCAGCTATATGCTGCAGAAGGACCTGTTGCTGGAGCATAAACGGGTGATTGACAACGTCGCGCTTCCGCTGGTCATTCACGGGATGGAAAAGGAAGAAGCAAGGGCCAAAGCAGAACCGTATTTCAGGCAGTTTGATCTGGAGGGGACGCAGATGCTATATCCCGCGCAGATGTCCGGGGGAATGCGGCAGCGTGCCGCGCTTTTGCGGACCTATCTGGGCTCAAACGGCGTGATCCTTCTGGACGAGCCGTTTTCCGCCCTGGATATGATTACGCGCGGCCAGATTCATACCTGGTATATGGATATCATGCAGAAAATCAGGTTTTCAACCATTCTGATCACCCATGATGCGGACGAAGCGATTCTGCTGTCCGACAGGATCTATCTGCTGACGGGGAGTCCCGGTGAAATCCATCATGAACTCCGGATCGGGACGCCGAGGGAAGACAGGCGGGATTTCAACCTGCAGCCGGAATTTGTCCGGTACAAACGTCAGATCCGGGATGCGCTGGAACAGGCTTCGGGCTGACCCGAAGCGAAAGGAAGGGAAAAGCCTGTGAACCGATGTGTGATTATCGGCGGGGCGGAGATCGGCGATTACAGCCGGATCAGCCGAAGCCTTCGCCGGGATGATTTCTGCATTTGCTGCGACAGCGGACTGAGACACGCGGAGAAGCTGGGAATGACGCCTTCCCTGATTGTGGGGGATTTTGATTCAAGCGAACGGCCGGATACCGACATTGAAACGATTGTGCTTCCGAGGGAAAAAGACGATACGGATACCGTATATGCGGCAAAGGAAGCAGTTAGGCGCGGCTTTGACGATTTCCTGCTGATCGGCGTGACCGGCGCAAGATTCGATCATACTTTCGGAAATATTTCTCTGCTGCTGTGGCTGGATTCAATCGGGAAAAAGGCACAGATTGCGGATGATTATTCCGTGATGGAGATTGTTTCGCGTTTTCCGGCGGAAATTGACGATACCTGCACATACTTTTCGCTGCTAAACATCAGCGGGACGGCGCAGGATATTTCAATCCGCGGCGCCAAATACCCGCTGGAAGGAGCGGAGATCACCAGCGAGTATCAATACGGAATCAGCAACGAGGTGATTCCGGGAGGGAAGGCGACGGTTTCTGTCGGGAAGGGCAGGCTGCTGCTGGTGAAGGTGTTTGGCGGCTAACGGCCGGTGGTCAGTGACCGGTGGATGAACGCGTATGTTTGTTCTTTCCTTGTACAGCATCTTGACGTTGAGCGGGTTTCATACTACGATGTCCGTGCAATGAAGGAGACCCAGTAGGGAGAAGGTTATTCTGTTCAGAGAGCCGCCGGCAGGTGAGAGGCGGCCGGAATCCTCTTTCTGAAATACCCTCCGGAGCAGCAGACTGAAACCATTGCGGGAGTAGGAAAGCCGGGGGCGCCCGATACAGCGCAAAGGATATGAAAGTATCCGGAGGCCGTCCCTGACCGGGCGGTAAAATGAGGTGGTACCGCGGAATGAATTCGCCCTCTGTGTCCTGACGGACACAGAGGTTTTTTCATGAAACGGGTACCCGGAAAGAAGGGCTCATATGGCATTTGGTGAACTGGCACTCAAACTCGGTATGCTCCTGGTCTTCTTCGGCGTGATGATCTATGTCGGCTTCTATTGCAGGAAGCATTCGACGGACGTGAACGGCTTTGTGCTTGGCGGGCGCAGCGTCGGTCCCTGGCTGACGGCTTTTGCCTATGGCACTTCCTACTTTTCGGCGGTCATCTTTGTCGGCTATGCCGGCCAGTTCGGCTGGAAGTTCGGTATTGCAGCCACATGGGTCGGTATCGGCAATGCGCTGATCGGGTCCCTGATGGCCTGGGTCATCCTCGGCCGGCGTACCCGGATCATGACTCAACATCTGGGCAGCGCTACGATGCCGGACCTCTTTGAGAAGCGGTTCTCCGCTCCTTCCCTGAAGGTGGTTGCCTCGATCATCATTTTCATCTTCATGATTCCCTATACCGCGTCGCTGTACAACGGCCTGAGCCGCCTCTTCCGGATGGCGTTCAACATCGATTATTCCGTCTGCGTGATCGCGATGGCGGTGCTGACTGCGATCTACGTGATCGTCGGCGGCTACATGGCCACTGCCGTGAACGACTTTATTCAGGGGATCATCATGCTGGTTGGTATTGTTGCGGTCATCGCAGCCGTTCTGGGCAGCAAAGGCGGCTTCATTGCCTCCCTGCAGGGCCTGTCCGCGGCCCAGGATACCAGTGAAGGTTTTACGAACGGAACGGTGCCGGGAATTTTCAATTCCTTCTTCGGACCAGATCCGCTGAGCCTGCTGGGCGTCGTGCTCCTGACCTCCCTGGGCACCTGGGGACTGCCCCAGATGGTCGGCAAGTTCTACGCGATCAAGAGCGAAGGTTCCATCCATAAGGGAACCATCATCTCCACGATCTTCGCGATGGTGGTCGCCGGCGGCTGCTACTTCCTGGGCGGCTTCGGAAGGCTCTTCGCAGCGGAGCTCGGCGCTGTGGAAGGCGGCAATCCGGCAGGCGGCTTTGACAACGTGATTCCGACCATGCTGCAGACGCTTTCTCCCTTCCTGATCGCGGTCGTGATCATCCTGGTACTCTCTGCTTCCATGTCCACCCTTTCTTCGCTGGTGCTGACATCTTCCTCCACGGTCACGCTGGACCTGCTGAAGGGGCGCGTGATCAAGGATATGGACGAGAAAAAACAACTGCTGATCATGCGGCTGTTGATCGTGGTTTTCATTGTGATCTCCGCTGCCCTGGCGATCGTCCAGGCCAATTCGAGTGTGGCCTTTATCGCGCAGGCGATGGGCGTCAGCTGGGGCGCAATGGCAGGCGCCTTCCTCGCTCCGTTCCTGTACGGTCTGTACTGGAAGAAGACCACGAAGACCGGCTGCTGGGCGGCCATGCTCTTTTCCTCGGTCTTCATGATCATTGATATGCTGGCCAACCTGAAGGTGCTGAACATCAGCCTGGGCTTCCTGCAGTCACCGATCAACGCCGGCGCATTCTGCATGATTGCAGGTCTGGTTATCGTGCCATTGGTCAGCCTGATCAGCAAGGCGCCGGAGAAGGCTGAAGTGGACCGGATCTTCTCCTGCTACGAGCGGACGGTTACCGTCAAGGCAAAGGATTCCATCGAAACAGAAGAATAAAACGACCGGAATGAAAAACACCGGGGAGTGCTCCCCGGTGTTTTCAGTTGAGGGAAGCTATTCTCCCTCATACTCGCCTTCGGAACCTTCCTCCTCTTCACCGTCAAGTCCGTAGATGCCGGCCCAGAGCCAGAAGCGGTTCCGCTCCACAGCTTCGTAGATGATGATATCGTAAGACGACAGGTTTTCAACGGTGATCATTGAGGGCATTTCATTCATCATCAGATCGAGCTGACGAACAGATTCGGTGAGGAAAGGGATCATTGCAATGCGGAAGGAATCGCAGATCATCAGCATTTTCGGCCCGTCCGGAAGTGCTGCATTTGTATAGGTCTCGTAGATCGCCTGCTCCGGGAAGGTTTCGCGCGTAACATGGGTCTCTTTCGTCGAAATATAGGCGGTGATGTCGGTTGTCATGTTTTTGTCCCCGACCAGTTCGGCCAGGTCACCGACGGCATCGTAGTCCGATCGAACGATGTCGTCCTCGGTCAGCCTGTGCAGATTCGGATGTTCCGGCAGCAGCTGATCCATGAGCGCCTGATAGGCGGTCCAGCCGCCCTCAAAATTCCAGTGGGAATCCGTTTTATAGTATTGCTTTATTCCGGAAGCAGCGGCGTTCATCAGCGCGTCACTGACATCGATGAACCGGACAGAGTACCCTTCCCCGGGAGGTGTCATCAACTGCTTCAGCTCCCATGGACCGTTTCCGAGCCGGCGGGTAAGCGGCAGATACTGCGGATAGATGGAATGCTTATCCGGGCAGAACATCACGCGGTAATCGACACCGAGAGCGGCAAAGTAATCCGTCAGGTGCTGGTGGATATCATAGAATTCTTTGATCTGTTCATCCGTCAGACCTGTTCCCCGGCGGAAGTCCTCGCCTCCTTCCACAAAATACAGCCAGCCGTCCGATCCGGCGAGGACCAGATCGCTGGGTGAAACACCGAGCGCGAGATCGGTCTGCAAGGTTGCCGAGATAGCGACATTTCGGAAAGCCAGGTGATCATCCAGATATGCTTCCGCGTTTTTGATCCGTTCCTTTGCCGTGCCGGTCTGGCTGAGTTCAGTCAACGCCCGTTTCTCATTCAGGGAATCAAGTACAGGCTGCGGAAGGACCCAGCCCCAGAGAGGAAAGAGGATCATCAGGAAGAAAACAACTACGGTGCAACCCATCACGATCTTTTTTGCTTTCATCAGACTTCTCCTCCTCTCAGAATCGGAAATAGATGAACGGATTATAGGTATCGGACATCAGCAGGATGATGCACACGGCAAGGACGGCCAGTGCCAGCACGGAGCGGATCACAGTGATGCCGGTGCCTTTCATGTGTTCCACGCGGTCCAGAAGCATTTCGGCCAGCGGGGAGGCAAGGAAAAGGCAGGCAGCCAGGATGATGATCAGTTTCGGTGACAGGATGGAGAAGGCATCCACGGTGATGTAGCTGTTTCCGCCGAACATCCCGCGCAGGAACATGAGCGTTTCGTCCGGCTTCAGGTTGCGGAAGAGGACCCAGCCGAGCAGGACGATGACCATCGTAAAGAACCAGGTGACCGGTTTCGGGATCTTTTTGAGCAGTCTCTGGATCGGAGGAATTCGTTCCAGGATCAGCCACAGACCGTACCACAGGCCCCAGAGTACGAAATTCCAGCTGGCGCCATGCCAGAAACCGCAAATCAGGAAGACCAGCAGCAGGTTCAGGTAGGTGCGGAAGGTTCCCTTCCGGTTTCCGCCGAGCGGGATATAGACATAATCCCGGAGCCAGGAGGAAAGCGTCATATGCCAGCGGCGCCAGAAGTCACGGACCGAAACGGCAATGTAGGGAAAGCGGAAGTTTTCCGGAAAACGGAAGCCCAGGATCTCGCCCATGCCGATCGCCATGTCGGAGTAACCGGAGAAGTCAAAATAGATCTGGAAGGCGTAGCACAGGGTGATCAGCCAGAGCAGGCCGGCGGAGCATTCGTCTGTCGGGAGCGTGTGATTGCTTTCAATTACTGTAGCGAGCGCATTTGCGAGAATGACCTTTTTTCCCAGTCCGCGGATCAGGCGGATCATTCCGTGCCAGGTGGATTCAAGGGTCATCTGCGGCGCGTCGAGGTTCTCCGTGATGTCTGAGGCACGGACGATCGGTCCGGCAATGAGCTGCGGGAACATGGAGATGTAGGCACCGAGCTTGAAGGGGTTCCGAATGACCTTGACAGACCCGCGGTGGACATCCCACAGGTAACTCATGGCCTGGAAGGTATAGAAAGAGATACCGATCGGCATGATCACGGATTTGATCCGCCAGCGGGTATGGAAGATGTTTTTCAGCGTGGTCGCGAGAAATTCAAAATACTTGAAATAGATGAGGGCGGAAAGGATAAGCAGAATACCGCATGTCAGGACGGCAAGGGCGGCCTTTTCCTTCTTTCTCTCCTTAAGGGCTGAAACGCCGAGCGCCGTTCCCCAGGTAATTACGATGGCGGCAATCATCAGCAGCAAGTAGACCGGCTCACCCCAGAAATAGAAGAACAGGCTGCTGAGCAGCAGCCAGTAAGGGCGTACCTTTGCGGGGATCAGCCGGTATACCAGCAGGACGACCGGGAAAAAAACAAAGAGAAAGACTGGCGAGGCAAAGACCATTCGAAAACGCTCCTTCTTTTTCAGGCCGGCGGAGCCGTCAGGAATACATAAGTCTATTATAGAAGGGACTATAAAAAAATGCAATGGCAGAACTACCATAAGTTGACATCCTTCGGGTCCTGTGCTACTATATATCGGGTTTTGGAAAATACAGCACACAGGAGGATACACCTTCATGAAAAGAACACTGAGCCTGGTCCTGGCGCTGATCATGCTGCTGAGCGTGACAGCCGCTTTTGCTGACGGAAAACAGATTGACGGTCTGGCCGAACGGAAGATCAAGATCAATGAAGCCGGCCTGAACGAGGTGGACGACCTGGTCAGCCCGACCACCGGCCGGAATCTGATGGAGATCGAAGTGCCCGGCGGATTCCTGGGCCTCGCCGTGACCGGTGAGTACCAGCCGATCCTGGTCCAGGTTTCCAACGCGGATAACGGTCTGGGGAGCTCCTCCAAGATCAAGAATTATCGCAATGCCCCGCTCAACGGCATCTATGCTGATGTGGTATATGAAGCTCTCCAGAAAAAGGGCGGCGGCGAGTCCCGTATGACCTATGTGTTCTCCGATATCGTTCCGGACTTTGTGGGCTTTGTCCGCAGCACCCGTATTCAGCACGCGCTGTACCGGGCGGAATGGGAAGCTGCTTTTGTAACTTCCGGCTGGAATTACGCGGTGACTGACGTTCCGGATGTCTGGAAGGCAAACGGTCTGCCGGATCCAACCGGCAAGCGGACAGCAGAAGATCCCGGTATCGTCTACGTCGGCGACCTTGGGCAGACCAAGCCGTGGGGTCCCTATGTATTCCGGGTTTTTGACAAGAGCGGCAAAAAGTACAGCGGTGCCAATACGGAGATCTTCAACCTGACCGGTCTGCTGACGGATATCATCCCGAAGGATCATGTGCCGGCCAATCACGCCTGGAAGTTCACGGACGACATCCCTGCAGCCGGGGACAGCGGCAAGTTCGTCTATGTCAAGTTCGGCAATGAGAACAATACGGACAGCCGTCTGGAGTACGACGCTTCCACCAATGCCTATATCCGCTATGTGAAACCGGCCAAGGGCGAGGATCTGCCCTACAGGACAAACACCCTGATTAATCCTGTCGTGAAAAAGGTTCAGGGAGACGGCCGGAACGTCAAGGGCCTTGGCGTTGTGATTGAAGGTATGGAAGCCGGAGATCCCATCACGTTCAACAACGTAATCATCCAGCAGGTTGATTACCAGTGGATCAACTTCACCCGTCCAAATCCGAAACTGATCGGCTCCGGCAATGCGGACTACTTCATGGGTGGAAAGCATATCGCCGGCGTCTGGGAGCGCAAGGATCTGACGAGCCGGACCGTTTTCTACGGCGAGGACGGCAACGAGATTGAGATGCAGCGCGGGCGTACGCTGATCATCCTGATGCCTTACGGCGAAAAGGGTGCCAGTGTTTCCTACGAGTAAACGCAGTATCGTTTATCAGCCATATCCAAACGGGAACCGTTGAGAAACGGTTCCCGTTTTCGTTACAAACCTGTATCCATTCGTAACAAACCCTTGCTTTTTTTGCATAATTATTATACAATTTGTACAGTATTGGTTACGAAAGGGTGTTATCGGTGGGTAAAAGGATCCTGTTGGTCGACGACGAGCCTTTGATCCTGAAAGGCTTGAAATATACCCTGGAGCAGGAAGGATACGAAACGGACAGTGCCATGGACGGGGAAGAGGCGCTGGCCAAATTCGATTCATCCGCCTTCGACCTGATCCTGCTGGACGTCATGCTGCCCAAGCTTGACGGCATCGCCGTATGCCAGCGGATCCGGGAGCACAGCGACGTGCCGATCATCATGCTGACCGCCAAGGGTGAAGATATGGACAAGATCCTTGGCCTGGAATACGGTGCGGACGACTACATGACCAAACCCTTCAATATCCTTGAAGTCAAAGCAAGAATCAAGACGATCCTCCGCCGTGTCTCCGGCAGCGTACAGCAGCAGGAGCACCGCGTAATCCGCGTTCATGACATGGAAGTAAACCTGATTAAGCGCAGCGTAACCCTCGGCGGAAAGGATATCAAGCTGACCGCCAAGGAGTTTGACCTGCTTCAGATGTTTGTGACGAATCGGGGAACCGTTTTCAGCCGGGAGCAGATGCTGGAGACGGTCTGGAAATATGATTACGCGGGCGATGCCCGTACGGTGGACGTACATATTCGCCGCCTGAGGGAAAAGATTGAACGGGATACTTCGAAGCCTGAATTCATCTTTACCAAATGGGGAGTTGGTTACTATTTCACGGATCAGGACTAAACAGGCATTCTGGGCCAGCATCAGGTGGAAGATCCTGCTGGCCTTTTTTGTCATTGTGGGCCTGTCTTTTTTTGTTGCCGCGACAACGCTGACCGGGCAGGTCAGTGATTATCTGTTTGAACAGCGGACCCGGGAGGACAGCCTGCTGACTGAGAAGCTGGCGACTTCTGCAGCTCCGCTCTTTCAGTCTGTGTCGGTGGAAGAACTGAACGAGCTTCTGGAGGAGAGCGCGGTATCCATGAACGGCCGGCTGATGCTGATCGACATGGACGGAAAGATCCAGTATGATACCTTCCAGACACTTTGCGGCCAGCGAATCCAGGTGGATGAAGCGCTGCAGGTTTTGACGGGGCATCAGGCGGATGCCTATGGGATCCATTCTCCCGGCAAGGCAGTCGTCGAAGAGATGAACGGCGAGAAGAATGCCGATTACCTGGCGTACAGTGCGCATGAGATGACCGGATTCCAGGGGCGGATCGGAGTTGCTCTGTTCGTGAGCCGGGTGCAAAGCATGATGGATTCCATGGGCACGGTCCGCTGGAGGCTGCTGAGCGTGTTTGCAATCATCGCAGTCGCGGCGCTTATACTGGCCCTGGTCCTGAGCCAGGTCCTGACCAAACCGATTACCGCCCTGAGCCGCACGATGAGAAGGATGGGAAAGGGCGACCTGAGCGTTCGTGTACCCGTCAGCGGCAGCGGAGAGTTGCGTGAACTGGCGGAAAACTACAATACAATGGCTGCCCAGCTGGAAAGCCTGGACAAGACCAGGAATCAGTTTGTTTCCAATGCGAGCCATGAACTGAAGACACCGCTGGCGACGATGAAGATCATGCTGGAGACCATGATGTACCAGCCGGATATGCCTACGGATCTCCGCGAGGAGTTCATGCACGACATGAACCATGAGATCGACCGGCTGACCGGGATCATCACGGATCTGCTGGTGCTCACACGGATGGACAACAAGGATGAGATGACCCGCGAGACGGTCGATATGAGTGAACTGACGCAGGAAACGGTGCATCTCCTGCTTCCTGCTGCGGAGAAGAAGGGACAGCAGCTGACGGATGAGATCGAGCCCGGCCTGAGACTGGTCGGAGACCGGATCAAACTGAACCAGATCCTGTATAACCTGATGGACAATGCGATCAAGTATACACCCGAGCAGGGAAGAATCCATGTTTCCCTGAGAGAGGAGAACGGGGAACTTGTCTGGCGTGTGCACGACAATGGGATCGGTATTCCGGAGGAGGACCAGGAGCATATCTTTGAACGCTTTTACAGGGTGGATAAGGCAAGGAGCCGCGAGACCGGCGGGACCGGCCTGGGCCTGAGCATTGTCCGGCAGATGGTTAAGATGCACGGCGGGACGATATCCGTTCACAGTGAACCGGACAGCGGTTCTGAGTTCGTGGTATCCTTTCCCCGGGAGGGAGTGGAGGGATGGGCAGGAAAGGAATGTGTCTGCTGCTGGCACTCTGCTGCCTGACCGTACTGTCCGGGTGCTCCGGAAAACGCGAGGAGGACCGGCAGCCGGCACCGACACTGCCACCGGCTGAAACGCGGTACATCGCACCGGACCAGGATGAGGTGATTGCAGAAGGCGGAGAATACAGGATCTATCTCCCGGGACGTGACGATCTTGGTCTGATCTCCAGGAGTACCAACCTGGACCCGGCCAACCTGAGCGATACGGCGGAGATGCTTGTGCGCAGCCTGATTGAATTTCCCGGCGACGAAGAGACAAGAAAGCTCGGTGGAAACAAGGCGCTGGATCTGTACGGGGATCATCCGGTCGAAGTCAGCGGTGGCGTCTGCACAGTCAACCTGACTTCTTCGGCACTTCAGCTGAGCCTCCGGGATTATTACAAAAACTGCCTGGCGCTTGCGACAACGCTGTGTGAAGTGAAAGAGATCAACAGCGTCAATATCCTGACGGCGGACCAGAGCGTCGGCCTGGACATTACGGGAAACTTGCCTATGGGCACGCTGACTGCACATCCCGGTGAGAACCTGCCGGTGCTCTGGGAGCAGATGGAAGCCAAGCGTACACCGCTGGGAGAAGATCTCAGCAAGACACCGCTGAGCACGCTGACGACGCTGTACTACCCGCTGGCGGACGGGCGGGGGATCGCCTGCGCCACGCGCCTGGTCAGTTTTGAAGGGCAGACGCCGCAACAGCTGGCGATGGGACTGATCAACGCGGTGAGTTCGGTACGAAAGAGCACGACCGGTGGCCAGGGATTCCCGGAATTGAGCGAATTGCTGCTGCATGATCCGGTGACCAGCGAGCTCGAAGAAGGCGGCCGCCTGATCACACTGAGCCTGGCGGAGGATGCGGAGGAACGGATCACGGCCGGAGGGGCAGACCTTGCCTGTACAGTCGCGGCGCTGACGTATACGCTGACGACATTTATACCCGGGATCGCCGCGGTATGCGTCCGCATCGGGGATAAACCCATCACGGAGCTCCATACAAGGCATTTTGAAACAGTCACCGCGTTGGGCGGCCTGGTTAAAAGGAGCGCGGTATCTTCTTTCCTGATGGGCAGCACGACGGTCTATTTTGCCCGGAACGGCATCCTGTGCGAATGCGAGCGGCCGGTTGAACGGCAGCTGGCAGACAATCCGCGGGCACAGTTGTGCGCGTTGATGGAAGGCCCGGACGGAAGGGAACAGGCGGAAGGTATCGTGGCAACGCTGCCGGAAAATGTCCGGGAAGATGACATCCTCGGTATCCGGGCGGAAGGCGATACGCTGCTGGTGAACCTGAGCGAAGGCTTCCGCTCCGAGATCCAGGAACTGGGACCGGATACGGAGATCCTGATCTGCTACAGCATGGTCAACACACTCTGCAGGAATACCGGGCTGAAGCGTGTCTGTTTCTTCTTCGAGGGAAAACAGGTGGAGACGATTGCCGGGACGATCTACTGGGCCGGTGAGTTTCTTTACAACACCGGGCTGGCGGAAAAGGGACTGGGATGACTTGTTTACATTGCGTTCATATTCCTGTCAAAATGCGTTGATATACTCGCCTCGAAAACCGAAAGGAGGTTTTTGAGATGAGAAAGAGCATGAATAAAAAAGTCCTGGGGATCATCGCGCTGGCGCTGGTATGCGTTATGGCGGGTACGATGATCGGGACAACAATTCCGGCAGCGACTGCGGATGAGCAGACCGTCGTACTGACATCTCCGTTCACGGAAGCGATCACCAAGGTTCGCAACAGTGTGGTTGGCGTGAACAACTACCAGATCGTGAACAGTTACAACAACGGCTATGACAGCTACGACATGTTCCCGTGGAGCTATTTCGGCTTCGGCAATGGCTACGGCAACGGTTATGGCGGCTATGGCAACGGAAACGGCCGCAAAGATCCCGATTCCTCCCGTGAAGTCAAGTACGGCAGCGGCTCCGGCGTGGTGGTTGAGAAGGAATACGTACTGACCAACTATCATGTGGTGGAGAACTCCCACTCTCTGAAGATCTCCATTGACGGAGACGAGGATAACCTCTACGACGCAACGGTCGCTGCTTTTGATGAGGATAAGGATGTTGCGGTCCTCTACGTTCCGGGTCTGCCGCTTGATCCGGTGGAACTGGGTGACAGCGACGCGCTGCAGATCGGCGAATGGGTCGTGAACATCGGTAATGCGATCGGCTTTACAGGTACCGCGACTGCCGGCATCGTCTCCGGCCTGAACCGTGAGATCCCCGGCGACGGAGAATCCACGGACAAGTACGGACGTGCGACCAAGGTGGTCAATACGATGATCCAGACCGATGCGGCCATTAACAGCGGCAACAGCGGCGGCGGCATGTTCAACACGGCCGGCCAGCTGGTTGGCATCCCGACTCTGAAGTACATCGGAAACCGCTACAGCAGCAATGCTACCGTGGAAAGCATCGGCATGTGTATCCCGATAAATGAAGCGAAGGATGTCATCAGCGAAGCGCTGAAGGCGGACAAACCGGCAGTCGGCGCAACCGAAGAGAAGAAAGAGGAGAGCGGAGAAGAGACTGGCGGCGACCTGAAGGGTAAACCCCGGATGGGCGTGAGCGTACAGACCGTCCGCGATACCAAGGGTATGCTGCCCCGCGGTGTCTATGTGGCTGAAGTCGAGAAGAACAGCCCAGCTGAAGCAGCCGGAGTCCAGGTCGGGGACATCATGGTCGAGATCAATGGCCAGGTGATCACCAGCGTGGAAGAGGAGATCGAAATCCTCGGCAAGCTGAAGGAAGGCGATGAGGTGAAGCTTAAGGTGTTCCGTCCTGAAACGGTGAATGAGACCGGCGGAGTTTCCTCCGAAGGAGATTATGTGGACCTGACCGTGAAACTGGCGATCGTTGATGCGGTGGCACAGTAAACACAGGCATAAAGGAAGTGCCCCGGGCTTTCAGGCCCGGGGCACCTTTGTAATCCATGACGATCAGGCGAGACGGATGCCGGCAAGCATCTGTTCGTTGTTGTAGCGTTTGATCAGCGCGTGGATCCTGTCGTACGGGTTCAGAAGCTTGCTCAGACTCCGGTCGTGGTTCAGGGTGGCAATGATGTAGGAAATATACTTGCTCATGTCCGCCTCGATGAACCACTCCGTCTGGGCGAGTTCCGGTTTCCGGTAGGTCAGATTGGTGGAGATGACCCGGTCGATGATCCCGTCCCGGTAGGCCTTCTCGAAATTGTCCAGCCCATTTGTGAACAGGGCAAAGGTACAGCCGGCAAAGATCCGGTTCGCTTTGCGCTTTTTCAGTTCCCGGGCCAGGTCGATGACGCTCTCCCCGCTGGAGATCATATCGTCTGCGACGAATACGTCCTTGCCTTCCACGCTGTCACCCAGGTATTCGTGGGCAACGATCGGGTTGCGTCCGTTCACGATCCGGGTATAGTCACGGCGCTTGTAGAACAGGCCCATATCCAGCCCCAGGACGGAGGCGTAGAAGATGTTGCGGTCGATTGCGCCTTCATCCGGGGAGACGATCATCATGTGCTGTTTATCGATCCGCAGAGTCTTGTCCTTTTTCAGCAGGGCCTTGAAGATCTGGTAGCTGGGCATGATACTCTCAAATCCGGTCGTGGGGATCGCGTTCTGCACACGGGGGTCGTGAGCGTCAAAGGTGATGATGTTGGAGACACCCATGTTCTCCAGCTCCTGAAGGGCCATGGCGCAGTCCAGACTTTCACGGGAGGCGCGGCGGTGCTGCCGGGCTTCGTAAAGCATCGGCATGATCACGGTAACGCGCTTGGCTTTACCGCCCATGGCGGCAATGATGCGCTTCAGGTTGGCAAAATGTTCGTCCGGGCTCATCGGGACCCTTTGGCCGAACATGCTGTATGAAACGTTATAGGCGCCCGGGTCACAGAGAATATACATATCGTAACCGCGGATGCTCTCCTTGATCATGCCTTTTGCTTCGCCGTTTCCAAAGCGGGGGCATGTGACGTTGATCAGGAAATCCTGGCGTTCAACGCCGGGGGTGGTTCTCATATCTCCAGGCTCGGACTCTTCTGCATGGTCCTGCCATTTCTTCAGCCAGCTGTTGACCTTTTCGCCGATCTCTTCCGTGCCCGGCATTGCGATCAGCCCCAGAGGGCCTACGGGATAAGTCAGAAAAGAATCCTTGTTCCATGCGCTGACGAAATCAGTCATACGTACCTCCTTCGAGGGTCGGTGACAACACATACACCCACAGTATACTCTTATTTCATCCAAAAGAGAAGCGAGAAATTGGTCGTTTCTGTTCCTTTTTACAACATTCCGGCATTGGATACAGAGCGGGAAAGAAGTTGCGCCCGCAGGAAGAAAACATTATAATGTTACATCATGACCGGAAGGGATTGGAGAAGGAACATGAGCCTGAAAAGACTGGGGTCCCTGGTGTTTTGCCTGTTGCTGCTGAGCATGTTGTTCACACCTGCGCTGGCGGATGAGGAAACAGTAACCTGGCGCAGCATTACTGTGAGCAAAGATGCGGAAGAGGTGGACCTTGGGAAAACCGCCGTACAGGACTGGAACGCGTTCTATGCTTTCCTGGGTCAGCTCCCCAACCTGAAAAAGGTGGATATGTTCAATAACGTGCTGAACCTGAAGGTGTTCAAAAAACTGAATGAGCTTTTCCCGGATGTCAGTTTCGGCTGCCAGTTTCGCTTCGGAAAGCGCCGGATGCGTACGGATGAAACGGCATTCTCGACCCTTTGGGCCGAGGGTGACCGAAAGTGCAGCTATGACGAGATCTCCATGCTCAGCTGGTGCCGGAATCTGTACGCCCTGGATATCGGGCATAATCCGGTCAAAAAGCTGGATTTCCTCTATGATCTGCCTGAACTCCGGATCCTGATTGTCGCCATCTGCGATGTGACGGACATTACGCCGATCGCGAGCCTTAAGCACCTGGAGTACCTGGAGATCTTCCATAACAACATCACCGATGTCTCCTGCCTGAAAGACCTGAAATACCTGATGGACCTGAACCTGGTCAAGAACAAGGTGAAAGACCTGACCCCGCTGGCGGAGATCAAGAGTTTGCAGCGGCTTTGGATCCACCTTGCAGACAGGGACAATCCCGGTTCGCCGGACGCGGAAACACTGAAGATGCTGCAGGAGGCACTGCCGAACTGCCACATCGATGCGGAATCCACTTCCACTGCAGGCGGCTGGCGGGTAGACCCGCATTATACCGCGATGAAAAAAATGTACGGGCAGAGGGCTTATGAACCCTTTGAAGACTCGGATCCGGAGAACATGCCGGACCCCTGGCGGAGCGAACGCCTGAAG
>JAEEGL013968463.1_pt1 | contig 18816 bp, 12 predicted proteins | sample 9134231 | NCBI WGS metagenome assembly JAEEGL01 (sample SAMN16246548, study PRJNA631951) | gut metagenome | biome: gut microbiome; feature: rumen; material: fiber-attached | host: Bos | place: Iran: Karaj | collected 2018-10 | reverse complement strand
TTGCAGCAGCCTGACGAGCATCGGCGACCTGAGTGCCTGTACATCCATCGGAAACAACGCTTTTAGAAATTGCGGAAACTTGACGAGCATCGGCGACCTGAGTGCCTGCACATCCATCGGAGACTACGCTTTTAATGGTTGCGGCAGCTTGACGAGTATCGGCGACCTGAGTGCCTGCACATCAATCGGAGGCTGCGCTTTTAGTGGTTGCGGTAGCCTGACGAGCATCGGTGACCTGAGTGCCTGCACATCCATCGGAGACTACGCTTTTCAGAATTGCGGCAGCCTGACGAACATCGGCGACCTGAGTGCCTGCACATCCATCGGAGGCTCCGCTTTTTATCAATGCCGCAGCCTGACGAGCATCGGCGACCTGAGTGCCTGCACATCTATTGGAAATGAGGCTTTTAGAGAATGCGGCAGCCTGACGAGCATCGGCGACCTGAGTGCCTGCACATCCATCGGAAACAACGCTTTTAGAAATTGCGGCAGCCTGACGAGCATCGGCGACTTGAGTGCATGTACATCTATCGGAGGTGACGCTTTTAATGGATGCGGCAGCCTGACGAGCATTGATTTACCAGTCTGCGCATCTATCGGAAATGCGGCTTTTAATGGTGTTGAGTATGTAACTCTCCCTGCCACACCTCCGACCTTGTCAGGGAATCCCAGCGATGCCGGCACCACCTTCCTCGTGCCAGATGATGCTGTGGCAACCTATAGGTCTGCTGATTACTGGAAAGACATCCGTATGCAAATTCTTGGTCAGAATGCCCAGCATGTGTGGGATGTGCAAGCTCCTGTTCTTGATGGCATCGGCCAAAATAACTTAGTGAATGTGATGACGCTGAAAGTAAGTGGTAACATCGACAGCGAAGACATTATGTTTATGCGCAACAACATGTACAACCTCCACCATCTTGACCTGACCGATGCCACCATCATGGCCAGTGACAGGGAATATGCATCGGGGAGAAAGACCAAGGCCAATAGCGTTGGCGGATTGTATGAGTTACTGCGCCTGCGTTCCGTCAGTCTTCCCACCAGTGCCAAAAGTATTGAGGGTGATGCTTTTCACGGATGTAGTTATCTGAGCGATGTAACCATTCCCGAGGGCATTGAAAGGATTGATAATGGTTCGGGGGCTTCTTATAATCCCAGAGGTGCATTTACGGCATGCGGTATCAAAACCATCACCCTACCTTCAAGTCTTTCATATATAGGTAAGTTCGCTTTTGCCGCATTACCACTCCAATCAATTGTATTTAATGATGGCTTGGAAACAATAGGAGAAAATGCTTTTCGTAATTGTCAGAACTTAACTTCGATTGTGCTACCAATCGGTTTGACTACGATAGATGGCGATGCGTTCTGTGGTTGCTCAAACTTGACTTCAGTTGTATTTCCTTCTACGCTTCAAACCATTGGTGAAGCTGCTTTTTCTGGCTGTCCAATTTCCTCGGTCAGTATTCCTACCGGCTTGATTTCCATCGCAAACAATACCTTCCAAAATAACAATGCTCTGACTGAACTTCACATCCCTGCTTCTGTGGAATCGATAGGACAGAACGTTTTCAATGGCTGTTCCAACCTGAAGGATGTCTATGTGTACGTGGTGGATCCCATTACCATGAACACGAATACGTTCAGCACATACGCCTCTGCCACCCTCCATGTCCCCGAGCAGAGTGAGAGTACCTATTTCCGTAATGCGCAGTGGGGCCAGTTTGCAGACATTGTGACGTTCAACGAGCCTTACTCTTATTTCTATATCAACAACGACTACACACTTCTTGAAGGTAAGCGCTTTACCGCCGAGACACAGTCGGGCGCCAGGAACTTCAACACTGGCTACACCCAACCTTTGGGCCAGCGCAATTCACCCCAGACGCAGTCGGGCATCACGTTCAAGGGCAATGCCGGTTCGAGTTTCACCATCGAGGGTAGCGGCGACCAGGAGTTAGGCGAGATGAACCTCTACAACGACGGTACGAAGACCGCCGCCGTGATGGCCGACGAGAACCTGACGGCCACCGGCGCGAACTTCTACATCCCCGTGACGGGCAACAAGTGGCGCTTCTTCGCCTTCCCCTTCCGCGTGCAGCTGCAGAACGTGACAGCTCCCGGCGAGTATGTGTTCCGCCGCTACGACGGTGCGCAACGCGCTCAGCAGGGCACAACGGGCTGGGCCGAGCTCGAGGCTGGCACCGAGTGGCTGGAGCCTGGCGTGGGCTACATCTTCCAGTCGAGCCAGAGCGGCACACTCGTGATACATGTTGACAACCCCGACTTCTACTGGCATGGAGAGAACAAGCACAACGAGTTGCAGGCCTACGTGGCCGATAACATCCAGCATGCCAGCTGGAACTTCATCGGCAACCCGTTGACCAGCTACTACGACATCAACGACCTGAGCTACACCGCACCGCTCACTATCTGGAACGGCTCAAGCTATGTGGCCTACCGCCCCGGCGACGACAACTACCAGCTGAGTCCCTTCGAGGCCTTCTTCGTGCAGAAGCCCGAGGGTAGCGAGCAGCCTACCTATGGCAAGGAGCACCGCATGGGTTACAATGCCGCCCAGCAGCAGCACAACGCCCAGGCCCGCATGAAGCGCGACGTGAACCCCGAGCGACGCCTGGTGAACCTCGTGCTGAGCAACGGCACCGATGAGGACCGCACACGCGTGGTGTACAACGCAAAGAAGTCGGCCGACTATGAGCTGGCCTGCGACGCTGCCAAGTTCATGAGCAGCGACGTGCCGCAGCTCTACACCGTAGACCGCGACGTGCGCTATGCCATCAACGAGCGTCCACAGGGCAGTGTGAACTTGGGCTTCGTGGCCCCACAGGCAGGCACCTACACCATCGCCGCCAGTCGTATGGACGAGCACATGGTGCTGAAAGACCTCGTGATGGGCACTACCCACGACCTGCTGAACGGCGCGTACACCTTCGATACCGAGGCTGGTGCCTGGGAGAGCCGCTTCGTGCTGATGCCTGCCAATACGACGCAGGGCATCGAGAATGCTGCCACTGCTGATGACGGTCAGGGCGCCAAGACGGTGTACGGCCTCGATGGCCGTCAGTTGCCGCAGAGCGACCTGCCACAGGGTGTGGTCGTGGTGAAGCAGGGCAGCCAGGCTAAGAAAGTGGTGAAAAAGTAAAAAAGGTAAAAAAGTAAAAAAAGAGAATTCTCTATGAAGCATACGAGAAGACTATTGTCGGCCATGCTGCTGCTCCTCTGCGGAGGGGTGGCGGCATGGGCGCAGTTCAACCCGCAGAACCCGCCCGACCCCTATATGCTCTATAAGGTGGTGGCCAAGGCCACGGGCGGTAACTACACCAGCGGCTCAGGGTCGTACACCTCGGGGTCGCAGGTGACGCTGAACACCAGCGCTGCCAGTTCGAACTACGAGTTCCTGTACTGGACGAAGAACGGGGAACAGTACACCACCGACCGCCAGTTCACCTACACCGTGGAGGCCGCCAACGTGGAGTTCACGGCTGTCTACCGCTTTAACCCCGACAACCCTGCCGACCCGCAGACCATCAATCAATTCCGCCTCTACTTGACACCGCAGCCCGAAGGCGCCTGCTCGTTTAACCGCACCAGTGGCGCAAAGGCAGAGGCCGGCACGCAGGTGTGGCTCAACCCGTCGGCCAGCCAGGGCTTTGTGTTCGAAGGCTGGTATCTGGGTGAAGAGCTGGTGTCGTCAACAGCCGGATTCAACTACACCATGCCTATGGGCAACACCACCCTCACTGCCCGCTTCAGGTTCGTGCCCACCAACCCCGGCGACCCCGAGGGTAGCCAGGAGAATGTAGACATGGGCGGACTGAAGGGCGACATCGACGGCGACGGGGAGCTGAGCGTCACCGACGTGGTCATGATGGTGAGTGCCGTCATGGATCCAACGGTCATCGACTACCTGCCGAAATATGACATGGACGATGACGGGGAAGTCAGCGTAACGGATGTCGTCATGCTGGTGAGTTTAGTCATGAACAATTAAATTCTATAACAACAAAATGAAAAAAGTATTATTAGGGTTAATCCTACTATGCTCGACCTCAGCATGGGGCGACAACACTCTCGCTATTGATGATTTCACCATTGCAGCGGGAGAGGAGAAGGTTATTGACGTGAAGATGTTTAATGACGTTACATTCACGGCATTTCAATTTGAATTGGAGCTTCCCGAAGGTATTAGCGTGAAGTTCGATGAGGATGAGGAAGAGTATTGCGTCGCAAGAAGCAGCCGTCTGCTTAATGCACATAATGTCGTTTCGCAATACCAATCGAATGGGGCTTTTAAAGTTATGGTCTACCATAATACGAATAAGAATCTTAAAGGCAATTCGGGAGATGTGGTCTTAACACTCACACTTGTTGCCTCAGATCAGGTGAGCACCGGGACTTTCACTCCTCACATCAACAACATTGAAATGACGGAGTATAATAGTACTACTCAAACAGCGACAAAATATAAGCCCGAAGCCGTAACCTACAGCTGCACGGTGAACGTCAATGCCACGGTGACCACCCTGGGCTACGCCTCGTTCAGCTGGCCGCGCGCACTCGACTTCACGAACAGCGGGGTGACAGCCTTCATCGCCAAGGACTGCGATTGGCAGAGCATCCAACTGGAAGAGGTGACGAAGGTGCCTGCCAACACGGGTCTGATACTGAAAGGCACTGCAGGCTCAGACAATACCTATTCTCTGCAAACCACCGATGATGAGGCACTCGACGACGTGAGCAGCAACCAGCTGACAGGTACTGCCGACGGTGTCTACACCGTAGCAGGCGACAACATCTATGTGCTGTCGAACCTGGATGACGGACAGGCAGGCTTCTATCTGGCCAGCGAAGGCATTCACGTGGGACAGTACAAGGCCTATCTGGCCTATACAGGCACTACGCCGGCCCGCCAGGGACTTACCTTTAACGAAAGCGGCACCTCAACAGCCATTGAGGGCATCGGGGAGGTGAAGGCTGAAAGTAATGAGCTGTTCGACCTGCAAGGCCGTCGGGTGCGGGCGGTGGCAAACGCTCAGTTCTCAACGCTCAGTTCTCAGCTGAGAAACGGTATCTACGTCTGTGGAGGAAAGAAAATCATCGTAAAATAAGGAGGACATCAATATGGAAAAGAAATCATATCAGGCTCCAGCCTGTACACTGGTGCAAATAGACCTTCAGCAGCATCTGGCCACCGAGAGCATGACCATGAGTGGCACGAAAGTCACGCAGGACAATCAGGTCTTTTCAAGAGAAGGCAACGGCCACTGGGATGACGAAGAATAGGTGCGTCTGACATGCGCACCCCTTGGCGTGGCAGCACGTCTGCAACGCCCAGCACATCTGCCATCCCTGGCATGAATAACTATTTCGCCCCGCCACATCCGTTGAAGATGTGGCGGGGCGATGTTGTGTTGTAGGCAATCGAAGAAATACAGGTCGTATTACGCCTATGTTGTGCAGGCAAAACAGATTGCAGAACTATTTGTTCCTACTGCTTTAGTACAATAGGCCAAAAAGCCAGAGAGGGATCTTCTTGCCATGTCCGATGTCAATGTTGTCACTGACCACATAGCTGTTGTCGATTCCTTTGATTTGTGAGACTCCCTTGCTTTTGCCACCCACTTCGAACGTCCATTTCCCGTCTGCCACCAAGTCGCCTTGTGTGGGCATGGAGAGTTTGTGGTCGACGCCAAGCTGAGAGGCGAGATACGTTTCACGTATTGTTCCCGAATCCGCCTTTGGCGTCAGGCAAAACATCAAATTAGTATTGTAGAACAGTACTTTTTCTGGTTTCGTCAGCATATTCATTCCACCGTCTGCAGCATACAGCCGTCGTACCAGGGCTGCCTTATCCATCAAGTCAATCAGTTTCAACACGTTGTTGCGCGAAGCCTGTAGCGCTATACATAGAGCGGAGACGTTCAACGTGTAGGGTGAACTTTCAGCAAGGATGGCCAACAACTGCTTGGCTTTGTAGACAGAGTCATATTCTATGTTGCTTACAGCAGGTATCTCGCTGGTGACAATGGTGTCGACCACTTGCTGCAGGCGGTCGGCAAACCCGTCGACCTCCTCGCGGTAGAAAGGATAGTAGCCTGACTCGAGGTATTTCTCGAAATGTCGAAGTACCTTTACCTTTGAGGTTATCTGTGAAGCCTGCACAAAATGGTCATTCAGCACAGTATCCAGCGAGAGCAGCGGTAGCCGTGCCACCTGCTCCAATTGCATGTATTCCCTAAACGACAATCCTTCCAGCGTGTATTGTCTATGACGGCGTGAGAGGTCGCCCATCATCGATTCTTCCAGCTTAAGCATCGAGGAGCCTGTCACTACGATATGCAGCTGAGGGTATGCATCGTAAATGTTCTTCACTTCCCGCTGCCATCCTTTGTATTTATGCACCTCGTCTAAAAACAGGTGAGTTCCCCCGTGAGTGTAGTGATATTCTGCCAGGTCGAGCAGTGAGTGGTTGGCAAACCAGATATGGTCGAGTGAGGCGTAGAGTGCCTTCTGCTTGTCTGCAAATGTGCGCAGGATATGCTGAAGCAGCATTGTCGTTTTGCCTACGCCCTTGGCCCCCTTTATGATAATCAACTTATTGTCCCAGTTTATCTTCTCGTAGAGATAACGGGTAAAACGTAAGTCTGTCTCTGCCAATAATCGGCCGTAAGTCTTGTATAGTCTATCCATTTGTCAGGAAATTAATTGTTCGGTGCAAAATTACAAATTTTACTTTTGAAAAACAAATATCTTTTCAATTTTTTACCTTTGAAAGTAAAAAACGGCTTATGTCAAGGGAGTGATATGGCGGTTAGCGAAAATTTTCCTGCGCTTCCTGCACCCAAATTTAGGTGCAGGAAGTGCAGGAATAATCTAGGTTAGGTAACTGTTCAAATTTAGTTTATACAAATAATCCTTTTTCAACAACGAATTAAACAAATTTGACGAATTGCTGCGCGTTGTAATTCGTTTAATTCGTTGTTTTTATAAAATAATTGTGTTCATCTACTTGTCAGATGAATGGATATGCGGACATTGAAGAATTGAAGTGGTTATTGCCCAACGATCAGTGAGAATAGAAGTTGGTCCCCTGGGCCTTTGGATAGTTGAAAAAAATGCTTGTTTATTTTTGCGTTTCGTTTTTTTTGTTTATCTTTGCACAGACAAATGTCTATGATAGGACAGCATGTGGAATAAATAGAAACCTAAAAACGATAATTGCAATGAAAAAACAAAGACTTTTGCGGTTGATGCTGCTGACGCTGCTCGTCAGCATGCTGGGATTTGGCGAGGCTTCGGCCCAACGTGCCTACGCCTTGTTCACCGAGTCAACCGGTGAACTGCGTTTTAAGTATGACTCCAACTATTTGACGGGTCAGACGTATCAGCTGAACACTGGGGACGAAGTCCCGGGCTGGTACACAGACGGTACTTACAAGAAAGTGGAAAGGGTTGTCTTCGACGCCACGTTTGCCACAGTCCGTCCCACCTCTACTTATTATTGGTTCTACTGTATGGAGAACCTTAACGAGATAGCAGGCCTTGCGAATCTCAATACCAGTGAGGTAAGGAACATGAGTTATATGTTCTATCATTGTCCTTCGAAGGTTCTTGAAAACTTGTCGTTTGACACGAGGAATGTGACGACCATGCGAGAGATGTTCGCCTATTGTAATGTGACTGCGCTTAGCTTGCCTTTCGATACGCGCAACGTGACAGACATGAGCCTCATGTTCTTCAACTGCACTCAGCTGGAAGTGCTGGACCTGAGCATCTTCGATACCAGCAAGGTGGAGGATATGTCGAGCATGTTCCTTGAATGCGGTGCGTTGAAGACCATCTACGTCGGTGAGGGTTGGGACGCCTCGAACGTCAGCGAATCATCCGTCATGTTCGAGGGTTGTTCCTCGATTGTCGGCGGCGCCGGCACGACATATAATTGGCAAGGCACGGACAAGAGCTTTGCTCACGTCGATGGTGGTGGTGCCAATCCGGGCTACCTGACGCTGAACGACCAATACGCTGTTTATGACAGCTTCTGGGGAACGCTGACGTTCTATTGTGGCGTTGAAGTACATCATGGCACGAAGTATTACCTGAACAGGATCGGCGGCAGGGAAGGCTGGTATGACGATGGTAACTACAAGAAAGTGAGCAGTGTGGTGTTCGACCCGTCGTTTGCCGATGCCCGTCCAACTGATGTCCGCCGTTGGTTCCAGGAAATGGATCGTCTTGAAGAGATCGGCGGCATCTGGGAGAACCTTAACATCAGTGAGGTCACTAACCTGAGCTTCATGTTCTACAAGTGCAGTTCGCTAAAGAACGTTGACTTGAGCTATTTCGACACAAAGAACGTGACGGACATGAGCTACATGTTCTATGGGTGCAGTTCGCTGACAACTATTTATGTGGGTGAGGGCTGGCATACGGACAAGGTGACGTTTGGTGACAACATGTTTACTGGCTGCGCCAGCCTCGTTGGCGGCCGTGGCACGACCTGTGATGCAGGACATGTTGACAAGTCCTACGCCAAGCCCGACGGCGGTCCTTCGGCTCCGGGCTATCTGACGTGGGGCGGTCCATACGCTGTCTACGCCAACAATGTCATGACGTTCTATTGCGATACGGAGCGGAGCAGGCGCACCAGTGAAACGTATGAATTGTACATGAGTTATATATACCCACGATGGTACAATGAATGGTTCGTTTCTGGTACTTTCAACGAAGTAAAAAGCGTCGTGTTCGACCCATCGTTTGCCGCAGCCCGTCCGACATCGACTTCCAACTGGTTCTTTCGTATGACAGGCCTGACGTCTATTCAGGGCATTGAATACTTGAATACGAGCGAGGTGGATGATATGTTTGGAATGTTTGGACAATGCGAACAACTGAAGACCCTTGACTTGAGTGGTTTTAACACGTCGAAGTTAAGTACGATACAAGAAATGTTCAAAGGTTGTAGTGAACTACAAGTTCTTAACCTGAGCAGTTTCGACACGCATCATGTGAAAAGTGTGTCTTCGGCGTTTGAATCTTGTAGCAAGCTGCATCTTATTTACGTGGGTGACGGTTGGAATATGGATAATGTAACATATGCTTACAATACGTTCTTGGATTGCTTCAGTCTCGTCGGCGGCAAGGGCACGGCGTTTAGTGAGGACCATGTAGACGGGGACTATGCCCATGTTGACGGCGGTCCGTCGGATCCTGGCTACCTGTCGATGATTGTGCCTTACGTGAATTACAACAACGGCACGCTGATGTTCTGCAAAGACATGTACCTCACCACACGTCCAGGCACGGCATACCTCCTGGGCACCGGCCTCACGCCTGAGTGGTATGACGACGGTAACTACAAGAACGTGAGCAGTGTGGTGTTCGACCCGTCGTTTGCCGATGCCCGTCCGACCAGTACCAGTGGGTGGTTCTTGGAAATGTCGAATCTGGAGACTGTCACGGGCATGAAGGAATACCTCAATACGAGCGAGGTGGAGACTATGTTTGGGATGTTCTTTGGGTGCAGTGCGCTGAAGCGTGTTGAACTGAGCAACTTCGAGACGCAGAAGGTCACGATGATGAACAGCATGTTCAACGGATGCAGCAGCCTGACGACCCTCGACCTGAGCAGCTTCAATACGGAAAGCGTCAGTGACATGGGCTACATGTTCCAGAACTGTAGCAACCTGAAGACCATCTATGTCCTCTGGGATTGGGCAGCACAGGCTGTGAGGACGACGTACAGGATGTTCGACGGCTGCACCAGCCTCGTCGGCGGCAATGGTACCGTGTACGACCCTGAGCACACCGACGGGTTGTATGCCTGTGTCGACCAGGGTGTTGACAATCCTGGCTACCTGACGTGGAAAACGGAAATCCCCGGCGACGTCAACGATGACGGTCAGGTGGGCATCGGCGACATTGTGTCCATCACCAACGTGATGGCTGGCACCGAGACCGATTCCGATATTATCTACCGTGCCGACGTGAATGGCGATGGAGAGGTCGGCATCGGCGACATTGTGTCCGTTACGAATATTATGGCGGGAATGGAAGTGCAGTAGATACTTTCGGTAGTAACTGCCCCAACCTATGACGTCTGTTTTTCTGTTAATTTCAATACTTTAGCCTTTTCAATAACCACCATTTTTAATCCGCAACTCTCGAGAATCAGCTCGCAAAACCCGAGAATTAGCTCGCAACTCTCGAGAATTAGCTCGCAAAACCCGAGAATCAGCTCGCAAAACCCGAGAATCAGGATTCATTTCGCGAATACAGAGATTAACAGAAAATTATCCTGCGCATCCTGCGCATCCTGCGCCCAGATTTAGGCGTCGGATGCGCAGGATGCGCAGGATGTTTTTCGACCTGTATCTTCGGCTGACGGATCCGTATTCCTTTTGACCTTTTGTGCCTGTTGTGCGGGTTTCCCTATGCAAGAATAGGGGAAACACCTCTTCGTTTTAGGAAAAAACCTTTTGAGAACCCACGGAAAATGCCGATCTTTGCAGCGTGATAAAGAAATAACGATTGTCTAACCCCTTAACGAATAGGAGATACGATTATGAAGAAGATGTTTACCCTGGCAATGATGATGGTGATGACCATCACGGCCAACGCAATGAGCTATAACGCTGCAAAGAACGAGGCCCTCTTCCTCAGTGACAAGATGGCCTACGAGCTGAACCTGACGGATGCCCAGTATGATGCCGTCTACGAAATCAATCTGGACTACCTGATGAGTGTGAATGGACATGCCGACGTGTTCGGCACCTGGTGGAATCGCCGTAACGCTGACCTCCGCTTCGTGCTGACTCCCTGGCAGTATGACAGATACGTGGCGCTGAACTACTTCTATCGCCCCATCAGCTGGCACAAGGGCGCGTGGACGTTCCATGTGTACAGCCACTACAACCGGGCAAAGTTCTTCAAGCACCATCCGACGGTGTTCGTGAGCTACAAGGGTGGTCACAACCACAAGCCGGCCCACTTCTATGCTGACAGGCGAGTGGCAAAGCCCGCACCGGCCCCCGTTGCACGTCCTCACGGCACTCCGAAGCACAATCATGGTGTTGGAGCAATGAACAGGGGTCACCACATAGGCGGTAGCCACAACGCCCACAAGGGTCACCGCCATGTTGCTCAGAACACTCATAAGGACAACGGGTCTGGCCGCTTTGGAGGTCATCGCTAAGGTTGTTCGCTCACCTCAATTATATGCCTCGCAAGAGGACTCAGGGGAATCTCAGCAATGGGATTCCCTTATTTTAGTTTCTGATTCTCACACAGAGGCACAGAGAGCACGGAGGCCCACACGGCAGTTGCCCTGCAGGCAGTTTGTGTTGGAATATAGAGGACACGGAGGCCCACACGGCAGTTGCCCTGCAGGAAGTTTATATCGGAACCCAGAGAAAGCACGGAGGCCCACACGGCAGTTGCCCTGCAGGAAGTTTATGTCGGAACCCAGAGAAAGCACGGAGTCTTATTTTTTTCTGTCACTTTTTTTGGAGGAATGAAAAATTATGGATAACTTTGCATTCGATAATGAGTACAACGAAAAGAAACAAGGAGATTTATAAGGTGACGCTGGTGGGCAGCGTGGTGAACGTCGTGCTGCTGCTCGTCAAGTTCGTGGCAGGCATTGTGGGGCACAGTGCCGCGATGGTGGCCGATGCCGTCCACTCGCTGTCGGACTTTGTGACCGACGTCATCGTGCTGGTATTCGTGCGCATCAGCGGCAAGCCTCAAGACAAGTCGCACGACTACGGCCATGGCAAGTATGAGACTCTGGCGATGACGCTGATTGGCGTGTCGCTGCTCGTGGTGGCCGTGGGCATCCTGTATAGTGGCGCGATGAAGATTCATTTGTGGCTGGAGGGTGGACAGTTAGAGGCACCGGGCACGATAGCGTTGTGGACAGCCCTGCTGTCGGTGGTGCTGAAAGAGGGCGTCTACCGCTACTCGATGGTGAAGGCGCGCCAGCTGCAGTCGCAGGCCGTCGAGGCCAATGCGTGGCACCACCGTAGCGATGCCCTGTCGTCGATAGGTACGGCCGTGGGCATTGGCGGTGCCATCTTCTTAGGCCAGCGTTGGACGGTGCTCGACCCCGTCGCCTCGTGTGTCGTCGGCGGGTTCATCGTGAAGGTGGCTGTCGACCTGCTGCGCAACGGTATCGGCGACCTGATGGAGCAGTCGCTGCCTGAGGCTGTCGAGAAGGAAATCCTGGAGATGGTGGCTTCGCTCCCCGGCCTGTCGGAGCCCCACGCCTTGCGGACGCGCCGCATCGGCAATCACTATGCCATCGAGCTGCATATCCTGATGGATGGCGACATCACGCTGCGCCAGGCCCACGACAAGGCGTCGGAGGTTGAAGACCTGCTGCGGGAGCACTACGGTGCCGAGACCCACGTGGCCGTTCACGTGGAGCCTCTGCGCGAGAAGCAAGGCCCGCCGGAAAACCGGCGGGAACGGGGGCAAGACCGGCGGGAACGGGGGCAGAACCGGCGGGAACGGGGGCAAGACCAGCGGGAACGGGAGCAAGACCGACGGGAACGGGGGCAAGACCGACGGGAACGGGGGCAAGACCGGCCCCTACAAGACCGTGGTGGTGCCAACAGGGGGACGTCGCCGACATCCCTGACATCCTTCGCACTGCTATCGCTGCTCTTAGCGACAGGCTGTGGTCAGAGAGAGGTGCCCCTGAGTGCCGAGGAGCTGCGGCTGCAGCACTGCTGGCGGATTGACAGCACCACGATTGCTGTCGACTCCCTCATGGAGCGTGAGGCCCTGGGCGCGCTGACGGCCGAGGCGTGGATGCTCGTCGACGACTCCACGGGGCTGCTCCTCAGTGCGAAAAATGCCGACCGCCGCATGTTCCCCGCCAGCCTGACGAAGATGATGACCTGCCTGTTGGCACTGGAGAGTGGTAGGCTGGCTGATTCCATTGTCATCACCGACGACGTCTATGTGGCCAAGAACTCCAGGGTGAGGGCGGGCGACGGCTACCTCGCCGGTCATCTGCTCTGCGAGATGATGCTGCAAAGTGACAATGATGCTGCCTACGCCCTGGCAAAGCATCTCGCGGGCGGCACTCTCGCGTTTTGTGAGATGATGAACCGCAAGGCCGCCTATTTGGGCATGGACAGCACGCACTTTGCCAATCCCAACGGCATGCCCAACGACAGCAACTACACGACGGCGCGCGACCTGCTCGTGCTGGCCCGCTACTGTATGGGCGACTCGTCGTTCGCCAAGATTGTCGGCACGCCGTTTATGGACATCCCCTTGACGGACGGCCGCCATCTGCCCTGCCCGAACACAAACGCCATGCTCGAGACTTATCCGGGATGTATCGGTGTAAAGACGGGGTTCACCCGACAGGCAGGTGCCTGTCTGGCCTCCGCTGCTAAGCGCGACGGCCATACGTTGTTTCTCGTCTTGCTCAACAGCAAGACGCTCAATACGCGTTTTTCAGAATCGGAAGCCCTGCTCGACTATGGGTTCCGCGTCATGGCGGCACCGGCAACCCCGAAGTGATTGCGCCACTTCGCGACGAGCGCTTCGAGGTCGTCGGGGAGTGGTGATGTGAAGTCCATCTGCTGGCCGGTTGTGGGGTGGCGGAAGCCCAGGGTCTGGGCGTGCAGGGCCTGTCGCGGGCAGAGCTTGAAGCAGTTGTTGACGAAAGCTTTATAGGAAGCGGTGCGCTCGCCACGGCGTATCTCGCAGCCGCCATAGCGCTCGTCGGCGAAGAGAGGGTGGCCGATGTGGGTCATGTGGGCACGTATCTGGTGGGTACGGCCCGTCTCAAGGCGGCACTCCACAAGTGTGGTGTAGCCGTAGCGCTCCAGCACGCGGTAGTGGGTGATGGCGGGCTTGCCCGTCTCGGAGTCGGGCGGGAAGACGGCCATCCGGAGGCGGTCTTTCGGGTCGCGGCCGATGTTACCCTCTATGCGCCCCTCGTCCTCGACGAAGTTTCCCCAGACGAGTGCCACGTAGGAGCGGTGGGTGTCGTGATTGAAGAACTGTTTGCCTAACGACGACTTTGCCTCAGGTGTCTTTGCCACGACGAGCAGGCCGCTGGTGTCCTTGTCGATGCGGTGGACGAGTCCTACCTGCGGGTCATTGGGGTCGTACGAGGGCAGGTTGCGCAGATGCCAGGCAACGGCATGGACGAGCGTGCCATGAAAGTTGCCGCAGCCGGGATGGACGACGAGGCCGGCGGGCTTGTAGACCACCATCAGGTCGTCGTCCTCGTAGCGCACGTCGAGCGGCATCTCCTCGGGGACGATGGTGGAGTCGAAGTGGGGGCGGTCGAGCATCAGCGTGATGACATCGCCCGCGCGTACCTTATAATTACTTTTAACAGGACGGTCGTTGACAAAGAGGAAACCGGCCTCGGCAGCTTGCTGGATGCGGTTGCGCGAGGCGTGCTGCGTGTGCTCGGTGAGGTATTTGTCGATGCGCAGCGGCACCTGCCCACGGTCAACCTCCATTCGCAGGTGCTCGTAGAGCTGAGTGGGGGATGAAGGGTCGATGGTGCCGAACTCAAGGTCGTCGTCCAGTTCGGAACCGTCGTCAAGAAGGAAGTCGTCAGTCGTCATACTCCTCCAGCGCCTTAGTGTCAGACATTAGTCCCAGCCCGAGGCTGTCCTCCTCGTCGAGCAGCAGCTCGTCGCCATAGTCGGAGGTCTTGCTGCCGATGATGAGCGTCAGCTGTGCTCCCTTGGGCACTTTGTCGCCAACCCAGAGGCGCTTGCCTTTGTAGTCGAGGCCGCAGACCCAGTCCTTGTCGACGTTCGGGTTGAGCTTGGGCTCCGTGAGCTTAAATCCCAGTGACTGCAGGATGGCCTGTGCCTGGCGGTAGCCCATGTTGTCGATGATGTCGGGAATCTCGATGGTTGGCTTGGTGAGCGAGTTGATGGTGACGTAGACGATGCGCCCCTCCTTCACCTGCATGCCGGCGGCCGGCGTCTGCATCATGATGCAGCCCGCGGGCATGCTCTGGTTGTAGGTGGAGTCGTTGATTTCGAGGCGCAGCCCCTGGTCGTCGAGGGTGTTGACTGCCTTTCGGAAGTCAATACCGTAGAGGTCGGGCACTTCGGTGCTCTGTCCGTGGTGCGTATATGCGTTGAGCCAGAAGATGAGGCCCACAATCAGTCCGATGCTCACCAATGCCATCGCCAGCAAGTTTCCCCAAAAGCGGTAACCGCCGAATTTCTTGAAGAATTTCATGATGATGTCGCAATTTTGGGGGCAAAGGTACAAATAAAAAATGAAAGACACAAAGATTTCGTGTTGAATCTTTGTGTCTTTCGGGATGCAACGGGTGTTTTCTTATTTCAGCACGCCCAATTCGTGGCCTACCTTGATAAAGGCAGCGATGCAGCGGTCGAGCTGTTCGCGGTTGTGGCCGGCAGAAATCTGCACACGGATTCGCGCCTGTCCCTTCGGCACCACGGGGTAGTAGAAGCCGGTGACGTAGATGCCTTCCTCCTGCATCTTGGCAGCATAGACCTGCGAGAGCTTGGCGTCGTAGAGCATGACGGCACAGATGGCACTCTGCGTGGGCTTGATGTCGAAGCCGGCAGCCATCATCTTCTCACGGAAGTACTCGACGTTTGCCACAAGGCAGTCGTGAATCTCGTCGCTCTCCTTGAGCATCTTGAAGACCTCGAGCGAAGCGCCGATGATGGCGGGGGCCAGCGAGTTGCTGAACAGGTAGGGGCGTGAGCGCTGGCGCAGCAAGTCGATAATCTCCTTGCGGCCTGTGGTGAAGCCGCCAAGGGCGCCGCCAAACGATTTTCCTAACGTGCCCGTGTAGATATCCACGCGGCCGTAGGTGTCGTAGAACTCGCTCACACCGTGGCCTGTCTTGCCGACGACACCTGCGGAGTGACTCTCGTCGACCATGACGAGTGCGTCGTACTTCTCGGCCAGGTCGCAAATCTTGTCGATAGGAGCCACGTTGCCGTCCATCGAGAACACACCGTCGGTGACGATGATACGGAAGCGCTGGGCCTGTGCCTCCTGCAGGCATTTCTCGAGCTCGCCCATGTCGGCATTGGCATAGCGGTAGCGCTTGGCTTTGCAGAGACGCACGCCGTCGATGATGGAGGCGTGGTTCAGGGCGTCGCTGATAATGGCGTCCTCCTCAGTGAACAGTGGCTCGAACACGCCGCCGTTGGCATCGAAGCAGGCAGCATAGAGGATGGTGTCCTCGGTCTTGAAATAGTCGCTGATGGCAGCCTCCAGCTCCTTGTGGATGTCCTGCGTGCCGCAGATGAAGCGCACGCTCGACATTCCGAAGCCACGGCGGTCCATCATCCGCTTCGAAGCCTCGATGAGCCGTGGATGGTCGGAGAGTCCCAGATAGTTGTTGGCACAGAAGTTGAGCACTTCCTTGCCCTGCACTTGAATGGCTGCACGCTGTGGACTTTCAATCAGCCGTTCCTCTTTGTAAAGTCCTGCCTCACGAATCTCAGCAAGCGTCTGGCTGAGATGTTCTTTCATTTTTCCGTACATAATTCTTAGATTTTAAGATTTACAAAAATGATGATTTCTGATAACTGAGTGCAAAGTTAGGAAAAAAAAGCGAAACACGTGCAGCCGTTAAGAATAATTAATCGCAAAAAAATAAGAATGGGCAATAAACGGGCTTAACGTAACGTTTCTAAAGGAAAAATAACGAAGATGAAGAAGACTGTTTTGATTTGGATGCTGGGACTGCTGACTACCGTACAGGTCGCTGCTCAACGCGAGGGGACATGGTGGACAGTGATTCCAAAAGTAGGTCTTAACCTGGCAAACATGAGCATGAGTGACATCTACATCGGCACAAGCGACGACAAGATGTCAGGCAGCACCAAGCTAGGACTCGCACTGGGCATCGAAGCGGAGTACCACAATGGCTGGGTAGGACTGTCGGCAGGTCTGCTCTACTCGCAACAGGGTACCCGTTATGACGATGCGCCTCAGACGTGGAAGGACCAGAAGTTGTCACTTCAATACCTTAACATTCCCGTGCTTTTCCACGGCTACGCCACGCCGCAGCTGGGATTGGAAGTCGGACTTCAGCCGGGCTTCATGATCGGCAAGAAACTGTCAGGCGAAGCGTACGGCATCGACGGTGCCTACCACTCGTTTTCCGAAACCGACCTTTACTATCGCTCGTTCGATATAGGCATTCCCGTCGGTGTCACCTACGACCTGGGACCTGTCCGCCTGGGCTTCCGCTATACCTTTGGCGTTTACGACACGACAAAGGTGAAAATGAAGGAACGCAACAAAGTGGCACAGCTAACCATAGGCTATCGCTTCGACTTGTAGGGCGTTGGCTATTTAAATAGTTTTAAGACGGGAAAATTATTCCTGCCAAATGACGGTTTTTAAGAATAGTTTTTGTAACTTTGCAGCCGTAAATCTAAAATCTAACAATTCGCATGAAAAATGTATTGGTAATTGGCTCGACAGGACAGATAGGTTCGGAGCTGACAATGGAACTGCGGAAACGCTATGGAAACGAACACATTGTGGCAGGGCATATCGTTGGACAGGACCCTAAAGGTGAACTGGCTGAGACAGGACCGTCGGCCATTGCCGATGTCACCGACGGTCAAGGCATTGCCGACGTGGTGAAGAAGTACAATGTGGACACGATCTACAATCTGGCAGCACTGCTCTCAGTGGTTGCCGAGTCAAAGCCGCGCCTGGCATGGAAGGTGGGCATCGACGGCCTGTGGAACGTGCTCGAAGTGGCACGCGAGCATAGTTGTGCCGTCTTCACACCGAGCAGCATTGGCTCGTTCGGTCTTGAGACGCCCCACGAGATGACGCCTCAGGACACCATCCAGCGTCCGCGCACCATCTATGGTGTGTCGAAGGTGACGACCGAGCTGCTGAGCGAATGGTTCCACCATAAGTATGGCGTCGACACCCGCTCGGTGCGCTTCCCGGGTATTATCAGCTACGTGACGCCGCCGGGCGGTGGCACCACCGACTATGCCGTAGACATCTATTACTATGCTGTTCGCGGTGAGAAGTTCATCTGCCCCATCAAGGCAGGCACACGCATGGACATGATGTACATGCCCGATGCCCTTCGCGCTGCCATCGAGCTGATGGAGGCTGACCCAGCGCGGCTGGTGCATCATAACGGTTTCAACGTGGCTGCCATGAGCTTCGACCCCGACATGATCTATAATGAGATCAAGCGCCACTGCCCCACGTTCGAGATGGAGTATCAGGTGGATCCGCTGAAACAGTCGATTGCCGAGTCGTGGCCCGACATTATGGACGACAGCTGCGCTCGACAAGAGTGGGGATGGCAACACAAGTACGGTCTGCCTGACATGACCCGCGACATGCTCGAGAAACTGTCGGCACGGCTAAAGGGGGAGGAGAGATAAGGAGTAAAGGAGTAGAGGAGGTAAAGGAGAATACCTCTGCTGATCTGTGATTCTGGGAAAGGAGTGCAGGTAAGTAGCTGAACATAATTGTTTTATAAAAACAACGAATTAAACGAATTGCAACGCGCAGCAATTCGTTTAATTCGTTGTTGGTAAAAGGATTATTTGTATAAACTAAACTTGAATAGTTGCTTAAAGATTAAAAATGGCAATGATATAGCAGTTGACCTATTTGTACACTCTTCTACACGTTTCTGGGCAACCGATGCCGTAGGCATCAGATTTCCGTAGCCAGCCATACAGCTACCCCGTAGGGGTTGGGAAATGGCTGGGAAGAAGACGGGACGGGGGAAGCGTGCCTTTAGGTACGCGACAAGGGCGCAATGTTGTC